>Ga0206682_10004924_pt1 | contig 10667 bp, 13 predicted proteins | sample M240m12015metaG_FD_155444 | JGI IMG/M metagenome (GOLD analysis project Ga0206682, IMG submission 155444) | Ammonia-oxidizing marine archaeal communities from Monterey Bay, California, United States - M2 40m 12015 | ecosystem: Environmental > Aquatic > Marine > Intertidal zone | place: USA... | reverse complement strand
CGTAGATGATTTAATCAGAAATCAAAAAGGAGAACCATTTGTAATCGTTCATCAGTATGATAGAAATCCTCAACTAAAACAATCTATTCATAATATGTACAAAGATAAAATTTATACAGAACCTTCAAAAGATAATGCATTAGGATTTAGTTATGAAAATTGGTTATCTATAAGAAGTAAGGGAAAATATGATACCCAATACAATGATTTACTTAAAGATAAAAGAGTTATAATTGTAGGACCATCTCCATCACTCGTAGGAAGTGGTAAGGGAAAAGAAATAGATGATTATGATATTGTTATCAGAATTAACAAGGGATTTCCAATCGAAGAAGGAATGGAATCTGATTTGGGTTCACGCACAGATATTCATTATCATTGTCTACACACACATCCAGCGTGTGGTGGTAAGATTTTTTATGAAGAAATGAAAGATAAAAACGTTTTAGTTTCTTGTCCTTATCCAAAGTATGTTGGACCATTTCATGGTGATGTAACTTCATTTGAAAGTGAAAACAAAAAATGGAATCTACCATTTCATTGTGCTGATACTGATTATTATATTGGTGTTGCAAAAATGTTAGGTACAAGACCTAATGCAGGTACAATGACAATAATGGATTTACTTTGTTATGATTTAAAAGAATTACATATTACAGGTTTTACTTGGTTTAGAGATGGTTGGAGAAAAACATATAAAGACCATTGTGAACTATTTGGTGAAGAGGAAGGTAAACGAAAAAGAGAAAAAGAATTAAGTGGTGAGTTCGGTGGAAATCATCTTCAAAAACCACAAGAAGATTTAGTAAGAGAAATATATTTGAATGATGACAGAGTTTTTATTGATGATATAATGAAACAAATACTTGAAGTAAAGTAGAAAAAACTTGTATAATCCAAATAAATTTCGTATATTTGTATAACAAACACCTTAGTATGAAACAAGATAGTAATGTAAAACGAGTATTAAAAGATGATGGAGTAACTAATTCCTTATTAGTTGCTGGTCATGAGTTCGAAAATCCAAAAACAATAAACATTCCAACACTAGAAAAAGAATTAGGTTATAAAGATTCTTGGGCAGTTCGAGTAGTTTATAATGATAGATTTGGTGGAGTTATAATCAAACAGAATCCTGGTGAGGGAAATAGATTACATTATCATCCTGATGCTGATGAATGTTGGGTTGTTCTTGAAGGTGAATATGAATGGCAAATCGAAGAAGAAGTTAGTAGAGTTAAACAAGGTGATATCATTGTTGTAAAAGCTAACACATGGCATAAGATTACTGCAGTTGGTGATAAACCAGCCGCAAGATTAGCAATTACAAAACCAGATGTAGAACACATATATGAAGATTAACTTTAAAAATAAAACAGCAGTAGTTGTTGGTTCTTCTAAAGGAATAGGATTGGGAGTAGCAGATAAGTTTGAAGAACTTGGTGCAAAAGTAATCCGAGTTTCGAGAACAGAGGGAGTTGATATATCTGATAAAAATAGTATAGATTCCTTTTTCGAATCAATTACAGATATTGATTTTTTAATCAATGTTGCTGGTATTAATTTTTGTAAGAAAATAGAAGATATAGAAATGGATGAGTGGGATTCTGTAATTGATACAAACCTTCGTTCCTTTTATTATCTAATTAAAAAATCCATACCACTTATGAAAAGTGGAGGTAGAATAGTAAACGTATCTTCAATTGCAGGTAGAAATAAAAGTATTGTAAGTGGGGTTCATTATACTTCAAGTAAGGCAGGTATTATTGGATTAACAAGACAACTTGCACATGAACTAGGACCAAGAGGTATTCATGTAAATTGTACTTGTCCATCTCAAACACTAACTCCTATGTTAGAAGAATCAATGACAAAAGAAGAACAAGATAAACTATGTGAGAATATTCCATTGAGAAGATTGGGTACAATAGATGACCAAGTTGGACCAATTGTATTCTTATGTTCAGAACTTTCAAACTATTTAAATGGTTCTGTAATTGATGTAAACGGAGGGCAGTTATGAAAAAAGGAAAAGTTACAGCAGTAGTTGCAGTTCGTAAAGGTTCTCAAAGAGTACCTAATAAAAATATTAAACCATTTGGTGATACTACCTTATTGGATTTAAAATTACAAACTTTATTAAAGGTTAGTAATATAGATGAAATCATAGTCAATAGTGATTGTGATGAAATGATTGAAATAGGAAAATCATATGGTGTAAAAACAAAGAAAAGAGAAGAGTACTTTGCAAGTAGTGAAGCTTCTAATTCTGAGTTTCATGGTCATATTGGTAAAACAACTGATACTGATTATATATTTCTGGCACCTGTATGTTCTCCTTTCATAAGTTCTGAAAAACACGAGGAAGCTATAAATAAATTTATGAATTCTGAATGTGATAGTTTAACCTCAACATCTTTGGTAAAAGGACACTTGTGGTTAGATGGTAAACCAATAAATTATGATTTAGATAATGTACCAAACTCACAGGATTTACCTGATATCGAAATGATAAATTATGGTATAACTATTGTAGATAAAAATACAATGAAAATCAAATCAAGAGTGATTGGTGATAATCCAGATTTCATTATACTTAATGAATACGAGGGAGTTGATATTAATACTCCTTTTGAATTCCAAACAGCAGAAATAATATACAAATTACAAAAAAATAAATAATTATGGCAGGATTAAATTTCGAAAACATTGGTGATAAATTCTTAGAAGTCATCAATACAAAAGAGTGGAATGATATACAAGAAAAATTCAACGATTGTGTAGATATTTTTGTATTAGGACATGGTGGTAACTTAGGAGTTGCAGACCATGCAGCAACAGATATCTCAAGGTTATCAAATGGAACAAAGAATGCACAAGCACCTGGTAGTGCCATTGTAGCAACCTCTCTAATCAACGATTCTTCGTTTGATGATTGGATGGTTCATTGGGTAAGACAGAGAACTGTATCTCAAACACCAGAACAATTAAAGAAAACTTTAATTCTTGGTATTTCATCAAGTGGTAAATCAGTTGATATTATGAAAGCATTAGAAGATGGTGAATCACGAGGAATGCAAATTGCAATGATTACATCAGCTCCAATACCAGAAAAAATTAACAACTTATCAGAAGTTGTATTAGGTGCTGAATATTATCACACATCAGAAGTACTTACATTATTACTTACTTATCAACTTACACATGGTAGTGGTAAAGTTTGTCCTCCAATATTCCAAAACAAACCAGAAGATTTAGAATTACTAAATAGACAAGGTGGTGCATCTGCAACAAGAGAACATTCTTATCCTGATGAATTAGTAAACATTGGTGTAGATTTCGATGGTGTTATTCATAAGAACTCAAAAGGATACCACGATGGAACTGTTTATGATGAACCAGTAGAAGGTGCAAGAGAAGCATTACAAAAACTATCTGAGAAATATGTTGTAATTGTATATTCTGCAAAAGCAAGGAAAGATAGAGGTTTAGTAAATGGACAAAGTGGTACACAATTGATTTGGGAATGGTTAAAGAAACATGATTTAAATCAGTATGTATCTAAAGTAACTTCACAAAAACCAAGAGCAGTTGCTTACATAGATGATAAAGGAATTAAGTTTGATAATTGGGATTCAGTATTATCACAAGTAGATTTATCATAAATTGAAAATAGTAATATCCATATTTTGTTTGCCTTACGAGATTGATGAACTAGAGAATACTCTAACTCAACTTCGTAGGGCATCATATTACTTATCTGATACTAATGAGTGGGAACTTGATGTAACAATTGGGTTATCAGATACGTTAGTAAATTGGAGTAATTCTCGTATCCCAAAAGAATACTTTTCTGATAGGATTACAAGTCTTGCAAAATCAGTTGATTGGTGTAAAGGTAATTTCTATATATCAGGTGATGATATAAATGGGTGTGTATCTCAAAGAAGACATTCATTAAACACACATAATGATGCAGATTACTTCTTATGGTTGGATACTGATATTATATTTGATGAAAGAACTCTTTCTTATATAGAGAATACAATATCAGCAACAAAAGATATAACACCATATTCAATAATTACACCAGAAATCGTAAAGATATGGGATGACACATGGGATTGTATTGTAAATGAACAATTCTTAGATAAACCCTTTGATTATCAAAAAACAAATGACCCATATAAAGATAGTGGTGTAATCGGAGATATTAGTATTGAATCCGTAAACAACTATAAATCACCACAATCACAATTTAAATTTGCAGGAGGTTGGATGACTTGTTTAAGTGGTGAACTTCTTCGTAAAATTGGTATACCCGATGGATTGGGACACTATGGATTAGAGGATACCTTTATAATGGTAGCATCTACTGTACTCCAACAAAAATACAATACTAACATCCAACAATTTAAAATAAAAAACCTAGTAATTTGTGAAAATTACAAATATAGAGATAACTCATTTTATAAATCATTTTTATCTGTAAATGATATGAGAGAAACTTATCTTGCATTTGCAGAAGAGAATGCACAGATGGAATTGGAAAAAATTTAGTATAAAATACTTACTTTTTTACACCTACCCATATATTTATTATCAGAAACGCACAACAAGTGCACGTTATACACAAAAAAGGTTCTACTTAACAATCCCCTCAGAGGGCAGTTCTACAAATAAAAGTAGTTTTATCAATCGTTTTTTTAATTAGTTACAGTAATCTATTAATATAGGAGATTACTTTGAAGTACGCTACATTAAATGTATTTAAAATATTCATTTTATGTATCTTTGTTTTATTACCGACAGGTTCTAATGAGATGCATACAGATGACGATAACCTCATTAAAGTCGGTGAAGTAACCAACGAAATCCGAATGGGACAGTTTGCAGGTAACCGAAACCTAGCAGTTGGTGTCAAGAATATCCTCGAAGAATTATTAATGGATTTAGATTATGATTTATCAGACCAAGCTTCTGCGCAAATAAACGTAAAATTGGTCTTTTTTGATATAAAAAATATTGGAACATCCGTTGCGGTGTTTCATAAAGATGTTTCACTAACTCAAATTATTGCGATTGGTGAATTAGAAGTCAATGGTAAGGTTAAAAAACGTACTACTCAAAGAGGAACGAGTAAAACGATTTCTACTAGTACCCTTGTAGTTGCACAAGACGGAACATTTAATCAACAAACAGCTAGCATAGCACTGAAAAAGGTATGCGAACAAATTATTAAGGATTTATTATGAAAAAAATTTTAGTATTATTAGTTAGTGTACTTTTTACACTAAGTTCATTTGGACAATCATCTATTGATTATAGTCCGGTGAATACAGTAACTCAAGTAGGGGACACTTTAATTATGAAGTTTCAATACTTTAAAGGAGATGGAGCTAATTTGACTTTAGGTCAATTAGATTTCGAGTATAACAATAAATTGTTATCGTATATCTCACATGAATCACAAGCACCAACTGGTGCATCATTTGCTAGAAATGCTTGGACAGGATACAAATATGTACCTAAATCAAATTCTGATGAAGATGATATGGATGTACAATATATCTATTGGAGAGATGAAGCAGGTGGTAATTCATATTCAACTTCTGCTGATTGGAGTATTGAAAGAATTACATTACAATCTGCATCTGCATTAGAAAACGGACAAGAATTTGTTAAGTATTCATTTAAGGTAAAAGATAAGTTCAATAGTGGATATTCTAATTATAATGATATCATTAAAGTGAATTGGGCAAACTACCAAGAATCAGATGGTACACAAATTCAAACTACTCGTTCTAAAGATGGACAAGATTTAAGTGGTATAGAGGGTGGTAATGCTGGTGCATTCGTAATTAACCTTAAAACTGCAAATTCAGCTAAAACAGATTACTCTTATACTATTAAGAATGGTGCAGGTGAATCAGTTGCAACTGGTAATTTTGATGAAAGTGGACAAGCATCTGTAAGTGGTTTAGAAAACAACGTAACTTATACTGCTGAAGCAAACTTAAAAGAAGATGCAACTTACTTAGATAATGTAGTTACTGTATCTGATTTGGCATTGGTATTTGCTGAAGCAATTGGAGCAGGTTCTGGTCCAAGTGGTGGTTCAACTACATTTGATTATTTCATACAAGATATAATGGGTGATGTTGTTGGTGATAACAATGGAGTAGATTTCCAAGATTCATATGAGATACTTGCTTACCTACAAGGTGTAACAAGTGGTAATACAAACTTAATTACACAAGATGGACAAACAGAAGATTATAGTGGTATTGAATCTACATATGGTGCAGTTACTAATAATACAGTAACATTCGCTAAATCGTTCACACCAATTGATTCAGATGTTACTTCTAAAACAATTGATTTAGCTCATGGTTTAAGAGGTGATGTAAACTTCTCTCACTCATGGGAGCCAACTGTATCTAGTGGTGAAAAAGCAACATCAGCACAATCATCAGCTAGAATGAGTATGAGTGTAGGTTCTAAATTTAATAATCCTGAAAATGCTAATATTGATTTGATATCTGAAATAAATTCAGAAGGACAAGTAGTATTCTCAATCAACTCAGCTGTTGAGGGAATGGTTGGTTCTCAGTTTAACATCGTATATGACCCTAACGTAATTCAATTAGAGAATGTTATATTCGATACTGGTAATACAATGACTAACTTCTCAAACGTAATCCAAGATGGATATGTTAGACTCGGTTCATTTGACCAAGAATTTGAATCAACAGTTAAACAAGGAACACCATACAAACTAATATTCACACCATTAGAAACAATAGATAATACATCGGGATTGATATCATTTAGAGTTAAAGAAGGCGTAAAAGCTGATGGAACACAAATTAATTTTATAATACAATAATAAAAAGGAAACAGAAAAATGAAAAAAATATTAACATTACTTAGTTTAATTTTAGTGATGGGTTGTTACCAAGATGATGATTTAGTAACACTTTATCCAGACCAGGAAGTACCACAATCTTTACAGATTAAAGAATTGATTGGTATTAAATTAGAAAACACTATTGTAACTGATAGAGTTGCTATGAATGTAAAATTACCACTAGATGGTAAATACAGAATAAAGATTAGACAAGGAATTACTAATGAATTAATTTCACAAGAAATGATAACTGCGGGTGAGGGTGATAACCTTCTTAAAGTATATGTTGCATCTTTAGAGAAAAGTGGATATATGATTCAATTAACTGATGAATTTCATAATGTGTTAGGTAATGAGTCTTTCGTAGTAAATTAAAATGATAACTAATATAATCTTAGTGTGTTTTGGTGTGTTCTGTATGTGGTTAATTGGAACAACTAATATTACTGACTGTAAACATACACAATGTGATTGTAGAGAGTGTAGACAAAAAAGGAGAAATAAATTATGAGTGATAAAAAAGAAGGATTCTTTGCACAAATAAAGAATCAAGTAATAGCTGGGGTTGGTATAGTACTAACTACATTGGGTGGTGTTTTTATAGATGAGGTAAAATCATTCGTAGGAATAGAAGATGATTCAGAACCACAAACTGAGGTTGTACAAGAAAACAACCAATCAGTAAATGTAGAAGGACCTACCATCGTAGTAAACATACCAGAACAACAGGTAAAAGAAAAAGTAATTATCAAGGAAGTTAAAGTTCCTGTTGAGAAGAAAAAAGAAAAAGAACAAGAAATTGATTGGTAAAATAAAAAAGGAGAAAAATGAGTAGTTTCAAAAAGTGGTGGAAATTGAATGGACAGGGTATCGGATTTATAGTCGGTATTGTGTTCTTAAATGCGTACTTTTTACTTTTAGGTGATTTAATGAACAAACACGAATGGTTAGCTGGTGTTTGGTTATTATGTTTCTTTGGATTTGCAGGATGGTATTCTTGGCAAATGAAGATACATGGGTGGAGATTACCTAAGAATATAAAAGATACCCACTAATGTCTAACGTAATACATGGAGAACAATGATAAACAATGTTAAAAGAAATTTTCACAGAAAAAATGTCAGACTATAAGATAGTTGATATTATACTGAAAATATGGGTTGCAGGTTTATTATCTATGGCGGTACTTGGTTTAATTGGTGTGATTACTCACATCATTATGAACCCTTCAGCTATTGATAACGCAACATTTGGTGTATTTGATACACTAGGGAATTAAATATGAAAAAAATTATAGAAATAATAATCAAGATAGATGCTTGGTTAATGAAGATAGGATATGAAATGTATCCAAACTTAACTAAGCATCAGAAAGATAAAAAATGAAGAATATATTTATTTTAATTTTATGTGGGTTATTTGCACAAAATACTATTGGGCAAACTATTGGTAAAATAAAAGCAGAAACATATCAAGCTGAATTCGAAAAACGAAAATCAATTGATGATGTATCTGATTACGATGGGAAATATATTCCTATTGCTTTACTTAATATATCAGCTAGTGATGGGGTTTATGAGATGTGGCCTGATTTAAAGGATGCTAGAGTAGGTTTAGGTGTAACAAATATGGTAATTGAGTACTTGGACTGGACAAACAGATTCGAGTTCGTAGAAGAGAAATCTGAGATTAAGAATAGAATGAAATCACAATGGGTTGCATCTCGTAAAGGTGTATCCGAAAACCAAGTTTATGGTATGGGTAAGATTAAACTTGCTGAATACTTTGTAACAATAGAGATATACGATTTCTCAGTATCTGAGGATGAAACATTATCTTTAAAGGATGGTTCTAAACAAACTCAAACAACTCGTTTGGGATTACAAGTTCGTTTTACTAATGCAACAAATGGTACTTACTTTGTAGGTTCAGGTCTCGGTGAGGCTAATACCGTTAAAACACAAGAAGGTTTGTTGGGTTTAGATTTGGAGGAAATAAACTTCAGACAATCAGCAATTGGAGTAACTACCAGAAAAGCATTAGAAACGGCTTCGGCAAGAATAGTAGCAAGAATGATTAGAAAAAAAATATTTGAAAACTAATGAATGAGAAAACTACTATCGATACTTGCATTTTGGTTCATAACTAATCTTAGTTATGGACAAACCTTCACACAGACATTTGTAGATAGATGTACTGGTGAAGTACAAGTGGTTACCGCTGATTTCACAAGTGGTTCAGCTATCGTTGCATTCTACAACGAAGCCAAATTATTCACATACACACAATATACTAATGGTGAACTACAACAATGGTTAGTTCAGAAATATGCTTGGTGGGCAGCACTTTCACCTTGTTCATCTGCTAGTAACGCAACCAACAACGCCAACAATACTGCAAACAACGCAACCAATAATGCCAATAACACCAATAACACCAATTCAGGTTCAAGTGGTTCTAGTGGTGGTGGAGATAGTGGTTCAAGTGGTTCAAGTGGTTCATCGGGTGGTAGTGGAGATAGTGGAGGAAGTGGTTCAGATGGAAGTGGCGGTGGAGGAGACTCTGGTGGAGATAGTGGTGGAGGAGGTTCTGATGGCTCTGATGGCGGTGGAGGTGATTCCGATAGTGGAGGAGGAGATTCTGACGGAGGAGGAGATTCTGATGGAGGAGGTGATTCCGATGGTGGTGATGGTGATGGTGGCTCTGGTGATTCCGATTCAGATGGCGATGGTTCTGATGGTGGAGATGGAGATGGTGATGGTGATTCTGATTCTGATTCTGATTCTGATTCTGATGGTGAAGGTGATGGTGAAGGAGATGGTGAAGGCGATGGAGAAGGTGATGATGAAGGTGGTGAAGAAGGTGGTGAAGAAGAAACTGAAGAAGATAAAGAGGAAGAAACCGAAGAAGATAAAGAAGAAGAATCTGAGGAAGAGGAAGAAAAAGAAGAAGAAGAAAAGGATGAAGAGGAAGAGGAAGAAAAAGAAGAAGAAGAAGATGAGGAAGAGGATGAAGAAGAAGAGGATGAAGAGGATGAAGAGGAAGATGAAAAAGATGAGGAAGAAGATGAGGAAGAGGAAGAAGAAAAGAAAAAGAAATTTATGCCAATAGTATTGAAGGCAGATATAATGTCAATGCAAGCTCTAACAAGAGATTACAATCAAGTACTTGCAATTGGAGCATCTCAAGCATCAATTTATGGTGATATATCAAATACAGCAAACTTACAAATATACGATAATCTAAAACAAGTTGGATTATCTTTGGGTAGAAGTAAAGTAAGTTTAAATGAAAATTATCAAGTAACTTGGGTAGATGCAGTAAATGTATCTTACATGAGAAACTACAAAATGAATTCAACAACATTATCTTTAAGTAGAATGAAACCAATGGGTAAATGGGGAACGGTTGGAGTGGGAATTAATTACTCATATATGTTTGGTAAAGATGCACTTGGAGAAACTCTACCAAAAATGGGTTCTTTAGGATACAATGTATTATACACAAATATGGTAAAAATAAACGATAGAATAATGTACACACCTGCATTAATAGGAGCACAGAACCCATACTCTTATACACAAAAAACAGATAAGTTTGATGCATTTGGTACAGTAAGTAACGATTTTATAGGGATTCTTGCAAATTCCTTCACAATACAATTAACAAAAAGTTTTTCGTTCAATGCAGGGTGGACGATAATTTATAGTAGTAATGAGTTTGTACCAATAATGAATTCGTTTATGATAGGTGCTAA
>Ga0206682_10004921_pt1 | contig 10673 bp, 7 predicted proteins | sample M240m12015metaG_FD_155444 | JGI IMG/M metagenome (GOLD analysis project Ga0206682, IMG submission 155444) | Ammonia-oxidizing marine archaeal communities from Monterey Bay, California, United States - M2 40m 12015 | ecosystem: Environmental > Aquatic > Marine > Intertidal zone | place: USA... | reverse complement strand
GGGGGCCGACCTAAGAATAAAATTTGCCCTCCTTTAGACGCAATGTGTTTAGCCGCTTTAAGGGCTTTATCCATTAAAAAGATAGTTTGATTTACATCAAAAATATGGTGATTGTTTCGTTCACCTAGTAAGTAGGGTGCTGTTTTTGGGTTTCACTCTTTTCGAGAATGCCCCAAATGCACTTGAGATTGTAAGCATTGATTCACGGTTAGTTTCGTCATAGACTATTTTTATGTCGTGTTTTTAGAAAAACCTAAGTCTTCTTTTTTGATAGATCAAAGCCTAGACAAGATAAAAAGCTTGAGTTTTCTTGAATTTTGATTTAGAACTTATTTATTCATAAGAATCTTCTTAAGTAAACCTCTAATTTAGGTTGAACTTATGCCTGTGCAGGGTTTACAGGAACTGGGATTAATCAGTACTCTAAACGAGATAATACAGGAAGAACAATTAAGAAGTAAGCAAAGTAGAAGAAACCAGCAATTTGAGCTAGTGTAATGTATGGCTCTTCAGCAGGCATTCCTCCTAATCAAGTTAATAGAAGTCAATCTGCGATGAAGATTCAGAAGAATACTTTGTATAAAGGTCGGAATACCGAACTCTGTACTGTAGTTGCTGTAATGAAAGGAAGTAAAGCAAGTACTAAAATACCACCGAATAGAGCTAATACTCCTGCTAATTTGTTAGGAATTGCTCGAAGAATTGCGTAAGCTCATAGGAAATATCACTCAGGTACAATATGTGTTGGAGTAACCATTGCATCTGCTTCTAGATAGTTATCTGGGTGTCCCATTGCGTTTGGCGCAAAGTATACAAATCAAGAAAAAATTACCATGAAAACAACTGTACCGAAGATATCTTTAACCGTGAAGTATGGGTGAAAAGAAATCTTATCTACATTTGAAATTGTCCCTAGAGGGTTACTTGATCCATGTTGGTGAAGAGCTGTTAAGTGAAGTAATGTTGCAGCTGCAATAGCAAAAGGTAATAAGTAGTGTAAACTGAAGAATCGGTTTAATGTTGCGTTATCTACTGAAAAACCACCTCAAATTCAAGCTACAATGTATTTACCTACAATAGGTAAAGCTGAAAAAAGGTTTGTAATTACAGTTGCTCCTCAGTAAGACATTTGTCCTCAAGGAAGTACGTAACCAATGAATGCTGTTGCCATCATTAATAAAAGAAGTACTACTCCTAATAATCAAACAATAATTCGGGGAGATCGGTATGATCCATAGTATAAACCTCGTCCAACGTGAACATAAGCTACAACAAAAAACATTGAAGCTCCGTTAGCATGAGTATATCGTAGAAGTCATCCGTAAGGAACGTCTCGCATGATATGCTCAACGCTGGCAAAGGCGTAATCTACGTGGGCAGCGTAATGCATTGCTAGAAAGATACCAGATAATAACTGGATCACTAGACAAAAAGCTGCTAAAACACCGAAGTTCCACATGTAAGAAATGCTTGACGGTGTCGGGTAAGAAATTGCGTGATTCTCGATAATTGAGAGAATCGGTCGTTTGAGAAATCTCATTTTTTGCTTTGTCTGGAGAAGGCTTTAATGAATCATTTTATGACTGATCAGAGGCAAAACCTCTAATTAAGAATTACATGATTGATCAAAAGTAGAACTTTTAATTCTTTTTAAATTCTAGGTTAAAACTCCGGTTCATTGATCAATAGAGTATATCTTTCTCTAGGTCAAACTACCCTCCGTAGAAAGTAGGTATTTCAACCTAGTCACCTAAAGATTAAGTTTTTCGGTTTAGAATAAAGTTTAAAAGCTTATATATATAAAAATGCCTTGTTTATAACCAATCTAAGGCCTCAAATTAAGTGTGGATCTCATCCGTGATGAATTAGAGGTTTCACCTCTGATCAATCATGAAATGATTAATTAATTATTTCATGATTGATCGTTAACAATTAAAAATTTAAACTAATTAGAGGTTTTGCCTCTGATCAATCATGAAATGAGTAATTACTTAACTTTGAAACTAACTAGAGTCTGTAACTTTCGAGAGTTCTCTGATGCTCCTGACTTTTTGTTAAGTTCAGAAGAAATGTCTCGTGAAAACTGGTCTTGTAATACAGAGTGAAGACTTGGTCCGAATTCCGTTTTACCTGACATAGAAGCAGGTGATGCGAAAACAGACGTCTTTAAAGAAGAAGAAGCTGCTACTGATGATGATGATAAAGAAGATGATAGTTTTCGAACTGCGAAAATTTGACCAATTGTAGGTAAAAAGAATCGAGATAATAAAACGAAAAATAACATGAAAATCAATAGAAGAGGAAGTACTTGTGGAATAAAACCGATTAAGTCTAAAGCTGGCATATCTTTTTTTCTGCAAAGGATTACATGTTTTTTTAGGATTTTCAGCCCTTTTTGTTAAAAAACGAATTGACTTTTAGTCGATCAAGAGTAAAACCCCTAAATAAAATAGGCTGATTAAGACTTCACTCCGGAGAAAGGTGAAATTACTTTAAATAGTCTTTTTTAGACCTTTCCCCTCTAAGTCAAATAAGAGTGTTTTTAGAAATAAGGGGTATTATCCACGAGTCGGTTATTATTCATTTCCTGAATGATCAAAAACTAAGATGTAAGTAATAAATACTTCCATAATAAACTCTGTTGTAAAAATGTGTAATGTGAGTCTGGATAGACTTGAACTATCGACTTCCACCTTATCAGGGTGGCGCTCTACCAACTAAGCTACAGACTCTGGTTATACCAGGAAAACTTGGTGATTTAAGGATATATATTTAAAATGAAGTCTTTTAAACCCAGCATCATAAAATCAATATGACATTGAATTCTAACTTATCTAAATTACGTGATAAATTTATTCAGCGATTAATGCTGAATGGTAATAAAGCAACTGCCACGAACTTGTTCGAAGAAGGGCTTGAAATTTTAAAATCAAAAGTTGAAGAATCATCTCGTTCAGAAGGAAGTAAATCTAAAAAAGTTTCGCCTTTACTTGAATCTTTACAAGACAAATCGAAGCTTCAAATTTTCGAAGTTGCTTTAAATCGAGCAAAACCATGACTTTCAGTTGTTTCAACAAAACGAGGTGGTAAAAAGATTTTAGTTCCTAAGGTTTTAACCCCTGAACAACAACAGATTTTAGCAATTCGCTGACTTGTTCAAAATATTCGAGTCTCAAAAACAAGAAATGCTAAATCAAGTAGTTTCCATTTAGGGAATGAACTTTTCGGTTGCCTTGTAAATCAAGGACGAACGATGAACCAACGACAACAACTACATCAAACTGCGGAAGCAAATCGAGCCAATATTGGTTTTATTATTAAATAGTTAGAGGTTTTACCTCTAAAACGCACCACCTAAGTCGAATAAGCCAAGGACAGAATCGAACTGTCTTAAAAAGATTTGCAATCTCTTGCATTGCCATTATGCTACTTAGCCTTTATTTAGTTCAAGGTAGTTGGAAACCGCTTAATAAGAGACGTGAAACTGAATCCGTTTCAGCTGTAGTCACAATTGTGATATTAAACCCGTTTAATTTATTGAAACGAGCATTTTGATCAATCTCTCGGAAAGAGTAGAAAGACTTAATTCCAATATGGAAATTACCGTTAGAATCAAAGTAAGATCCGTAACATCATTTCTGTTTAGACCCGTCATCTAATCAAGGTGAAGCTGACTTCACAGATAAAGAAGATTGAAGTGCCGAGAAATTTTCAATATTAGGAAGAACTTCATTCACTAAACGATCTAAGAAAAAGTACATAGAATCATCTCGTAAAGTTGTTTGAAAAGATGCGAGCTGGTTTTTACGTACTTTCAATCCAGGTCGAGTTACTCGATATTGTTTTTCAGACGAACGTTGTCCTGAAATAAGGAGTAAAGCTACTCGAACTTGATGTGGAATACTTTCTCACATACGATCATTAGGGGACTTACGAGCAGATTGAGTCGAATTTCCTTTAGAAGCTTTCGTTAATTTTTTAGATTTCTTTTTAATTGCATTTGTTTCTTGAACAACACCTCGGACATGTTTTGATTCCGGATTTGCACTTGAAGTAATAATAATTTTATCTAACCGAGGAAGCTCTTGCGAGTTCATCAGGTTTAATTTTAGAGCCAAATCAGGGCTAATAACTTTTGAATAGTGTTCTTTTAGACGAACCATTTTTAATGCTGACTTGGTTCAATCAAGAATTCTATTCTTTAAAATTTGAATCTTCTCTTTCTGTGACCTTTTAAGGTAGAAGTTCATATGTATATCCTCTATTTCGGTAAAGACTTTATATTCCCGTTACATTATTAGATAAGTAGAACTTTAATTATTACGCTGCACTGCTACGTGTTCTTAAATGGATGGCTGTTTCTAAGCCCACCACGGTAATGTTTCAGTTTTACCTATCTTTTCTAACTTAAGTCTTATTTAGGGACCTTAATAGGAGGTGAGAGCTGTTCCTCTCTTGACTACCAAGCTTATCCCCGATAGTCTGTCTGCTGATTAATTTAGAGGTATTCGGAGTTTTTCTCTATTTAGTAAACCTTATCGGCACCCGCATAGAATAAGTGCTCTACCCCCTCTAAACCTTAAATCGCGCTCTGCTTAAACAGATTTCGCAAAAAACTAGCTATATGCACGTTTGATTAAACTTTCATCCCTAGCCACAAATCATCCCAAAACATTGCTACGTTTACGGGTGCGGTCTTCCATTCCTTTGTTACAGAACTTCAACCTGTTCATGGCTCGATCACGTGCTTTCGAGTCTAAAAATAAGAACTATGTGGTTTATTTCATCCGCGATTTCTCTACGCCTCCATTTCTAAAAATTTAAGCTCGCTCTTATTCCTAACTTGCTGACCCATCATGCAAAAGGTACGCCGTCACATCTATTCTTTATGCTCCGACTGCTTGTAAATATTAAATTTCAGGTTCTATTTCACTCCGCTTTTGATATATCCAAAAAATTAATTTTGAACAATATCTCAGTTCTATTTCACCTTTCCCTCACGGTACTTGTACGCTATCGATTATTAGAAAGTATTTAGGCTTAGAGATCTAGTCTCCCTATCTTCAGACAAAGTTTCACGTGCTTCATCCTAATTGTTTAAATCCAAGTTTTTGTCTAATCCATAATTTAATCCCATTCTAAGATACAGGACTTTCACCTTCTATGGTGCGGCTTTCCAGCTCGCTTACCGAACCTGTCGATTTAAAAATGAATTAAACTTGAATCTAATTGCCTTTGTCCGCTTTCGCTCGCCACTACTTACGGAATCTCGGTTGATGTCTTTTCCTGAGGTTACTTAGATGTTTCAGTTCACCTCGTCATTGTCGACACACAGAAAGTGTATCGATTTCGTAGTTTAATATATTTACTAAACTAGAATTCATGTTTCCATCTGAGGAAATCTGTAGATCTTTAGTGGTTTTGTTCTCTTCACTAACGTTATCTTTGATAATATAAAATTATCTTAACACAGCCTTTCGTTTTGTTATACGTCCTCTTCTTCTAATATCTAGGCTTCCATTTAATATTCTTATATTTTCTTATTTTTTAATGAATTACTCATACGATGAGTAATTGTGGGTTCTACCCACGATCAGAGGTAAAACCTCTAATTAAGAGTTCTACTCTTGATCACTCATACAATGAGTAATTAGGGCTTACACCCTTGATTAGCCGAGTGCCAGATTTGAACTGACGACCTAAAACTTACAAAATTCTCGCTCTACCCCTGAGCTAACCCGGCATTGAAGCCATTTAACAGCTAATCGGATTTGAACCGATATCGAGTGAGTGGAAGTCACTAATTCTACCAATTAAACTATAGCTGCTTTGTTTATGATCTATTTTATGCTAAAGAAAGTTCATTCATTGAAAAACCATGTATGAAACCTCTAATTAATCATTTCATGATTGATCAAGAGTAGAACTCTTAATTTACTTTGAATCTTAAAATATTAAAAATACATACGAAAAGGATTTAAATCCTGAAAAACAATATTTTGTGAATAATACCCCTTCAAATGAAAAAGAGGCTTATTTGATCTAGAGGGATAAGGTCTAAAATTGAGTATTTCTAAGGTTCTAACCAAGTTAGTAAGTGATTCACAGACTAGTTTGAGCTTCGAAGCTCTTCTTAGGCCGGACTTGAACCGACGACCGAGTGATTAACAGTCACTCGCTCTACCACTGAGCTACTAAGAATATTTACTTTGAGGTTTAAAAAAAGGTATTCGTCTATATTTTATGCAAGAGAAACTTGATCATTCATGAAATGAGTAATTTGACTTTCAGTCGATCAAGAGTAAAACTCTTAATTAAAGCTTAGTTTAGAAAGTGTTCAAAATACCTATTTGAAAATTTATAATCCTTGGTATAAGATAGCCGTCACAGGGAGATGAAGAACATCTAAAATGACAGAAGGGTAAACTCCAAATCAAAGCGTACAGAATACGAGAGGAAGGAAAATATATGTCTCTCGTCGATTTAAATCCATACAAAGCTCGATTGAGTAAGCCTTAGCATCACCGAAAACAACACGGTTTAATAATCATAAAGAGTAAGCACATCCTAAAATTACACCTGTTGTTGCAAATACACAAACTGTTGAATTAGCTTGGAATGCTCCTAGTAAAACCATAAATTCTCCAGGGAAAGAAGATGTTCCCGGAAGTGAAATGTTGGCCATGATGAAAAAGAAGAATAGAGAAGCGTAAACTGGCATTAAGTAAACAAGTCCCCCGTAATACCCGATTTCTCGTGTGTGATGTCGGTCGTAAAGAAGTCCAATACATAGGAAGAGAGCTCCACTTACAATTCCGTGAGAAATCATTAATAAGATAGATCCTTCAATCCCTTGTAAATTTAAAGTGAAAAGACCCAGAGTTACGAATCCCATGTGATTTACACTAGAATACGCAATAACTCGCTTTAAATCCGTTTGCTGTAAAGTTGTTAAAGATGTATAAATAATAGCAATAATACTCATTAGGAATACAAGAGGCGTAAAGTAGGCATTCGCTTCTGGAAAGAAAGGAAGACTAACTCGTAAAAAACCGTAACCTCCTAGTTTCAGAAGAATTCCTGCTAAAATAACAGATCCAGCAGTTGGAGCTTCTACGTGCGCCTTTGGTAATCATAAGTGAAAGGGTACCATTGGAATTTTTACTGCGAAAGAAGCAAAGAAAGCAACTCAAAGAATAACTTGTCGTCGCTCACTAAATTCAAATGTATTTAATAGAATAATATCAGTTGTTCCTGTTTGAGAATAAATCCCAAGAATAGCAACAAGCATAAAGACTGATCCTAATAATGTGTAGATAAATAACTGGTAAGCAGCCATAATCTTATTTTCCGAAGATCCTCAAACACCAATTAAAATAAACATCGGGATTAGAACAGATTCAAAAAAAATATAGAAAAGAACTAAATCAAGAACTGAGAAAACACACATTAGAAAACCTTCTAATAATAAAAATAGCATCATGAATTCTTTCTGTTGTGTTTTAATTGAATCGTATGAAACTAAAATACATGCAGGAATTAAAAATGCAGATAAAACGATGAAAAAGAGTGAAATACCATCAATTCCTAAAGAGAAATGAATGTTTCACGAAGATGCTCACTGAATTTCAGTAATAAACTGAAATTGAGATGGTCCTAAATCATTTACGAATAAAATCCATAAAAAAAGAGAAACCAAGAAAGTTAATAGTGAGAATCCAAGGGCTGTGTCTCGAGCGATTTTCACGTCTCGAATGAAAAAAAGACTAATTACCCCCACAAAAGGTAGGACAATACAGGTTAAGAGTAGATAAGATCCCATTGTTTGTTAAATTTATTTTAAGCAACTAGATCTAAGTTTTCCAAATATGGAAACTATTAATTAACCTTCAGCTGATCGTTAACAAAGTTAATAATTGACTTCCAGTCGATCAAGAATACAATTCTTAATTAGAGGTTTCACCTCTGATCACTCATGGAATGGGTAATTTCGTTCTTGTATTATTTTGTTTTCTTAAGCTTTTTTTCCTTGTGCACCACTGGTTTTCGAGTCAGAGCAAATTCTCCAAATCGGTGACCAATCATTTCTTCTGAAACAGTAATCGGAATAAATTTCATCCCATTATGAATTTGGAATTTAAGGCCAACAAATTGAGGTAAAATAGTGGATCGCCGTGACCAAATTGGTCGTTTCCAAGCTTTGATCACAGATTCTCCTTTAGGTGCAATACCTTCAATTTCATTGTTAACTTGACTTGCTAGACGGATCAAGGATTGATCTAGGAAGGGTCCTTTTTTTAAAGATCTCATGTTGAATTATTTTTATGCTGGAAAGTAGGTTAAAAAGCTTAAAAAACCGTAGGGTGATCCTAAGACATCCATTGTCTGAATTTATTACAGCATAAAGATATTCTAGGAGGTAAGTTAAAGGGCGGTATAATGACATAGTCCGTATTTGGACAACAGAAGTGTTATTGAGGTTAAATTAGTTGATATACTTACTTAAAATTACTAGTAAGGGATTCTGAGATCATGGAACCTTTCAAGTCATACTTAGATAAAGAGTCATTTAAGATTTCTGAATTCAGCAATTCCAAACTTTCTAATGGAGTACAGCGACCTTCTACCTCGAGACCAGATAAAATCAATTTTAAACGCAAGAAAATATCTTTAGGTGAAATACCTTCGACCTGTTCATGATTAGAGGTAGCTTTAAACCGGGATAAACTGCATAAAAGAGATTCCTCAACTAAATTGAGATTAGAGGAAGGAATAAAAACCAAGAAGAGAACTAAGGTTTGACCTTCAAACCGCAAGCTTTGGCGAAGAGTATTGTTGATATCTGTCGTTTTTCCTACTTTGAATTTATCTAAAGACTTCGTACCTAATAGATAAACTGCTGAGCCAACGTTCAGTTTAGGAAGTGAACGTTTCTTTAAAAGCGCCTCGTGCTTTTGACTCAACTGTGAAAGCTCGTTTTTTAGATATGCTTCATGAACAGTTGATACCTCAAGAGCAACCTTATAAGAGTAGGAATTCAAGACTTGAATAGCCAATTTGATATCAACAAATGTAGAAGAATGTGGCCCGCTTTCTTGGCGAACCATTTCGCCTTTTTCCTTAGTAAAATAAGCAATCATACCTTTATTATGATATTTTCATTGACGTCAAGTTTTACCAAATTGCTTAGAAACTTTTGTAATGTTTACAAACCAGTCGTGTGTCCGGTAGATTTCAATTTCTGAGCCTTTGTAGTTTAAACGGAAAAAGGGTAAATTATCCACATTTTTAGAAAGAATTGCAGGAGGTGTCATGTCCTCGGTTTCTAAAAGAGTAATAAGACCTAATTTATTTAGTGCAGAATAGCGTACGAGACCACGTTTTTTGCATAGTAATTTTAGCTCAACGACAGTTTTTAAATAATAATTAACAGAGTTTTTTAATTGACCACCATCTGGAGTAGAGTCTAAAACGTTTAAAATATGTCTGTTCATTTTTATGCATAGATTAAACGATCCAAAAACTCAACTCCTAATTATAAATTTTACCTCTGATTATACGCGAAATAAATAATCTAAAATATTTCTCCCCTATTTTTAAGTATGGTTGAACCAACAAAACCTGTAAGGCGGCCTTATTTTCCCGTGACAATAGTCCCAAAAGAGGAATAAAGCGGATCTCACAACAAAACCCATTTTACCCGTGTAAATTTGCCCAAAAAAGAAACGAAATAAATTGACCTTCGATCAATCAGAAATGAAATCCCTTATTAAAACTTAAGATATTACACTTCGGCTAGTGTTTAATATAAACACCGCTCGAAAATAATATCGTAAGAAAAAAGTCGACCTAAACCGGAAAGGTTGACTTCGCCGACCTCGAGTAAAATCCAAAGATTACCAAGTTTTACTAGTGATTAGTGGGAAATATTCAATAAATATTAACTTTATCAATCATTTCATGGTTGATCAAGAGTAGAACTCTTAATTTAAGGAGAAGACTTAGCTTAAAAGGTAAATATAAAGTATTCTAGTATTTACTGGGCGAGTGACTGAGCGGTTTAAGGTAATGCCTTGCTAAGGCATCGTACGCAAGTACCACGGGTTCAAATCCCGTCTCGCCCTACTTGAAAACTAAGTTTAAGACCAAGGACCCAAAGTCTAAATTATATTAGAAGTATGTACTTAACGTATTGATAAAGATAATCTCCAAAAAATATTTTAAAGAGGAACCTAAACACCATACATACTTCTAAGCGAACTCCCTTTAAACAAATGTAAATCCATAAGTAAACTAAACTTACCTATGAACACAGGAGAAGCAGGACTTGAACCCACAGCCTCGAGATTTGAAGTCTCTCGCTCTACCAATTGAGCTATTCTCCCACTTTTAATCACCCATAAAACGAGTAATTATTAACTTCGTTAATGATCAAGAATGTAATTCTTAATTAATCTAATCAGCCTGAGGACTTGAGACTCGGACTTCATTTTGAAGGTAATAAATCTAATCGACCTTTCACTACAGAATCTTTTTCAGTCGAATTTAAGTTTTCTACCTTATTAGAATTAGGTTGTTTTTGGTATGTATAAATACCTTGGTGACGATCAAATAAATGCGTCGAAATACCGTGTAAGTAAACTTCTTCGATTAAATATGTTGAATTTGATGAG
>Ga0206682_10004918_pt1 | contig 10677 bp, 8 predicted proteins | sample M240m12015metaG_FD_155444 | JGI IMG/M metagenome (GOLD analysis project Ga0206682, IMG submission 155444) | Ammonia-oxidizing marine archaeal communities from Monterey Bay, California, United States - M2 40m 12015 | ecosystem: Environmental > Aquatic > Marine > Intertidal zone | place: USA... | reverse complement strand
ATGTTGATGGTACTGCAAGAGTTCAAGTTGTTAAGAAAGATTGTAAGTCAGTTATTAGACCTATACTAGAAGAATGGTATGAACAGACTAAATGCCCTATGCTGCTAAACACTAGTCTAAATATAAAAGGTAAACCTATGGTAGATAATTTACGACAAGCAAAGGGGTTTGAAAAGATATATGGAGTTAAAGTATTCTGATGGAAAAGATATTAGTAAGTGGAGATAGCTGGTCTAATCCTAAATACAAATCTCGGATGAACCCTGAATATAAAAATGTAATGACTTGGTCAGATATGTTAAAGGGTGATGTAACTAATATCTCAATTAATGGTCAAGATAATGTCTCAATAATTAACAATGCATTATGGTCAATCTATACTAATAAACCAGATAGAGTTATTTTAGCTTTATCTTGTTGGTCAAGATACTCTACTCCTAACTATAGAATGAATCCACTCTTTTTATTTAATGTCGCTGTAAAAAAGAAATCTAATCCCGACTATGAATATGATAAAAAAGAATATACACGCATGCTTAGACATTTAGCTGGCATGATGGACACTACAATAGAAGACGTAGATGATGTGTATGGATTTGTAATACATTTTGTAAAAAACTACATTCCTATGTTTGTATATAATACAAGTCTTGCATTAATGAATATTATTAATGTATGTGATCATTTAAAAATAAAGCTTCATATATTTCAAACTTTTAGCGCATTTTCATGTGCTGTAGATAAAAATGACAATAGAGTAGCGTTTGAAAAAGAATTGATATCTTCAGATCTTTTCTTAGATTTATGGGACAGTAATGCTGATCTAATTGGATACCCCTGGATACCAAGCGCTGGTGGATTTACAGCTGACTCAATACTTAACAGTAAAGAGGATATACTAGGTAAAGGAGATGGGCATCCTAATCAAAACGGTCATAGAAAAATAGGAGAATGGTTTAATGCGTCGTATACGGACTATAAAATATAAATTAAGAATGTTTATTAACAGGTTAAAATTCTGGAAGAAGAAACCTGAAGCGCAAGTGTTTATCTATGAACAAGATGAATAGTTATCCCAGTTAAACACTTGTGGTCGATATTGTCTAAAAGGATTTAAACAGTCTATAATAAAACTTATCTCATTTGATTTTAACTCTGTCTGTATAAGTTTATTGTAAAGTTTGACAGATAGTATATCATATTCTTTCTCATACTGCTCATGAGCTTCCATAGGATCTTTCTTACTATTAGACCACTCAGGAGGACCTACTAATGAATTATAAACAGTAGTTGCAAAAGAAAAGTAATCATCATTAGTAGATGCTAAAGGAATACCATATAAGCTTTCATATGATTTGTAAAGATATTTTTTTACTCCTAGACTATTTGCAAACTGTGTGTTAACATCTACAACCCAATCTAAGTCAAAGTACATAAACTTTTCACCATATGCTATATTAAACGGTTTAAAATCTTGTAAAACTAAATTACGAGGATGTAAGTGATAAAATAAATCTTTAGTAAACTTATAAAACTGTCTTATTATATCAGCATCCCAATCAGTGTAATGATCTAAAGTTTTTCCAGAACACCATTCTTTTATTATCCATCCTTCTCTTAAATTATAATCAATTAGCTTAGGTACATTTATCTTTGCAGAAACATTTAAACTTCGCAATAGTTTAGTTTCTTGTATAGCATTTGTCTTATAACAACATACCATATCATTGTATAGTATTTTATATACTTTACGGTTATTAGAAAGGTTAGATAATGCTGTATAGTCTTCTAGAATTTTCATGATATTGTATATAGCCTCTCCCCGTTCCCATAACCCGCTATTAATTATATACTGAAATTTAATTTAGTGCAACTGTTTTCTGAAAGATTTATTCTTATAAATAACTTGAATAGGAGCAGGGGCGTTCGCGTCCGACAAAGAAATCAGAAGGTATTTCATGGCCCAGTACGAAGAGATTACAGTCGATCAAGGCGCAGATATTGCTGTTGAGATTCATTTAGTAAACAAAGATGGTAGTAAGAAAGATCTTACTAATCACGCTGTAGCTGCTAAGATGAAGAAAACATATAATAGTGATAGTGCTGACACTCACGCATTTACTACTCTTATAGCTTCCCCAGCTACAGATGGTATTGCAACAATTTCCCTAGCAAACACATTAACAGATACATTGAAACCAGGACGGTATGTCTATGATGTTGAAATGTCATATGTTGATAGTGGGGGAGATAGTATCATTGAAAGAGTTCTAGAAGGTCGTGTTCAAGTTACACCTTCTGTGACTAAATAGGATAAATAGCGATATGAGTAATTATAACAGTGTTGTAGCAGTTGCAGGTACTACTACAAAGGTAAAGAAAATAGTTGTTGGCACTCCAGTGCGTAGAGTAACAGCAGGTGCTTTCTCAATAGCAAGTTTAGGTGGAGTTGATACCACCGGTGCCGTTAATGGCTCTGTCTTAGTATATAATGAATCTTCCGGTAAATTTGAAGCCGAGCAGGAATTAGAAAATACTAACTTTAACGGAGGCCAATACTGATGGCATCAATAATACGATTAAAACGCAGTGCTACGTCAGGGAATCCCGCAACGCTAGCCGCCGGCGAAATGGCATACTCATCCTTAGCAGATAACGGTTCCAATGGTGGTGATCGTCTCTATTTTGGACACGGAACAGAAACAAACGGAGATGCAGCCAATCATGAAGTGATTGGTGGTAAGTTCTTTACTGATCAATTAGATCATGCTAAAGGTACTCTAACAGCTAACTCAGCATTGATTGTTGATGCAAGTAAAAAGATTAACGAATTACTAGTTGATAATCTTACAATTGACGGTAACTCAATTACAGCAACTAATACAAACGGTGATATAACATTAGTCCCTAATGGTGACGGTGCTATTGATGTTAGCGGTGCAGATATCGTTAATGTAGCTACACCTACTGATTCTGCAGATGCAGCAACAAAAGGTTATGTTGATGCATACAATATAGCTGCTGCTCTAAAAATTAGAGCTGGTGTAGATTCTGATACAGTTAACCTAGCAACTGGTACATTATTATTTACTGGTGGTACAGGATTAACTTCTTCAGTTTCAGATGATCAAGTTACTACTACTTTAGATAATACAGCAGTAACAGCTGGAGCATATGGTTCTGTTACTCAGATTCCAACATTTACAGTTGATGCTCAAGGTAGATTAACTGCTGCATCACAAGTTGCTATATCCACAACATTATCAACAGCTGGTGATGGAGCATCTACTGGTTCAGTTGCTCTAAACGGTGGTACATTAGACTTTGATGGTGGTGAAGGTATTGATATTACTGCTTCTGGAGCTGGCATTACAATAGCTGCAGAAACTGCTACTGATACTAATCTTGGTGTTGCAGCTTTTAACGCTACAGATTTTGGTAACGCTAGTGGTGTTATTACAGTATCTCCTATCACATTAGGTTCTACAGATATTAATCCAGGTGAGACTACAACAGCTATAGCTGGCATGACTCAATTAGATGTTGATAATGTTAGATTAAACGGTAACGTATTATCTACAACAGACTCTGCTAGTGCTCTTATGTGGCTTGATCCAGGTAACAATATGGAAGTTACTGGTAAAGTCATTATACGTGGTGACTTACAAGTAGATGGTACTCAAACTCAAATTAACTCTTCTACATTAACAGTTACAGATAAAGAGATAATAGTTGCCCAAGGCGCTGCTGATAGTGCTGCAGCATCTGGTGCTGGTATTAGTGTAGATGGAGCTGGTGCAAACTTACTGTATCAAGCTGCAACAGATACTTGGAACTTTAATAAGAGTATTAATTTACCTTCAGGTAAAGATTTCCTTATTGGGGGTGTAGGCTTTGATGAGCGTGTTGATGATAGATTAAATGATCTTATTCAAGTAGGAGAAGGTTTAGATATTGCTTATGTTGATGGTAGTAACACTCTAACATTCTCAGCTGAGTTAGCCACTGCTAGTAACCCAGGTGTAGCTAGTTTTAACTCAGATTTCTTTACTGTTGACGGAGCAGGAGAAGTTATTATTCATGAAGTTAACGGTGGAACATACTAATAAATAGTACTGTAATGTAAATACAATCCAGGCTTTTTAGTCAGGTAAACTTTTTTAAGGGTCATTATGGCAGTTAATATTATTCATAAGAAGAGCTCGGTTGTTAATCGAGCTCCAGATAGCGCTGATCTAGAATATGGCGAATTAGCAGTTAACTATGCTGATGGTTATATCTACTATAAAGCATCTAATAATGTTGTATCTAGATTTTTAGACTCTGATATAACAGAAGCTCTTATCAATAGTAAAATAACTGCTGCAGCAAACCCTAATGCAAGAGCTGCTATATCAGTAACTGATGTAAGTGGTGATGGATCTTTATCTTATAACTCTTCTAATGGTGTTATAACATATACAGGTCCTAGCAAAGCAGAAGTTCTGGCTCATCTATCAGCTGGAGGAGATCTAGCTTTTAATGGTACGACTGGTGAGTTTAGTGTAACAACATATAAGTCTGCTGATTTTACTACTGATTTTAATAATAAATCTACTACAAATCTTTCTGAAGGTACTAACCTGTATCATACAGAAGGTAGAGTAAATACTATATTTGATACTAGACTTGCTACTAAGTCTACTTCTAATCTTTCTGAAGGTACTAATCTATACTTTACAAATGCTAGAGCAGATGCTCGTGTACTTGCAGTTATGGATTCTGATCAGCTTGACTTACTTGCTAAAGATTATGTTACTAAGACAGGTACTCAAACTCTTACAAACAAAACAATTACAGCTCCAAAGATATCTGGTATTATACTTAGAGATAGTGCTGGAGATCAAAACGCTATTCATACTAATGCATATAGCGGCTTATCATTTAATAGCACTAAAAACCTAGGTGACTCTAATCATACTGTATATCACTTTGGTGGAGATTCATCTAGAGACACAATAGTATCTATAGGTAAAAACGACCAGTTCAATCACGCAATTGGTGTTTCTGGAACTCAAAGCGCAAATGATTTTATTATTGGTTATAGTGGTAACGCTACTAACTTCCGCATACAAAAAGATCTAGGAAATGATACTTACGATTTATCTGGCGGAACAGACTTATTTAAGATTGACTCAGAAGGTCAAACTCATATACCTTCTAATATACAATCTACTAACAAAACTTCAGGTGCTTTAACAGTTGTAGGTGGTGTAGGTATATCAGGTGACTTACGCGCATCAGAGATAATTGCTTCAGGTAACGTTCAAGCTCAAGGAGCGTTTCTTGGTAATGTAACTGGTCAAGTATCTACTCTATCAAATCATAATACAGGTGGACTTACTGAAGGTTCTAATCTATACTATACTACAACAAGAGCTGATTCAGACTTTGATTCTAGACTAGCAACAAAGAACACAGCTAACTTAACTGAAGGCTCTAACAAGTATTATACTTCCGCTAGAGCAGATTCAGATGCTAAAAATGCTATATCTGTAACAGATGCTGGTGGTGATGGTTCACTATCTTACAACGCATCTAACGGTGTCATATCTTATCAAGGACCTGTTGCTTCTGATGTACAAGCTCATTTCTCTGGCGGTACTGGAGTTACTTTAACAGGTGGTTCTATTGCTATTGGTCAGGATGTTAGTACATCATCGGTAGTTACCTTTGCTGGTGGATCAACAATCTCTGGTAACCTTAACGTATCTGGTGACCTTGTTGTTGGTGGTGATCAGATTAACAATCAGGTAACTGATCTTAGAGTTACTAACGCAATGATCAAACTTGCTGACTCTAATAGTGGTGATGCTGTTGATATTGGTCTTGTTGGTAGATATTCTGATGATGGTGGATCAACTATCAGACGAGCTGGATTTATTAGAGATGCATCTAACGGTGAATTTTATGCCTTCCAAAATCTTATACAAGATGGGTTAGATTCATCAACAGCTGATCAAACTATTAACGTAGGTCACAGTAGTTTTGAATTAGGTACTTGGAACTTTGGTGCACTTAGAGGTACATATTTAGGATTTGATTCTGACTTTGCTGCTTTCCAATCAGATTATAAAGTGAAGACATCTAACTATACAGCTGTTGCTGGAGATAGATTAGCTATTGATACTTCTGGTGGAGCATTTACTGTAACTCTTCCTGCTAGTCCTTCAACAGGTAATACAATACGCTTTATAGATATAGCTAACTGGAACGCTACAAACTATTTAAACGTTGCAAGAAACGGACAAACAATTGAAGGCGTAGCAGATAATTTTCAATTAGATTTAGGTCAGAACACAGTTGACTTTATCTTTATAAATAACACATGGAACGTATATGCAGCTATAGGTCAAAGAGGCCCGACAGGTGAAACTGGCGCAGCAGGTGCAGACGTAGACACAGATACACTTAACCAGAATGCGATAGCATACGCAATAGCTTTAGGATAGACAATGGGAAAACAACTTATACGTGATTATGTATTTACTCCAGGTAATGCGGGGGCTGGTACTGTAGAGATTCCAGGCTGCTACAATTTGAGTCAACTCTTAATCATAACAAATGTAACTGATAATGTAGTTATATACAACTTTGCTGGCAGTGAACATGCTGGTACAACTGCAGTTGAAACTAATACTAACTCATCACCAGATGGACATTGGCCTTTTATTCTTCAGCGTGAAAATGGATATACTACTATCACATTAGCAGTTTCGACTGCTACTATGAATGCTAATGATGATCTGCAAATCTTTGTAGAAGATCCACAAGGTGATACAACTGTCAGACCTTATGCATTTGGTACAGACGCTATTGAGCGTATGAGAGTATCTTTACCAGAGTCAATGATCGATGCTGACTTTGAATACGGATTGCAGCCTACTAAATGGGCTGGTTATGGTACTGTTAAAGGGTATCCTTCTGTGTATCAGAACGAAGGTATTGATCTAACAACTACTGCTGTAACAACAAATTTTAATACTGCATCAAGCACTAATTCATTAATTACAGTTACCTTTGGATCTGCTCACGGTCTAGCAGTTGGAGAAGTAGTTAATGTATCAGGTCTAGATGCTGGTGTCGCTGGGTTCTCGCGAGCAGATGGTTCGTTTTTAGTTGAAACAGTTGTTAATACTACAAAAATTAAATACTATGCTAGAGGTATTGTTGGCTCATCAAACAGTCAATCATTACATACAGAAGAAACATTAACTAGAGTTGGTGGCATATATGCTGGTGCTTCTATTCCAGTTTCTTCTGCTTCATCTAATGGTAGTAATCCAAGTACTATAACATTAAACTTTACTAACCCACACGGACTTATTCCAGGTACAAACATTCACGTTGAGACTGGTAGCGGAACTAACAAAGATTATTCATCTGGTCCTTTCTTTATTAAGTCAGTACCTACAAAGAATTCACTAACATTCACAGCTCGAGCAGGTGCAACGGTTAGTAACCCTTCATCTATTACATTATACGCTCTTTCTAACGCTACAATCTTACACAGACCATCTGATGGTGGTGTTATTCTACAAACAAAGACTCCGACTTATGCTGCGTCTGTTGTTCGTGTTAGTAAAAGGTATTTTAGATATCAGTCTGGTAAAGGCTTCTTATTCTCAACTGGTACACTCTTTGCACCTAACTATGATATTAGGTCTATATCTGCAGCTGGTACTTCTGTTGGATCTCTTATCACTATTGGTACTGATGAGATTGATCACGGATTACAACCTGGCGCTAAAGTTAGATTAGAAGGTATTGAAACATCTGGTTATGAAGGAACATACACAGTTGATTCGATTGTAGATGACTATGTGTATAGAGTAGCAGCAACTCAAACTCTAGGAGCAACCGATCCAGTACTTAAAAGAGTAAGTACGATGTATGTTACTGAGTGGCGTGGTGCAGCTGTTCGTGCAGGTATGTTTGATGATGTTAATGGTATTTTCTATGAGTTTGATGGTAAACAAATATATGCTTGTAAACGTACTTCTACTCAACAGATTACTGGTACATTATCAGCTACTAATAACGGTAATGAAATTGTAGGATCTAATACGAGACTTACAGAGCAATGTAAAGCTGGAGATAGAATCTCTATTCGTGGTATGATCCACTTTGTTACAGAGGTCGCTTCTGATACTTCTATGTTTGTGACACCTGATTATCGCGGTATTACAGCTTCCGGTATTAAAGGAAATAATATTACAGATATTAAAGTTCCACAGAGTCGTTGGAACATCGATAGAATGGATGGAACAGGAATACATAACCCATCTAATCATAACTTAGATGTTAACAAAATGCAGATGGTTGGGTTTCAATACTCATGGTATGGTGCTGGATTTATTGACTTTATGATCAGAGGAGCAGATGGTCACTGGAACATGGTTCACAGGATGAAGAACAACAATATTAATAATGAAGCATTTATGAGATCTGGTAACCTTCCAGTTAGATATTCTATTGAGAATGACTCACCGATCACTCATCTTACTGCAACAGTAAATAACTCTACTACTTCTATTCCAGCTGCTGAGTTACAAGAATTTGATGATGCTGGTATACTTATGATCGATAACGAGATCATTTCCTATACAGGTAGATCTGTAACAACAGGACCAGGCAACTTTACAGGATGTACAAGATCAGCTACACTTACTCAGTATCAGCAAGGTACTACAAATAACCTTACTGCTGGTGCTGCAGCTACTCACTCAAATAAAACAGGTATCATTGAGATTTCAAACACTTGTTCTCCAACATTATCTCACTGGGGTTCTGCTCTAGTTATTGATGGAGACTTTGACTTCGACCGTGGTTATATCTTCAACTATTCTAACTCACACAACTCTGGTTTAGATCAAATTGTAACAACTCCTATAACATCCTTTGTGCTTAGACTTGCACCTTCGGTATCTAACTCATCAGTTGGTAGACTTGGAGCTAAGGATCTTCTTAACAGATCACAGCTACTACTTAAAGAATGTGCTGTTGTTTGTGGACGTGGTTCATCATCATCTGGTGAGGTTCATGTTCAAGGGATTATTAATCCTAAGAACTTCCAAGATGCTACATGGAAATCACTCTCAGGATCTGCAGAAGGTGGACAGCCTAGCTTTGCTCAAGTTGCAAACAAATCTGACATTACATGGTCTACTGGATCGTATGCGCAACCAGGAGAACGTATCTTCTCATTCGTTGCTGGTACAAGTAGACAAGACTCAGTTGTTACTACTGCTGATATTGATCAGCTTAAAGAATTATCAGGTGCTCCACTCGGAGGTGATTATCAATTCCCAGATGGTCCAGATGTTCTAGCAGTTAATGCATTCTGCTTATCTGGTGATGTTAAAGCGTCTATTCAGCTTCGTTGGTCTGAAGCGCAAGCATAATAGGAAATAAAAAGTAATGGTACAAAAGCTAAGTGATCATCTAAATATCAGTCTAGGGCTAGCTGCACAAACTGACTCAGCAGACGTTCTACAGATTATTAGAGAAACGAACATCGCTATGGACTCAGGAACAGCTGGCAACTTTGTTGCTACTGTTGCTGGAGTTTCTAGCCAAGGTATCACAGCGCTTGGTTCTGGAGCAAATAATGCTGCAGTAACATTAAGACTAGACTCTGATGTTGCTGCTACGCTTACAGGTACTCAAACCCTTACTAATAAAACTATTAACCTAACAAACAATTCACTAACAGGTACTATTGGTCAGTGGAATGCAGCTCTTAGCGGCAATTCCTTTGTATCTCTTATTGGTACAGAAACACTTACTAATAAAACTTTGACTTCTCCTGTTCTTAATACAGTAGATATTAACTCTGGTGCAATTAATGATATTAGTACATTCTCTCTTAGAGATGTTACTGCAACAACTCATGAATTATTACTTGCAGCTAACAGTTCTGATACTGCTACTGGTGATAGAACATTAACATTTGATGTACAGAACGCTGATAGAACATTAAGCTTACTCGGTAACCTAACCTTAGGTGGTGCTTTTACCACCAGTGGAGCACATGCTACAACGCTTACAACAACAGCTCTCACAAGTCTTACACTACCTACATCTGGTACTCTTGTATCAAAGGATGGTTCTAATAACGTAACCGGCATTAATAATATTACAGTTACAGGTACTGTTGATGGTAGAGATATTGCAACAGATGGTGGTAAACTTGATAACATTGAAGCTAGTGCTGACGTTACTGATGCAGGTAATGTCGGATCTGCCTTAACAGCATTCTCAACAGGAACTGATGCAGTAAGTACTGATCTTATACCAGTATATGACGCTTCGTCTAATACATGGGAAAAGCAGACAATTGAAGATGCAGCCTTAGTAGGTCCTAAAGGACAAAAAGGCGATAAAGGTTTAACAGGTGCTGGTGGCGCTACAGGTGCTAAAGGTTTAGCTGGTACTAATGGAGACAAAGGCCAGAAGGGTGAAGTAGGCAATACTGGTAGTACAGGTTCAGCTGGAGCTAAAGGCCAAAAAGGTGAGATTGGTCAAACAGGAGCTGGTGGTCAAACAGGTTCCCAAGGTGCTAAAGGTCAGAAAGGCCAAAAAGGCGAAGTAGGTGCGACTGGATCAACTGGACAAAAAGGACAAAAAGGCGAAGCC
>Ga0206682_10004915_pt1 | contig 10681 bp, 11 predicted proteins | sample M240m12015metaG_FD_155444 | JGI IMG/M metagenome (GOLD analysis project Ga0206682, IMG submission 155444) | Ammonia-oxidizing marine archaeal communities from Monterey Bay, California, United States - M2 40m 12015 | ecosystem: Environmental > Aquatic > Marine > Intertidal zone | place: USA... | reverse complement strand
TTCCAAGACCTTCCCCTTTATGCGCACCTTTTACTAACCCTGCAATATCTACAATTTCAATAGTGGTGGGAATGACTTTTTCAGGATTGACTAATTGTTCTAGATTATTTAATCTATTATCGGGAATTGTTATTGTCCCTACATTTGGTTCGATTGTGCAAAAGGGAAAATTAGCAGATTGTGCTTTGGCATTTGAAAGACAATTAAAAAGAGTAGATTTCCCAACATTTGGCAATCCAACAATTCCACATTTTAGCGCCATTAATTTATAATTTAAAAGTAATAATTTAGTTAGTTATGATTTGTAAAACGCCTTGATTTTTTTCTTTTCCCTCGTCGAAACTTAAGAAAAAATAATAAGTTCCTGATTTTAACGGATTTCCCTTAGAGTTGGTGCCGTTCCATTGGTTTTGGTAAGCAGAATCTTCAAAAACAACTTTCCCCCACCTGTTTAGGATTATCAAATTCACATCGTCATAAATCGATGCAAAATGGGTGTAAAAATAATCATTTACGTTGTCTCCATTCGGTGTAATGACATTTGGAATATCACACTTTTCAATTACTAAGTCTTCAGATGTAGTTTCTTCACCACACTCATTGAGAACTGTTAATTGAATTTCGTGATTTCCAATAGTATAGTTGTTACTATTTAAAAGTAGAGAATCACCAAGAGAAATTATATTTCCATCCATATCTGTCCACTCGTAAGAAAAATCAGTATTGGTATTGTAGATCACAGAAACAATACTTTGTCCAACACAAAAAGTATCTAACGAAAAAGGAAAAGGATCTGGTTCTTCATTGAATTCGATTATATGAATTAATGTATCGTTGCAATACACATCAAATAATCCCATAAAGTATGCACCAGGTTCTGATGCTGTGATTGTTGGATTGGCGACAGTATTACTTGGATCAAAGGATAATGTTCCAAAATCACTATAATAAAGCCACTCTCCTCCAGCAGGAGGTAAATAATTTGAAGTATAATCAAAATAGTCGTCACAAGTTGTAGTATCTCCTATTATAGATCCTCCTTGAATTGTTTGAACTGTAATAACAGTATCGTAATAACATCCAAACTCGTCCTCCACAACAAAAGTATAATTTGTAGGTCCAAGACTATTTGGCTGAACTATAATATTGGTATCCTGATTGGAAATAATTGTAGTATCAGGCAACCAATTGCTAGATGTAATTGAGGGAGCATAAGTTTCGCTATTTGGATGGAGAGTACTATTAAAATAAATTCCCCATTCACATATATAACCATCATCAATTCCCAAATTATCTCTTATTGTTAATGTCCAAGTACCATTAATTGGACAACCAGTAAGTGCAGGAACAAAATTTTGCTCAGGTTGGAATAAGCCTGGTGTTACCATTTGACCAGCACTAGGACCAGTAGCCGTGGTTTGGGTAAAACCATTTACCCATGCCGGCATGGCATTACCTGAATTGGAAAAACAGTATTCTTCACAATAACCTATATTTCCAGTATTATTATCATATGCGCCTCCTAAAAATGTACTACCTCCTCCAAAACCTCCAGGGAATAAACCCGAGCCAGAGTAACTATTAAAAATATTTACACTTAATCCACTTGGACAAGTGAGCATCATTTCTAAATCTCCTAGATAAGAATGTTCCATTTTAACACACATTTTTTCAATATCAGAAGCATTTTGAATAGTAATTCCTGGTGTAAAGCCAGAAATATTAATATCTGTTGTGTAATTAATTCCTGAACCATCAGGGAGATAAGTTTGGGTACCAAAAACTCCTCCTATGGGAAAGTTAGTAGAAACAGGATCTACACCTACTGTATCCGAACCAGTAACTCCACCAAATAATTCAGTAACTCTTCCTAAACAAATGGGTGATTGAGCTGGTCCACAAGTAGAAAAATTGGGCCTAGTAGATACTCTAATTTTACAAAAACTATATCGGAACTGACCAAAAGAATCTTCAATTTTCAAAGTAACAAAGTAACCGTTTCTTGCAGGTGGAGTAAATAAAAAAGAATTTGTTGTATGGGAAGATCCATCACTTAATTCCCAAGACACTGTATAGCTATTGGACTGCATGTATCCTCCTCCGCTTAGTGCTGCAGAATCACCACCTGGTTCGTATGGAAAATATGGCTCAGCGACAAACTCAACAATATCACCAAAACAAATATCTACATATCCAGTATCTATCGGAAATAGGTCATTTAAGGTATCTCCTGATCCGTTGGCATTTCCAGTAATAAAAGCGCTAATATGATTAGAAAATGGTTGAATAAGATTAGCACAAGATAAGTTTGCTCCCCAACCGGCACCTTGAAGTGAAGCATCACTTACAAATTTAAATGTCAAACATCCTGATGTATTTGCCCAAGAAGCAGGAATATTTACTCCGTTAGGAAAAGTTGAATCATTTATAGCGGCAAGTAAAGGATCATTTACCGTAGGACCATCATATACGTATAAAGTGTCTGTTGGATGTATATTTAAAACATATCCATTGGCAGGATCATTTAAAATTGCTAAAACCATTTTAGAACCGGTAGAATCTGGGCATAAAGTAATTGTTTCATATTCGTTAGGCCCATAAGGTAAAGCATCTCCACCAGCATCTCTAAAATTAATAAAAGAACCATTATTAAAATCTGTGTCACAGTTACAAGGACCATTGGATGTGTTGGAAGTCCAATCATCATCTGAGATCAAAACCTCTGGCTGAGCATATACTTCAAAAATGAAGAATATGTTAAATAGGAATATATATAAAAACTTATTCAACTGTATTCATTTCCTTTTTGAGGTGTTCGATTGACTTTAAAACCAATAAAGTATTCCAATTGGTAACTAAATAGTATTGATAATCATTCATTAAAAATTCAACATCTATTTGGTGGATGTCAAATTTGGATGTATCGCCTATTAAAATCTCACCCGCTAATCTGTTGGAAAATGATTTTTCGTTGGGAATATCCAAAAAGTAATAACCATTTTCATTTAGGTAGTTGAGATTTTTTTTCTTACTTAAAAAATCTTCCAATTCTTGATTTTTAAGAATGCTTGGCGAAGTTTCTTTTTGCGAAAAAAAGGAATTACTAAATATAAAAACCATAAATATTAAGAAGAATCTTTCCATAAAATTCGAAAATACAATTTTATGGGAAACTAGAACAAAATTAACAGAAGATATTATAAAAAAAGACTATAGATAAACTTTTAAGAGAAATAAAATTAATTATTAAAATAGTTACTGAAAGTTGTTAACAGTGACCTCAGTGAATAACTATATGCTTATTTTTGAATATTAAAATTTTAAAATGAAAGAATATAATTTAGAATCCTTAGAAAAATTTACCAACCAAGTAAGAAGAGATATTGTAAGAATGGTTCATGCTCAAAATTCCGGTCATCCAGGTGGTTCTCTTGGATGTGTAGAATATTTTACTGCAATCTACAAGGTTATTATGAACCACAGTAGTAATTTCTCTATGGATGGTAAAAATGAAGATTTGTTTTTTCTTTCAAATGGACACATATCTCCTGTATTTTATTCTGTTTTGGCTAGAACTGGTTATTTCCCAGTAAAGGAACTCAATACTTTTAGAAAAATTGATTCTAGACTTCAAGGACACCCAACAACCCATGAAGGTTTACCAGGTATTAGGGTAGCAAGTGGTTCTTTAGGACAAGGTCTAAGTGTAGCAATTGGAGCAGCAACCACCAAGAAATTGAATAAAGACAATAGTTTAGTTTATACCCTTCACGGAGATGGTGAACTTCAAGAAGGACAAATTTGGGAAGCTGCCATGTATGCATCAGCAAAAAAAATTGATAATTTAATATCAACAATTGATTTTAATGGTAGACAAATAGATGGAGATGTAGATGATGTTCTTTCTCTAGGTAATTTGGAAGAAAAATGGAAGGCATTTGGATGGAAAACTTTAAGTTGTAATGGTAATAATCTTCAAGAATTGATAGCAACTTTAGAAACAGCAAAAGGTTTAACAGGAAAAAACCAACCTATAATGATTATAATGAAAACAGAAATGGGTTATGGTATTGATTATATGATGGGATCTCATAAATGGCATGGTGTCGCTCCTAACGATAAACAATTAGAAATAGCTTTAAATCAACAAGTTGAGTCTTTAGGAGACTATTAATACTTTAATAGTTTAACAACAATTTATGCAACTTTATTTTAAAATATTTTTTTTAATCCTTTTAAGTTTTCTTAGTACGGTTAATGTAGTAAGTCAAAATGAAGATGGTAAAATTAGAATACTATTTATTTTCGATGGATCTAATAGCATGAATGCTCAATGGGGAAATAGTAGTAAAATAACTATTGCCAAGCAGTTAATGATACAGACTATAGATAGTCTGAAAATGCTTGAAAATGTGGAGATAGCATTAAGAATGTATGGACATCAAACTAGAATTATACCTGGAAAACAAGACTGTTCAGATACTAAATTAGAAGTGCCATTTGGTGATGCCAAAGAAAATCATATCAATATAATTAATAAAATTAGGTCTTTAGAACCTAAAGGCACTACCCCAATAGCACGATCTTTGGAATATTCAGCAGATGATTTTCCAGATTGCGAAAATTGTAGAAATATTATTATTTTACTAACAGATGGTATTGAGGCTTGCGATGAGGATCCCTGTGCTGTTGCAATAGCCCTTAGGGAGAAAAATATTAAACTTAAACCTTTTGTAATTGGACTTGGGTTAGACACTTCTTACCTAAGTCAGTTTCAATGTATAGGAGAATTTTTAAGTGCAGAAGACAAAGATTCATTTAAAAGTGTTTTAAAATTTGTTATAAGTCAAGCTTTAAACAATACTACAGTTCAAGTAAATTTAAATAACATAAGAAATCTTCCGGAAGAAACAAATGTTACTATGAGTTTTTACAATGATAAAAACGGAAAATTATTACATACCTACATGCATACATTAAATAGATTACAAAATCCAGATACTATTGCTTTAGACCCATTATATACCTATAAACTTGTTGTACATACGGTACCAGAGGTTGTTGTAAAGGAAATTAAAGTAATTCCTGGAAAACACAATATTATTAATGCAAATACACCTATGGGAGGTCTTAATTTAAAGATTCAAGGTTCTATTAACCAATATACTGGACTTAATTGCTTAATCAAAACTAACAACTCAATAATTAACGTTCATAAAATGAACACAACTAAAGATTATTTAGTCGGAGAATATGATTTAGAAATATTAACATTGCCAAGAATAAAATTTGATAAAGTTAAAATTAATCAAAGTCAAATAACAGATATAACTATCCCTCATTATGGAACCATTGAATTAAATAAATCTATTGGGCCTGCTGCTCTATTTTTAAAAAAAGATGGTAAAAATATTTGGTTATATGATTTTGACAAAGAGATGACTATTGAAAGCTTAAATATTCAACCCGGAAAGTATTTTATTAGCTTTCGAAATATAAGGTCTAAAAGTACTGCCCATACAATAATTAAAGAATTTACAATAGCTTCAGGACAAAACATTAATATAAATTTATAACATGAAATTTGAAATTTTAGGAAATAAAGACACAAGATCAGGGTTTGGAGATGGTCTAACTCAACTTGGTAAAACCAATCCGAATGTAGTTGCTCTTTGTGCAGATCTTACTGGATCATTAAAAATGAATGACTTTAAAGATCAATTTCCAGAAAGGTTTTTTCAAGTAGGAATTGCAGAAGCTAATATGATGGGAATTGCTGCAGGAATGACCATAGGAGGTAAAATTCCTTTTACCGGAACATTTGCGAATTTTTCTACTAGTAGAGTCTATGACCAAGTTCGTCAATCAATAGCTTATTCGGGTAAAAATGTAAAACTATGTGCATCACATGCTGGATTAACCTTAGGGGAAGATGGAGCGACCCACCAAGTACTTGAAGATATTGGAATGATGAAAATGTTACCTGGAATGACAGTTATAAACCCTTGTGACTATAACCAAACTAAAGCTGCAACCATTGCTATTGCAGATTATAAAGGTCCTGTATATTTAAGATTTGGACGGCCAAAAGTTCCAATTTTTATTCCAGAAGACACTCCATTTGAAATTGGCAAAGCATTAATTCTTCAAGAAGGGACAGATGTTTCTATTTTTGCAACTGGTCACTTAGTATGGGAAGCAGTAGAAGCTGCACAAGCATTAGTAAAAGAGGGATTATCTGTTGAATTAATCAATATTCACACCATTAAACCTTTGGACAATGAAAGCATCTTAAGGTCAGTAGCTAAAACAAAATGTGTTGTAACTGCAGAAGAACATCAAATAGCTGGAGGAATGGGCGAATCAATAGCACAATTACTTGCTATTAATCATCCAGTTCCTATGGAATTTGTAGCAGTTAATGATAAATTTGGTGAAAGTGGAAAACCAGCTGATTTGATGAAAAAATATGGTTTACATTCTTCAGATATAATTAAAGCAACCCATCGTGTTTTAAAGCGAAAATAATCGCCTTTGAATGCATGATAAAGAACTAGAAGAAAAAATATTATCTCTATTTAATGATGAGAAAACCAAAAGAGAAGGATTTACACTTTTGGTAAATCATTTTAAGAAATCTATTTATTTTCAAATTCGAAGAATAGTTATTACACACGAAAATACAGATGATGTAGTACAGGAAGTTTTCATTAAATGTTGGAATAAACTAAACACTTTTAATGGTAAATCTAAATTATCAACATGGATTTACAGAGTAACATATAACGAAGCTATTCAATGGATTAGAAAAAATAGAAAAGAATACCATTTAAATATTTCTGAGATTCAAACAGATAATCAACCTACTACCAATATTTTTCATAAAGATGCCGATGATATAAGCATTTTGTTAGAGAAAGCTATTTTACAATTACCAGAAAAACAGAAAATGGTATTTCAATTAAAATATTTTGAAGATTTGTCCTACAAAGAAATTCAAATAATAACTGGAGGAAGTATAGGTGGCTTAAAAGCTAACTACCATCATGCAGTTACCAAAATCGAAAAATTATTGTCAAGTGATTAAACCTTTTAAGAAAATAATTATCAAATCTTTGTAATGATTAAAATGGACTACTCTGAAATAACACAAAATAATGAAGTAATAAAACTTCTTAAAAAAAGAAAAGAAATTGAAGACAAGATTTATAAGTTAGATGAAAATGCTCTAATTAACTATGAACTTAAGTTATTAAACAGTCCTGTTATTAATGAAACCTTTCCTAATACCTATGAAGTAAATAAAGTAATTAGTGAATTAAGTAAGAGATGATAAAAATTAATGACAACTATGTTAAATGACTTAGAAAAATTAAAAAAAAATAAAAAGAAGTATTTTAAATCTATTTATAATACCCCTGAAAACTATTTTAATGATTTAAGCCTACGTATTGAAAATAGGATAGATAGTTTAGAATCAAAAAAAATAAAAATTGTTCTAATCAATCAATTATTTAAAGTAGCTGCAATATTTTTACTACTCATAGGATTCTTCTACTTATTGAACTTACCCTATAAAGATGAAAATATAAACTATGTTCATCTAAATGAATATATAGATGATTATTTGGCTATAGAAAATGAATTATTTTATACATTCATTTATGAGGAAGACTTAAATAGTTTAAATATCGAAGAAAACATAGATGATTATTTAGAAATAGAAATTGATTTTAACCCCTAAAACAAAAAGTATGAAAAATCTTAATAAAATAAAAAAACTGAACATATTAGTTATTATATGTCTATCCTCTACAATTATATTTGCTCAAAATGAATTAAACCAAAAAAAAGAAAATAGACAAGCCCAAAAAGTTGCATTTTTTACTGCGAAAATGAATTTAAATACGGAAGAGTCTAAAGTGTTTTGGCCAGTAGTAAATGAGATGGAAAATGAGTTAAAAGAGCTTAAAGATAAAAATGCTCATGGCAAAATGATGTTGAGGGATAAAAAAATAGAAGACTTTTCCGATGAAGAATTAGAGGATATGATGGACGCTAGAATACAAATGGGTAAAGAAAAAGTAGATATTCTAGTTAAATACCATGAAAAGTTTAAAGAAGTAATTCCTATTAGAAAATTAGCAAAGTATTACCAAACAGGAACAGAATTTAAAAAAATACAATTAGAAAGAAAAAAGCAACACAATAACCCTGGGGAAAGAAAAAGATAATATTTTTAGGTGTGAAAATTAAATATTGGATTAAAGCAGCTAGACTAAGAACACTCCCTTTAGCATTTTCTTGTATTCTATTATCTTCTTCATTGGTGATAATAAACCATATAGAATTATCCTTTAAAGTACTATTTCTTACCCTCACTACCACTCTATTGCTTCAAATATTATCCAATTTCGCCAATGATTATGGAGATGCAGTAAAAGGAGCTGACAAAAATAGAACTGGAGAACAGAGAATGGTACAATCTGGAAAAATCTCTAAATCCCAAATGAAGTTGGTAATTGTAGTTATAAGTATCATTACTTTATTAGTTGGACTTTTTCTAATTTTTAGTGTGTTTAAGAAAGAAATCTTTAAAATATTAATCTTTCTATTTCTTGGAATTGGCTCAATTATAGCTGCTATAAAATATACTATGGGTAAATCTGCTTATGGATATAAAGCTTATGGAGATTTATCAGTTTTTATTTTCTTTGGAATGGTGGGTGTAATTGGAAGTTATTATTTATTCACTAAAAATTTTCACTGGATAACTGTTCCTGGCGCATTATTTACTGGACTTATGAGTTGTGGAGTTCTTAACCTAAACAACATGAGAGATTATGAAAATGATAAAAAAAATAACAAAGTAACTTTAGTAGTAAAAATGGGAATAAATAGATCCAAAAAATATCATTTCTTATTACTATTTATAGCAATTATTTCACTTATTACAATTGTTCTTTTCACCAATAATTATTATTACTTATTTTCTATTTTTCCTCTGTTATTTGTGGTGAGACATCTAAAATTATTGAATAAATATCAAGAGTTGAATTTATTAGACAGTCAGCTTAAAGTAATTGCTATTAGTTGTTTCGCATCTAGTTTCATAAGTCTTATAATTGGACTTTTAATTAATTGATTTTTTCTTGAGATAACCAAGTAGTGTACATCTTTTTATATTTTTCATGTTCTTTATTGGTAGAAGAAAAATTATGATATCCAGAATAAGACGGTTTGGCACACATAAAAATAAAATCGTGTTTAGAATAATTTAAAACTGCATCAATTACTCTTGGATCAACAATACAAATCGGTCCTGGTGGCAAGCCTTTGTATTTATAAGTATTATAAGGAGAATCTACTTCCAAATGTTTGTAATACAATCTTCTTAAATTGGGCATTTTCAAAGCAAACTTAACAGTAGGGTCTGCTTGGAGTTTCATATTGCTTTTAAGTCTATTAATATAAAGTCCAGCAATCTTAGAATGTTCGTCAAATTTTATCTGCTGTTCCATTTGAACAATCGATGCAAGAGTAGTAATTTCAGATTGATTGTATCCTAATGCTTTGGCTTTAGCAATTCTTTCTGAATTCCAAAAACTTTTGTATTTGCTAGCAATAAATTCAATTAACTTATTTTCAGAAACATTTGAGAATACTTCATAGGTATTAGGAATTACCATTGTAGAGAAAGTATAAGAATTAAAACCAAATTTTTCTTGAATATTTTCATCTTGAAATAGATGTAATAATTTCGAAGAATCTATATCTAGTTGCGAAGAAAGTCTACCGCACAATATCTCTAAATTTCTAACAGATGGAATGTATAAATCTACAATGTGTTGATTCCTCATTAGAAATAGCTGATTGACTAATTTGTTAGTAGACCATTTTCTTTGAATTGTATATTTTCCTTTTTTAAGTACAGTATTTTCTAAGTTCTTAAACTCAATAAGTTGGTTAATTGTTTTGGAACTTAATAAAAGATCTTTTTTAACTAAGTAATCTCCAATTTCAGAGAAGGATAAATCTTCTTGTATTTTTAAAATAACTTTATTGGTATCGGAAAGTATCTCTTTTTTTTCTCTATTTATAAATAGATTAAAAAATGGAAAAATTAAATAGACCACAAAAAAAAGAAATGAAGTTACCAGAATATATATTAACTTCTTCAATCTTGAGGAATTTGAATTAAGTTAAAATCTTCTATTTTGTAAAACTTAACTAGATTATTTTCTGAGCCGCTACCCAAATCAATTCTATTATAAAACACATCATTGAGCAATCCTTGGTAATAACTTTCAGAATTTAACTTGTCTGGGTAAATTTTCAAAAAAATGGATTTTACAATATCGTATCCCAAGTAAGAATATTTGGTGGGCTCTGCAGAGAAAAACTCCCTGTATTTATCTTTAAACTCTACTATTCTAATAGAATTAAAATCGGGTATTCCTTTAGAAACAAAATGTAAATTAAACTTGTTTTTGTAAATAACATCGATAGTCTTAATCCTATATAAATCTTCAAAACCAAAAATTTCAAAATCAGATTTATAATGCTCTTGGGAATTAGAAAATTCTATTATTTTATTAAACGAGTAGGTTAAAAATGGAACTTTATTCGAAGTTATTACAATTAAATTTCTTTTTTTCTTAGAAAACTTATCCAACAAATG
>Ga0206682_10004910_pt1 | contig 10683 bp, 13 predicted proteins | sample M240m12015metaG_FD_155444 | JGI IMG/M metagenome (GOLD analysis project Ga0206682, IMG submission 155444) | Ammonia-oxidizing marine archaeal communities from Monterey Bay, California, United States - M2 40m 12015 | ecosystem: Environmental > Aquatic > Marine > Intertidal zone | place: USA... | reverse complement strand
TCAAACCGGCTATGAGGTTACCCGCACCGATCGACTGACTCGCAATCGGCCTGAGATTTTCCGGAACTGACTCCATCGCGAACGAGGCCGTGCCGGTTATAGTCGATAGGATGATGACGGGGAGCGTCGCGCGTTGCGTCGTCTTCGCGTACGCCATGAAAGACTGATGGTGGATGTATCGGTAACACGCGGCCGCTTCACCCCACGCCTTGAGGATCGTCTCCTGTTGCTCGTGCCACGCCTTGATGGGAAACCGAGGAACTTCTTCTTCGTCCATCTTCTATTATTCTACCTGAACATCTTTTTTCGCCAACGTCATGGCGATGAATACTACGGCTAAGAATGTCATAATATTCGACGCGGCAAAGCACGCGATGTATGGAAACACTTTTCGTCTTAAAGGTTTGAATACTCTTTGATTCAGAGGCGCATCTTCGGCGCAAATTAAATCGAGTGCTTCATTAGTTAACGCATCCATGGAGGCTTTTGTGAAAATCCGAGAAAAGAAACCCGCCGCCGATGACGCAGCGCCGCCGCCTCGACTTCGTTCCATACACGAGGCGTGCGAGACAGCGCTTCGTGAACACGTCGCGGCGAAACGTAGATGTTTCGTGACGGGGGCGACGGGTGTTGGGAAGTCTTACATCTTGCGTCGAGTCATGCCCCAAGCCATCGAGATACAACAGGAGCACATGCGATCAAAGAGCAACTTTCTCGCGCTTCTCAAGAACACTGACAAAGACGTGTTTGTTGAAGATTACGATGAGGCACCTTTACTGAAGCGACTCGTCGACGACGTGTCTAATGGAATGGAGATCACGCGCGGAGCTTTCGTGGCGACGAGCAAACAGTTCGCACTGTACGCGGGCTTCGAGAACGTCCACATCAACAGACCGTCGGTGGCTGAGCTTTTGACGCTCGTGGACGACCCGACGAGTGCCCTGGCGGTGGATTCCGCGCACCGCGCCAAAGGCAGTGTGCTCGACTTCTTCAACTTCTACGACAACGTCGGTGACGAGAAAGATGATTTTCGAGCACCGAAAACCATCATAAAAGATATTTTGACGGGTGAGAACACGACTTTCAAGGTCGAACACGCGTCAGAACATGGGAATATGGCGAGCATCATGCACGAGAATTATCCTCAGTCAAAGGGTTGTGACATAGAGCGAATCTCACTGTCGTTCAGCGATGGAGATGTTCTCGACCAGGGGATGTATCACGGATACTGGGACGTCATGTACGCGTACGCCAACTCGACGCTGGCGATACCGCGAGCGTATCTGGGTGAACCCATCAAAGAATCTAAGATTCGCGCGGGGTCGGTTTGGACGAAAGACGGCAACATGCGCGTGCGCGCACAGCGTCTCGCGACAATACGTGAACGCACCGGACTCGGCATCGACGCCCTGAACGCACTGTGCGTCCAGGCCAGGTTCAAGAACGTTTCGAAGATCGTCGAGTACGGACTGACGGCCTCCGATTTTGATGTCATGAACCACATCTGTGTCGGGAACCGTTTAAAGGCAAGCGAAGTCACAAGGGTAAAGAAGTTAATCAACAATGCTCGAGCAGATCAGACTGGCATCTAAAGATGAAGATGATGATGACGAAATCGAGTCGACAAAAGTGATCGGGAATGAAATGTTCTTCTATGGGGACGTCTCAAACGAATCGATTCTAGATTTCATCGAAAAATTTAAGAAATTGGAGGCGTGGCTCCTCAAGATCGCCGCGGACATCAACGGGTACGAGCCGACCATCCGCGTGCACATATGCAGCGATGGCGGGGATCTTTTCGCGGGCTTCTCGGCCATGAATGTGATCGAGAAATCTCGGTGCAAAGTCACGACCATCGCACAGGGCTCGTGTGCCTCCGCGGCGACGTTCATGTTACTGGGTGGGTCTGAGCGCAAGATCGCGCGCAACGCTCACATACTCATACATCAACTTTCATCCACCTGTTGGGGCAAGTACGAAGAGATGAAAGATGAGATCAAAACGTGTGACAAGCTGATGAAGATGATCAGAGAAACATATTTGAACAAAACGAAGATTCCGGAGAAGAAACTCAACAAATTACTCAAGCGCGATATCCTGCTCGAACCGTCGAAGGTCATCAGTTACGAAATTGTGCACGCCTACGACTGATATCGTTGTATCTTTTGTACAAAATGAGCATACCGACGGCGATCATCAGCGTGCACGCGGCGTTCATGTCGAACTTGAATCCGTCGTCGGGTGGCGTGATTCGGCGCATGCGTTTTAAGTTGACGACAGGGAGTGATGACATCACTTTCTTTGTTATTATCAATATTTTAATTCAAGTCTCTGGTTCGAAAACCACTCATCGATGCACATGGACGCCCGTAGCTCGTCAACTCTCAACTCGTTGACGAGAACGTCTCGCAGTACCCCTATCGATGTCCACCTCCTCGCGCGACCAAAGGGCACCGAGCCCGTGACGACGACCGGGCGCCGTCTCGAGCCATTTTTCGACGTCGTAATCCCGGGGGAGATTACAATACGACCTGATCACTTCGTCGACCGCCCAAATCCATGGATATATTTTTATTTTGCGGGAGGTGGTACATCTTCCAGTTTATTTTCCGCTAAATCCATGTCTTTGATACACCCGATTAACATGCCCAAATTGAATCCGGCTACTAACCCCCCCGTAATAAGACTCCCAATTCCTAGAGATTTAATGACATTTTTCATCTTATCTTATACATCAAAAAAAATAATGGGTAATTACAAGATGAATTACACTCGTGTTGTTTTTGTAAGTGTCATGTTATACATCACTTTGCTGTTGATAAATACGAACAGCCTGGAAAAGAAGATGATGTACACACTCTTAAATGATGCCGATTGGTGGACTATAACACACCATTCGGTCAAATACGATCCGGGTTTGATAAATTATATTCAATCACCTTTCTATTTCGATCGGAATCGGCTCACGAAAGTGTCTAGGGGTCAGATATATGACGCGTACTGTTTCACTAAGCCATACGCTAAAATACAGGAGCAGATGCAGAGCAAGATGTTCTGGAACGAGTACCTGCCAAATAATGGGATCAATGTTCCCAAACTGTATGCCACAACTAAACCATACAAATTGTACGATTTTATAGAACCCGATGATGAATACGTCTCAAAACCCGAATTCGGAACCGCTGGTTCTGGTATCAAATTGATTAGGGGTAAGGACGTTAAATCCACGGAGACAAACCATCTCATTCAGGCTAAGATAGGAAGCTGTGGATACGACGGTGCTCGATCGTATCGAGTCGTCACGACTTACGACGGAGAGGTTCTTGTCATGTATGAATTCAAGAGTGATGAAACAATCACTTCAAACATTAGCTCGAACGAAAGAGCGACAGCGGAGGAGAAGACAGAAGTTCCAGAGATCGAGCGCACAGTGAAGGAGCTTTGTAGACTACACGCTCGAGATTTCGATTTCTGCTTTTCAATTGGATGGGATTTGATGGTCGATTGTGAGGACGGGGATCCAACGTACTCTGATGTATATGTACTCGAAGGCAATTGGCCGTCGGGTATATTCGGTGACACCATAAACAGAAACGACAAATTCATCAACATGGTGAACGAGAAAGCTCGGAAATTTTACAAATTAAGCGGTTTGTAAATCCTGGCATTTATAAGTTTGGCGACACCACCACTCATTTCCTCCCATATATTCGAATAGGATATGAATGAGAGCGCCACAAATTATGAGAAGAATGTGGGTTGGAATGACAATCTTGGTAATTTTGAGAATATAGTATAGTCCGGCATTCATTAACCCTATAATAATAGCTTCAATCATAACAGTTTGAACTGGTCGCTGCATTTTATAATAATTGTACATTTAATTCCTAAGTCCCCCTCTCGTTTTCCATTTCTCAAATAACTCAAGATAATGTTTAAGTCCCGCTTTCGCGTCGCCAACGACGTGACGCGTCCGTACTCGCGCGACATCACCACGCCACGTGCGTCGATTAATGACGGGTGAATCTTTTCAGTGAATCTACAAGAACCACCCCGTTTCCGAAGATTGCGATCGTTTTTATAATTCTACCTAATTGTGATTCCTCCATAATCTAAGTTTAGAAGTTTCTCTTCGAATTCTCGCTCGACGTGCGAAAAGATACGGCGCGCCGATGAGACGAGAAATGCGTCGTGCGTATTCTTCGATCTCTCTCTGAGGACACACGCCAGGGCCTCCGGTGAGCCCAGATCCAAGATGTCGTCTGGTGTGCGAACACCCGCGCGCGCGAGCGCCCGTGCCCTGTGCACGCCGACGCACGGCAATCGCGTGAGTTCCAATATATCAGCCTTGCTCCCCGCGAGAATGCGTTCCGCCGTTCGCGTGACCAGAGTCGCGACGTCATCCCAACCGCAAGCCTCACACAGGGCACACACGTTTTGAGCGCGCATCGCGCACGCCTCCTGGAGCCACTGCACGCGCCCGACGTCCGTCCCGAATCTAGCCGCAATCTCTTCTATCGTGCCCCTTTCCTCGATCAAATCTGTGACGACGCGCGCGCACGCGAACTGCCTGAGCGTTTGAGCGTGCGACCGACGACACATGTACGCCAGCGATTCATTCAGACCGATGGCACTGGCGACGTCCTCTTCGTCGCTCGTCATCCCTTCCCACGTGTTCCTATAAACCGCGTCTATCCGATCCGACGACGGTGCGAGCAAAAATACGACGTGCAGCGGCGTCGTCAACACGAGCGAACGCCTGATGCGTTCAATCTGCGCCACGAGCGGCTTGATTTCGTCCATGGACAAATTTCCAAGCGCTGCGCCGGCGCCGAGTTTTGTTGGTGTCCACGTTTGGCCGTCCCACGCGATGAGCCCTTCTCGCTCGCAACGACGAAGCGCTTTTAGAGCCAGATCATACGTTTCGGACGCACTCGCGGAGAGCGTGCCCGCCACGTACTCTTTCATTTCCATCGAGGTCCTCACGAGACCACACGCGACGCCGTCGAGGATGATGCGCTGCATCTCAGACTCCCCGACGGCGCTCCTCACCTCTCCCCGCGGTCCCTGCTCAATGAGACGCGCGACCTCCTCGGGTGACTTGTGCGTCGGGCAAAATACGATCGCCGACCCGACCGCGTCCATCCCCTTCCTACCGGCTCTCCCTGTCATCTGCTGAATCGTGCGCGCGTCGAGTGCGCTCCGACCCATCTCTATCGATCGCAAAATCACGCGCCTGGCTGGTAGATTGACGCCCATGGCTAACGTGGTCGTGCAGCAGAGCACGCGGAGTTTCCCGTGTATGAACGCGTGCTGCGCCTCGCTCCTCTCATCTGTGCCCATGCCGGCATGGTGGGCCGCGACGCCCAACCCCGGCAGAGATGTCCTCAAAAACCCCGCCGTGACTTCACAGCTCGCGCGCGTTGGACAAAACACGAGGACCGACCCATTGTCGTCGATCGTCTCGCGCACGAGCACCGCGATGTGATCGTTATCCGTCGCACCCGGGATGTGTCTCGATAACTCACCCGTGTCCGCCACGTACATCGCGTTCTTGTGTTTTATTTCCACGCGGAGTTCGACGGGGCGAAACCTCGTCGAATACGTGCGCGCACCCCCGAGCCAGGTCGCGATCGCACCCAACGATTCTTCGTGCATGGGCGCGCTCATGCACACTATCTGCGCCTTCGTGAGCCCCCTTCGAGCGGCGTGCGCTATTTTCGTCAACAGGAGCTCGATGACTCCACCCCGCCGCTCATCGCACACCATGTGAATCTCGTCCGCCACGACGCAGCACATTTTCCCTAGTCTTCCGAGTTCCAATAACTGAGATACGATTGAATTTGCACGCTCGGGCGTGCACACGACGATCGTTCGCTTACGCCAGCGCTTGAACGCGCCTCCACCGCGACCGCCGTATAACCGCTTCAACTGGAATTCCTTTCCCGCGCGCGCGTACATGTGTGCGCTTCGCTCGTTGCACAGGTCCACGAACGGAAATATCGCGAGCGCGAACGCGTCGTCGGGAGCTTCTCGAAGTCGCTGGAACATGAGCGCGTCCGCGACGAGGCTTTTGCCCGCGGACGTGGGTGCCGTGTACACCACGTTCCTATCCCCCGCGATCGCCAGGCACTGGGCCTGCCATTCGTACATGTGGTGACGCGCGTCGAATTATGAAGCGTGGTTCGATTTTTTCAACCAAAGGTGGGTCCATGAAATTTCACGGGGGAAATTTTCTAAAGACGTCACAGTATGGCGCGCGGTACATCTTCTTCATCTTCATCTTCGAGCGAAGAAGATGATGCCGAGTCGTCGACGTCTGAGATGTTGAGCGAGTCCGAACCGCTCGAGGAGGACGACGACGAATCGGGGTCTGAGGAGGACGAGAACTTGGGCCGTATTAACCTCGGCCCGCGACGCGTCGTTCACCGAGATGCGACACTCAAAGATCACTGGAAGCAAACTTTGAGTGCCGTAGATTCGGTAAAAGAGAAGATCCCTTCTTGGACCTACGTGAAACTAGTGGATTTTATCAAGGACGAATGGTCTAACTGCCGTTGACCAACCGCTCACAGATTTGGGCTTTTGAGAGCTTCGAGTTGACCTGAATACCCCTCTCGGAGGCGAGTCTGAGCAGCGCATCTTTAGGAGCGATGAACTCACACCTCGTCGTCGACGTGTACCGTCCACGCGGTCTGTGCCTGTGCCAGTTCTTATTGCCGTGTTTATTCTTGAGGTTCTCGTTAGATGTAGAATCCGTTTTTAACTTGTGACTCCAACGATTTTTCGTACCGTGCACGTTGTTCGAGGTGCGACGAACGCGCACGATGTTATTTTTGTTTCGAAACACGTTCACGTTCGCGTTCGCGTTTCTGTTGTTATTGTTGTTGTTGCTGACAATCGGTGCGAAGTTCGAATTGAGACTTCCAACCGGAGATTTTCGTCTGAGCTTGCGAGCACGCACGGCTCGTTGGATCGTTTTCGCGGCGGCGGTCTTTTTTCGCGCCTTGTCTGCGATCTTTTTCGCGACCTTTTTCACAAAACGCACAGGTCTCCCGGTGTTCAGACGGCGCCGCTTCGCCATCGATTGCAATCGGTTCCTATTTAAGGGTGGTGGGCGCTTACCGATCAACTTTTGGAGTTCGCGCACAGCATTTCGCTGCCCCTCTACGTTCACGGTCCGTTTCATGGTGATGGTGTTTAGTGCTTTTCGCGCCGCGGCCCTCTCCTTTGCCCTTGCGGCCTTCTCTTTTACAGACTTCGCGAACTGAGTCGGTTTCTTGGGTTGACCCGACCGCTTGAACGGCGTCTTGCCCTGAGTTTTTTTGAGGATCTCCACGGCTCTTTTCATGCGTTGTGAGTTAGTGTTATTACTCATATTACTACTGGTAGCGGACATTTTAATCTCACTCACGCCCAGAAATCGTCATCGCGACTCGTCGTCACGTCGTCCACCGCGCCGCACGAGTCGAGTTCGTCGAGGCAAAACGATCTGTACTGAGGCCCATCCTTCGTGACGTTCACGCGCGCGTGAAACGTGCAATAATGCGACGCCGCTTCGCCGAGCCCGCTCGAGCGAACTGAAAATCCTTTACACCCATCTCTCGACTTACACTCTTTCGCACACGCCTTGAGTTGCTCCTTCCCCCAACCGAGTATCTTCTTCGGCGCACCGACGTGGAATCGCCTGAACGTCTTACCCTTGATTCGTTCAAACTCCAAGTCGTCGCCGAGTTCACAGTGATAGCCATAGAAAAGCTTCGTCGTCGGACACCCCATCGGACCGCGCTCGACATTAACCTCTACGTCGTCGTCGCGCGACGTCGGAACGAACGGTTGATCCTCGTCAGTGGTGGTTATCGGCGGTGGTTGATCTTCCGTCGTGGGTACCCGTTCGCCCACGTCGGTATCCGTGGGTTCGCCTGGTTTCTCTTTTACCCCGGGTGGTGAGGGTGCCCGTTTTTCCAGATTTTTTATGAGTCGAGATACGTACCACAGTAACGCCACGACGATGAGCGTGAGTACGACGACGAATATCATCTCTCTACATAATACTGCCATTTTAATTACAAATCGATCATTCATTAGCGACCGCGTTCCAGTATCCTTCCATCAAAGCGTCGGAGATTTGCTTGGCGGCGCCGTCTGGTAGATGTTTTTTATGTTCATCGAGCGCCGCCTGTGCGCTGAAGAAAACACCCGAGCCGTGACACCCGTCGCGGTCGTCTAGATTGTTAACCGCGTACTTCAAACACTCGACGTGCCCGTGTTCGATCGCGCGTTTGGCCACGTCGATAGTCATGGGGTGTCCTCTCTTGTGAAGTTGGGTGAGCGCATCTATTAAACCCAATTCAGCGCATCTCTCGGGTGTGAGGTTGTAGGACTGCATCACCGACCAGAACAATCTATCCTGGAACGCCTTTCGTTCGTCCATGTGTTTCGATGCGGCTTCGTAACGCTCGATCGTCACCTGGAATCCGTCCTCGACGAGGGCGTCGAGCGTCGCCACGTCACCCGTGACGCACGCGTTCCTAAAATGTTCTTCTCCAGTGTCCATGGCGCGCGTCTAAAAATGAGGATGTCGCCTCATTTCATCACATCATTTTATCCGACCCGGGTCGTGAAATTTCACGCCAGGTCCGATAATTATATTTCCATATATAAATGGCGGCAATTGTGATTGTGGTATGTTTATGCTCCAGTGTTTCTGTGGGTGTGGGAGCTTATTACACCAGAAAGAATGATACCACCAGTGATGTATCCCTCGGTCCTACACCAGCACCGACATCCAACCCACCAGCATCCCCAAGTACAAGTACACCAACATCCAACCCACCAACATCAACGCCAACGCCCGCGAAGAATAAGAATAAGAATAAGAAAAAGGTCCTTACATCCCCGACCCCAGCGGTAACAACGTCCAGTCCATTTTCACTCATCGATACGAACGATGATAATTTTGCATCGATAGAAGAATTGACATCCAAAGGTGTACCTCGTTTAGAACAAATGTTTGAATCGTTTGATACTGATAAAGATGGAAAACTTAGTACGGCTGAACTCGGGGAAATGTTACAAGCTCGTGTACCACCTACAAGGTTAGACGATAAGCGTTATTTCCTCGTTACATCTGATAATAAATATGTAGTCAAACCAAGCGCCCGCTCGTACAAATTTGTATCCACGGGGGGAGATATATCCGAGGAGCATTTAAAGACTCTTTCAAAACCTCTTTTTGTAGAGCAGATACACGGTGGGATTAACAATAAACATTACATTGGAAGGTACAAAACTTCAAGTGGCGCTGTTTCCGATGGATTAAATATTAGATCCAAACATTATAACGGAAGAGATGAACATATGGTATGGTTTGGGGGGGGCACAGACCGCCCCAAAGTAATTTTACCGGGTAACAATGATACATTTAATATATTTATGGCGGAAGATGATGCCATTGCTCCAAATATAGAAATAAGGCACGCTGGTCAGCACTTTGAACACGATTTCCTGTCACAGACTATAAATATTGGGGGTGAAGCAAAAATAATGATTTTAATATCAGAAAAAGAGCAGCGTCTTAATATTCCAAGTCCATTTGTTAATTCATTATTAGACGGTAAATGGAAATTCATAACGTCCAAAGGATAATTCACGCCGCATATTAGGCACCGAGCAACGCTACCAATTCATCGAATTTGTGCAAAAACGATTTGTTCTCCCTCGGTGTGAGCGCCATCAGGGATACCGTGCCGTGATCGCGCAGCGAACCGAAATCGCTCGACCGCTCTTTACCGGCAGCTCTGAGCCAACACAGGTCATCGCCATAAATGAAATTATACGCACATAACCCAGCTGGATCCCTCGTTCTGAGCAGTTCCAACTTCTTCTTGACCGCTTCAAAAGTATCCGTTTCGATGATATAAAAACGCGGCGCGATGTCTTCGTAGCGCGTGGTTTGCCAATCGGGGCATATGATTCCCAGATCAACGTAGTAATCCGATTCAAATCTCCCCTGAACCGTTTCCCAAACGTGGAAAAGGCTTGACCTTAGCATCTCAACACACTCTACAGCGGTCTTACCCCAAGCTTTCTCCGCGGGGACCCCGGTAACACGCCTTCGCGTCCGTGACCACGCCTTGTTTGAGTTGTCGTTCTCCTCTTCGCACGTCCGACGGAGTCCGCGCACAGAGTTGTTGTACGGGTCTCTCGAGACAACGAAACACTGCCACTCGTGGTGTCTACAGAAGTCAAGCAGCCAGTGCCCTTCATCGACTATCCTTCGACCATCGAGCTCGCACGCGAACCCTTCGTCGTCAACCGAGAGGATCGCGTCCCTCTCCGCGGCGCAAAGGGGACAATACGTCGTCCACGGAGGACACGCCTCCCCACCGCACTCGAGACAACGGAACGTGAGGTCTCTCATCCCGTGAAATTTCACGCGCGCGGCGATATGAGGGTGCCCGCCCGGCATCCGCATCCCCGTCACTTCGCGACGCACGCGATGCCGCCGCGCACCCGAGGCGCCGCGGACGCGGACGAGATCGTGATCGACGACTTACCCGAAAGACCGAGCAAGCGAACGAAGCCGGTGCAGTGGCGACACCGCGGCGTCAAGTCAAAGGACACGTGCGTGTTTCCCGGATGTAACATCCCCGTGGACAGGGGCGTGGGTTCACACAGTGC
>Ga0206682_10004909_pt1 | contig 10686 bp, 8 predicted proteins | sample M240m12015metaG_FD_155444 | JGI IMG/M metagenome (GOLD analysis project Ga0206682, IMG submission 155444) | Ammonia-oxidizing marine archaeal communities from Monterey Bay, California, United States - M2 40m 12015 | ecosystem: Environmental > Aquatic > Marine > Intertidal zone | place: USA... | reverse complement strand
GTAAAAAGAAATAAAAAAGTAAAAAAAAAATGTTTTTTAAATATAAATAGAATATTTTACAGATTAAAATAATAATAAATATTTTAATCTGTAAAATAATAATAAATATTTAAAATTTAAATAATAATAAATATTAAATGTCACAAATAGCAAACCAAATTTGGAATAAATTATTTGAAGGTAAATTAGATGAAATTAAAGTATTAATAATCGATTATGAAGAAGCAAGTGATAAAAATTTTAATCATCCAATTTTACATGAAATATCACATCAAGCTGGTAATAAGTCATATTATATTTATAACGAAGACAATGAAGACAATGAAGAATCTGATATATTATTAAGACAAAAAGAAAGATTTGAAAGACAAAATGAAGTTTTTAAATATTTATTTAAACATAATAAATTCAAAAATTTATTATTTAATGATAAATATATAGATAAATATGGTTATACTGTATTAGAAAGATTAAGAATAGAATATGAAAATTACTGTGAAGATATGAAAATATGGATAAGAAATAATATATTACCTGAAATTGATAAAGTTATTATTAAAGTAGATAATTATGGTAATATGTATTTAATAAATAAACATTTCTTTAATAATAATATACAATAATACAAAACATATATTAATAATTTATCACTCTGATTATTATATTTTTTAACTTTTTTCACATATTTAAATATAATTTCTAAAAGTTAAACTATATCTTAATTTTTTACTACTATCACTAGGAATACCATGAGTAAAATATTTTTGTGTTGACCCTGACATTATTAGTAAAGATCCACTTTTTAGAGTTAAAACAAAATTATCTTTTTCATTATCTTTGTCTTCTTTTAATGATTTATTATTATTATTATTATATAAAACTCTTTTAAATTCAATATCTCTATCATCACCTAACGATAAACCTACTATTGTAGGATAAATTCCAAAAGAACTTTGTGTATCTCTATGATGATTTATACTATCATTACCATCTCTATATTTATTTATTAAACAACTATTAAATGTTGTTTTAATATATTTATTTGTAATATCTTCTATATATTTTTGTAATTCTAATAATTTATCATCATACTCTTTTGACATCCATCTTTTATGATTTTTATTTTTCCAAGATTTAGAAAAATATTCTCCATTAATTTGATACCATTTTTGTAATCTTGGAACTTGTCCAAATATATTATTACCTGCTTCAAAATCTTCCATACTATTTAAATAATCTAAAATTTCAGAATGTTTTTTTTTATTTAGAATATTATCTATGTAAATTATAGAAGAATCTAAATCGTTAATATGTTTAAATGTCTTTAACATATTTTATATTGATTATTTTATTTATATTATAAATATTTATATTTTCAATTATAATTTATTTATATTTTATTTATAATAATTTAAATTTTATTCTTAATACACCATACTTTTTAGCACCTTCTTTATATGACCCATCATCATGTGGGAATTTTTCATATATTTTTACAGCTTCATTTAATGATTTTGCGTTTGGTAAAACTTTTTTAACACCTACATCTTTAATCGCATCTTTAAAATTTTTATAATGTGATAATTCAATAATTCTTGCTTTAAAACTTCTTTTACTACCTCTTTCTAAAAATACTATTTCTTCTAATAATTTTATTTCTTGTCTTTTTTTATCATAAACACGAGTTTCATATATTTTTACTTTATTTTTTATATAGTCAAAATAAATTTTATCTAAATGCATTTTCATATTTTATAATATATATATATATATATATATATATTATAGATTTTTTTTTGATTAAGTATTATTTTATTATTTATAATTAGTTTATTAATTCGCTTTGATGTTTATAAGAACTATTAATATAATCTTGTAGAATTAAAATTTCAGATTGCTGACTTCTTATAATTCTATAAGCTAAATATATCATAAAATCACTCTTTGTATTTTTTAATAATACCTTACTCATATCTACAGCAACTTGATGATGAGGTATCATATGTTTAACATACATATTATCATTCATTTTCATACTTTTCATATGTTCCATGTGAGATTTAGGATTAAAAAAATGAGGATCACAATAAGTTTTTGTTAATTCTAATTTATTTGGTTCAAAATAATCACTTTGTGTAGGTATATAATAATTAAATTTTCCTTTTTTATTTTCACTTACATTATCTGGCATTTTATCTAACATATATTTCATTAAATATATTTCATATTCTTGAATCCATAATAAATCTCTAATTAATTCTACCAATTTTGGTGATTTAGTTTTTTTTATCCATAATAAACTAATATCAACAGCAACTTGATGATGTGGAATCATATGATGTAGATATTCTTTATCTGTTAAAAATCCTCTGCATATATTATTATTATTTAATATATTATTATTATTTAATATATTATTATTACTTATTTGATAATTTTCTTTATTCTTTATTATTAAAAATATTAAAAATACTAAAATAGTAGATATAACAAAAAACATATATATATATATATATATATATATATATAATTTAAATCTTTCAATTAAACTTTTCCATAATTTTAGCTAATTCATTTATACTAATACCCATATGCCAACAAAACATTTCTTTTTCTGCTTCATCTTTATCTTTTAAACTAATCAAATAATCTTCATTATAATTTACTAAAGAAGCTACTTTTATTAAATCATTTCTACTTACATATCTTTTATATTTTTCTTTTATAAAAGGCTCACTTTTATAAAACATCATATCATCTTCGGATACATCATATTTTTTTTTTCTTAATCCTATTAAAAATTTTAAATATTTTGTGTAATTATCTTTTTGTTTTTCATCAAATCTATGAATAACTACATTATTATATTTTGCTTCTAACCACCATGTTCTATTACCATCTATATCAAATCCTAAAAAACAACTATAATTTCTATTTCTTCCATTTATTTTAATCATTTCTTTTCTTTCTTCTACGGTATATAATCCTGGCATTATTATATATATATATATATAATTTTAAATTTAAATCATTATCATATATTAGTTTTCCTTATCATATATCAGTCTTTTAACTTCCTTATTTTCCTCACTATTTTTAAAAATTTGTTTTGCTATAATTACAATATAACTAAATAATAAGCCTAAAATAAATAATAAACCAGAACATATATTAAAAATTTTTCCATATACTGGACTTAATACATTATATATTAAAATAATAATTGGAGCTAAAAATAATATACAATCTAAATATAATAATACATCTGAAAAACCTTTAAATAATGTTTTATATCTTGAAAGACTATAAACAATAAATTCTAAGCTTTCTTGTTTTATACTATATAAATATTCCATAATAAAAAAAGATGTCATTGCTCCGAATAATGAGAATAAAAATCCAATTGATAATAAAAAATAAGCTAATGGAGCAAAATTATTATTATTAGAAACAATTGTTTTTTCTAATACTAAACCAATAAATTGATAACCAGATAAAGAAAATCCAAAACTAAATAACTCATCATACATACTAATTAATGAATCAATACCTGTAGTAATATTTAACTTACCTGTTTTTTTAGATTGATATAAATCATTATATAAATGTATATCGAAATATGATTTACCTTTTATACCTTTTATTAAATTATTGAATTTATTATTCAATTAATAATATAATAATTTAAAATGTTTAAATGGATTTTAAAATTCTTCATTAATATCATAATTATATTTAGTTAAATAATATTCTACTCTTCTAGGATGAAATACTTTAGTCATTAATTCTTCGTAATATTTATTTTGTCTTATTTTTAAATATTGATAATCTATTTCAAAAATACTAGGATTTAATGATAATCTTTGATAATTTATTTTTTGCTTATTTTTTTCTAATAATCCTATAGCATTAGGATTAGATGACAAAAATCCCCAATATATTTTTTTTATATTTTTTTCTAAAATATGTATAGCATTAATATTTTTAGATAAATTATACCAACATATTTTATCTAGATTTTTTTCTAATATATGTATAGCATTAATATTTTTAGATAAATTATACCAACATATTTTATCTAGATTTTTTTCTAATATATGTATAGCATTAATATTACTGGATAAATTATACCAGCATATTTTATCTGGATTTTTTTCTAATAAATGAATAGCATTAATATTAGATGATAATAGTTCCCAGTCTATTTTATCAATATTTTCTTCTAATAAATAAATAGCATTTTTATTTTCTGATAACCAATTCCAATTAACTTTATCTAAATTTTTTTCTAGGAGATTTAATGCATTTGGATTTAATGCTAATATATCCCAATTTTCTTTTTCAATTTCTTCTTTTAATAAAGGATTTAAATTTTTATTATAAGATAAAAATTGCCATTTATTGTTTATTATATAATTAGATTTTGGTATTATATTTAAACACTTATCTAAACATATATAATGTTTTTTTATTTTATATAAATTATTTTTTATTATACTATATGCTCCTTCGTTTATAGCAATCGCCCTCCAATTTATTAAATTCATAAACCACCCATTATTAATAGCAATATTTAATAGATATATAGCATTTTCATTTCTACTAAATCTATCCCAATTTATTTTATTAATATTATCTTCTAATAAAAATATAGCATTAGGATTCATTGATAAATAATTCCAATGTAATTTATCAATATCAATCCAACTTTTTAATTTATATAATGGCATACTTATAAATATAATATATAAATATTTATATATATATAAACCGTAATCTAGTAAATCTAATAAAAATTAATATTGTAATTAATTAATATCTAATAACTAAAAATATAAATTATAAAATTATGTTAATATAAATGTATATAAAATCTAAAAAAACTAATCTAAGTAAAATAAAATTAAAAATATTTTAATTAATAACTATATTCCATTTTTCTCCATTCCAACACAAACTACCTCCATACATTCCAATACACTCATTAAATTCAATTTTCTCAATTTTCTCATTAAAATTAGTAATAGTATTATTTATATATATTTTTCCAGTATATTTAAGTATATTTTCAATATCGTCCTTGTTATTTTCAAATAATATATCTGATGTGATATTAAATATTTCATCTAATTTATTTTTTATATCGGTAGTATAAGAACCACCACGCAGTGCAGGATTGGGATTCCTTTCTCCAAAACCTCTTGTCCTGTCTGGACCTTTTGCTACGTTGGGATGCCTTCGTTGTATCTGAACTTTCGGATCATTCAATAGTCTATATCTTGGACCGGGAGGGACAGAGTCTATAACGGGTTGAATTTTTCTTTTTGTTGGTGGTCTATATGGCATACTTTTATCTGCTTCTTTTTGGGGTATATTCCTGAGAGTATGTCTTTCAGTAATTTCAGATTCTTCAATAATAGTTTTAGAAATTTGTTGATCAAACTTATCAGATATAAATAATTGATCGATTAAATTTGCATATACATATTTTTCATAACCAAATTCATCAATTATCCAAAATTTATTTTTATGTATTGAATTAAATATTAAATTTTTATTCCAATCTAAAGATTTTTTATATATTATATTAAATTCTGCACTCTTTTTTTCTTTTTTCTTAATTATATTACAAGGATAATATATTTTATTGATACTATTATTAATTTTTATTCCTAACATTGAACCTCTTGATGTTATTTGTCCTATAGAAATATCCTTATTTTCATATAATTCATAAGAATTTAAATTAATTGTATTAATTTTTATTATTGTATTCTCTATAAATAATCTTACACTTTTTTGTTTTGATAAATCAATTTTCCGACTTCCACCGATATGATTCATCAATTTATTATTTCCACCTTTAATAGTAACTTTAACTTCCCAATCCTTCAAGGTTTGTTTTAATTTTTCATTGTTAGTATATGAGTTGATTAACTTCGTATCACCATTTTTTTTTAATGTAATATTTTTATCTTTTATACGATTTATAAACTCATTATATATATCATAATCTTCAGGAAGTTTAACCACATTTTTTTGTAATTGTAATACATCAAAATGAACACCATTGTGAAGAATAAATATTGTATTATTATTTTGTAGGCCATTAATAATTCTGTTAATATATTCATCGGATAAATCGGCGATATCATGAACTTTCAGTTCATCTTTTTTCAGTTCATCTGTTTTCTGTTTATCTTTTTTATCTTCAATATTATTAATACTATATATAGTTTTATCTAATAATGTGAGTATATATATATTTTGATATTTATATAGTTTATCTTTTTGAGTGTAATATTTATTCATCATAAAAATTATAACTGCTTGTGATATATCTCCCCATTCATATTTTTTATTTAGTTTTTTATATTCCTCTTCTGAATAATCTATTTGAATTACATCCACATTGGGTCCAAGTTCTGGTGTTTTTAGAAATGACATAATTTCTTTATATTTCTCCTTATCATGCATAAAATCACACATAGCATTTCTTAAAGCATAATGAGAATCTTGAGTATTATTAATAAAAAATGCCAATGATCTATATAAACAAGCACCATCCCCTATCATTTTAATTATTTTAAAGTCGTTTTTAAATCGTATATCTAAATTATTTTCATGATCTTTTGTAGAATATGAAGTTGATGGTTTCATATAAAATGTTTTATAACTTTTTATAGACGAGACATTTGTTGTATTACTATGTGTATAATCAATATTAGATGTATCATATTTATTTGAATAATAAGGTACTGATACTGATATTTTTTGCAAATTTCTATATATATTACTATAGTAATTATCATTATCTAAATTTTTATTTATAATTAATTCAATTAATTTTAAATAATTCAAATTATTATAATAATTATCACTTAAATCAAATATTAAAACAACATTTTTTTTAATATTGTGATTATTCATATTGGAATTATCGATAGTAATAGTATTATTTTGATTAATTTTAAATTTATCATTTTTATAATTTAATAAAAAAGATTCTCTATTTTCCAGTTCATAATAAATTTTTATATTTTTATTTGATAAAAAATCATTAAATAAATTATTTGGAAAAAATATAGTCCATACTCCTGAATACTTCTCATAATACTTCTTTTGTGAGCGTAGACTATACATATTTTCATTTGTTAACCTATAACAAAAAACATCATTTCTTTCTAAATAATTAGAATAATCATTTAAACTTATTTTATATATATCTAATAAAATATCATTATAAGTTTGTCTAAAATATTCTTTTTTAGCTTTTTCTTCTTTTTTAGCTTTTTCTTCTTCTTTTTCTTCTTTTTTTTCTTTTTCTTCTTCTTCTTTTTCTTCTTCTTCTTCTTTAGCTTTTTCTTCTTTAGTTTTTTCTTCTTCTTTAGCTTTTTCTTCTTCTTCTTCTTCTGTAGCTTTAGTTTTTTTTTCTTTTTCTATTGCTTGTTCAGTAAATAGATTAATATCTACAAGAGGGCTACCACGTAATTTCTTTAATGCCATATTTATTTTACTATAGTTTTCATATTTTATAGTTATTTCATTTATCAACTCTTTTGTAGTCGTAGGCACTGGCCATTTTAACTTTATGTCGTCATTAAGTTGTAAAGCAGTATATATTTTTTTCAATTGCTTTTTCGAATAATATTTTAATGGTGTATTTTGACCTAAATAACCACCTTTGATTTGTTTCAATAATAAATATTTTTTTTTATATTTTAAATATTTCTTTCTATAATCCATATATTTACTATATATATATATATATATACTATATTATATTTATTATAAAATATATATATTATTTATATATATATGGATTATTATTTAAAATATTTAAAATATAAAAAAAAATATAAATTATTAAAAATAACAAATAGTGATATTATTTATAATAATGTAATTGGTATAAATTGTTTAAAAAACAAATATAATATTTTAAAATGTAATTTATTATTAACAGATAATAAAGATAATACATCTAAACAAATTCTAAGTAAAATAAAAAATTTTAATCAAATAGATTATTTATTGGAAATTTTTAAAAGTATAGATAAAGAATATTTAAATAAAGATAAAGAATATTTAAATAAAATAATGAATAATTATTTCTATAATATATATTGGAAAAGCACATTTTTATATATATCTATATTTTCTAATATTATAAAAATAAGTGGTATTCCTCAATATCGTTTATCAATTGAAAATAAAATTAATTTTTTAATTAGAATTCAACCTACACATATAGAAACAGTAAGAAAAGATAGAAAAGAAAAAAGAAATTATATTATTATTGAAACTTTTGATATTTGGGATAATTATATTAAAGAATTAAATTATATTGAATTAGAATTTAGTAAATGGTATAATTATGAATATATTAAAAACGAATATGAATATTGGAATATGAATTATTCTACTAATGCTATTGCTTGGAAAGAAGAAACAGATAGTTTTAATATTATAATGTTTCCAATGAATGAAAAGGTTCTACCAGTTGATATACCTAAAACAATGGCAAAATTAATTTGTTGTAATAATACAAATAATCAAATAGTGTTAGATCGTTATTTTCCTTGGAAATATAATATATTTATTTTTAGAAAAGATACTAATAAGTTAATAATAATAAGAGAATTATTACAAAAACATGGGAATGAATTAGAACAAATAGAAGAAATTTTTAAAGAAAAATTATTTTTAAGGTTTGGTTTAGATAAAGATTATATTCAAATATTTAATGAATATTCATATACATATTATTTTTATGGACAATATGAAGGGCATTTTAATAGATATTATGAATCAAGTTGGACAGTTAATTCAAGAATTTATATTTATGAATTAATATTCTTATTAAAAAATAATTTATTAAAAAATTATAATTTTAAATATCATACACAATATGGTTCAGAAATAGATACAATACCAAATAAATTATTAATACAAATGTCTGAATATAATAAATCTAAAGATACATGGAATTATTTAAATAAATTTATTATTGAAGATAATTTAAATTATTCTGATATTTTAAAACAACATAAACAACTATTATTAGAAAGATTTAATAATATAAATTTATTCAATAATAAAGTAAATATTAATTCAGAATCTTTAAGTGAAATAAATACATTACATATTGGTAATTTATCTCCAAATAATGATAAATACCAACTATTAAATAATACTGAATATAATACATTTAGCCAAACAGATTTAAAAAAATTTTTTAATTTTTCAATAAAAGATGGAAAATTAAATATAGAAGCTAATTCTGAATATGTATTAAAAAAATGTTTAACTCCATATTATTATTTAACATATAAAGAAAGAAATGTAGATACTGTTGAATATAAATCAATTATAACTAAAGATGATTTAATAGAAAAAATAAATCATAATAATGAAAAAGTTACTAAAAATAAAGAAGAAAAATTAAAATATGATTTAAATAAATTAGATAATTTAAATTATAACAAAACAGAACTAATATTAGATTATGGTGAAAATAATAATTATTCTATAAATAATGTTATAGATATGAGAAATATTAATTTAAATAAATATCATATTGATATTGATTGGTTTAAAAGTTATGATGGGAAGCCTATATTACAAATTGTTCCAGAACAATTGCATTATGATTTTAATTCAAGAGATGATAATACTGATATTAATGATAAATTTATTAAAGAAATATTTAATATTTGTAAAGAAATAAATCAAAGTATAACATTATCTCAAGTAAAAAAAGAACATTTATGGAAAATTAGTTTTGAAGATTTAAAAACAAATCAATATGCTATTGAATATATTATTGATAAAATAAATAATTTAAATTATGTAACTGGTAAATTTAAAAATTTTAGTAAAACAACTTTTTTAAATAAATTAGATGACTTAATAAAAATAAATTATGGATATTTTTATCTAAAAATAAATATTGAAGCAACTGAAAATTTTATTAGTAATTTAGATGATTTAAAAGAATTATTTATTACAAAAAATAATTGGGATTATAAAAAAATATTATTATTAGATAATTTTACAATAGAATTTATTGCTTGGTATTGGAATAATAATAATGATTATATATTTGATTTATCTCATTTATTTAATCAAATATCTCTTGAAAATAATATTTATAAAATAGATGAAAATAAACAATATTGGATTATGATATATAATTTTTATATAGAATATATAATTAAATATAATATTTTTAATAATAAATCAATTTATGTTTGGAATTATTGTCATTTTATTTCTTATAAACCACCTTTACATATAAGACATAGAGTAACTAAAACATACAATAATTTTATTAGTAATTATGAAAATATTAGATATAAAAATAAAAATAGAGGTTTATTAAAAACTTGTATATTAAATGATTATTTTATTTTACAAAAATTTTTGGGACAAAATTTAAATTTACCAAAAACTATTCTTAAAGGTGGTAATATAAAATATATATATAAAGGAGGTGGTATTTATAATAATATTAGATTATGGTTAAATAAATATAATTCTAAAATAATTTTTAATGGTTTTAATAATTTAAAAAAAAACTTTATATTAAAAAAATATAAATCAGTTAATAAATTAAAAAAATATTTTAATAAATTTGATGAAATAAAACATGGTAATATAGATAGAAATAAATTTATTAAAAAA
>Ga0206682_10004905_pt1 | contig 10689 bp, 7 predicted proteins | sample M240m12015metaG_FD_155444 | JGI IMG/M metagenome (GOLD analysis project Ga0206682, IMG submission 155444) | Ammonia-oxidizing marine archaeal communities from Monterey Bay, California, United States - M2 40m 12015 | ecosystem: Environmental > Aquatic > Marine > Intertidal zone | place: USA... | reverse complement strand
ACTATTCCAATATCTAAAAATATAATAAGTCATTAAATAATAGATTGTAACTAAAATAAGAACTGGCAGACGTTCTTTTCTTACTGGAATGGACATGCTACTAATGGTTTTGTTTCTATACATTATATAAACGGTCACTAAGGGGAAAAAAACAACCATAAGAAATAAAAAAAACAAAAGCGCCCAATAAATTTTTGGTGCAGCTAGAAATAGCATTTGATTGTAAATATTTTGAATATTAAAATATATTAGGTAGGAGTAAACAACGGTAAATAATGGGTGAAAAATTATAGAAATGACTTTGGAGAATATTGTCATTATTAGATCAGTTGTTTTCTCAGTCTTGCTACTGGAATATTAAGTTGTTCTCTGTATTTGGCAATAGTTCTTCTAGCAATTAGATAACCATTTTCTTTTAGAAGATCTGCCAGCTTTTCGTCCGTTAAGGGTTTGGCTTTGTCTTCTTTGGAAATTGCTTCGTTTAGAATGGTTTTTACTTCTCTTGTGGAGACTTCTTCGCCAGACTGGGTAGTAAGGGATTCACTAAAAAAATATTTTAATAAAAAAGTCCCATATGGTGTGGCTACATGTTTAGAATTGGCTACTCTAGATATGGTAGAAATATCCATATCTACCATAGAAGCGATATCTTTAAGTATCATAGGTCTTAGATTTTTCTCATCGCCTGAAAGAAAAAATTCTTTTTGAAATTCCATAATTGCATTTATAGTTACCAAAAGCGTGTTCTGTCTTTGTTTTACTGCTTCTATAAACCATTTTGCAGCATCTACTTTTTGTTTTATAAATAAAACTGCTTCCTTGTCTCTCTTGTTTTTTGGGGCTTTGTCATAGCCCTTAATCATTTCTACATAGTCTCTGCTAACTTTTAGTTGTGGAGCATTTCGTTGGTTTAATTCGACTGCCAAAATTCCCTCGTTTTCGGTAATTGTAAAGTCGGGAGTTATGTGTTGAATGGATTTTGAAGTGTCTATTAGTGAGTTTCCTGGTTTGGGATTTAGTTTTACAATTTCAGCCATTGCCTCCTTGATAGCTGTTGTGTCAATATCTAGCTTTTGCTCTATCTTTTTATAATGTTTTTTTTTGAAAGGTTCAAAGCATTTTTCTAAAATTGCTTCTGCTGTTTTAGTTGCGGTTGTTGTTTTCTTTTTTCTGAGTTGAATCAAAAGACATTCTTGTAAATCTCTTGCTCCTACTCCTGATGGGTCCAGCTCTTGCACCTCCAATAAAACTTTTTCTATCTCTTCTTCCGAGGTTAAAATATTTTGAGAAAAAGCCAAGTCATCGACAATATTAAAAAGTTCTCTTCTTAAATAGCCAGACTCATCTAAGTTTCCTATGATTTGCTCGGCTATATTCAGGTGCTTTTCATTTTTAATTCTCAGTGAAATTTGACTAATTAGCTTTTCTGTGAAAGAATCTCCTAAAGACAGTGGTATGTGGTTATCTTCTTGGTCTTTATAGGAATTGTTTGACTGGGTTTTGTAGTAGGGTGTTTCATCGTTCACATAGTCTTGATAATTGAAGTCGTCTCTTTTTTCAATAGAGGAATCTACATTTTCTTCTACTGATTCCTGGGTGTTCTCCTCCCCTTCGTCAAGAGCAGGGTTTAACTCTAGCTCTTCTTTTATTCTTTTTTCTAGCTCAATGGTAGGTAGCTGAAGCATCTTCATCAACTGTATCTGTTGAGGAGACAACTTTTGTAAAAGTCTTTGTTGTAAAGATTGCTTGAGCGCCATAGTTATTTACAAAGCTAGGGTTTTTTAACTTTGAGGTGAAATGCTTAAGGAGTTAAAAATTCTTTTTGGTGTTTTTTTTTAGTGAAAATACTTTAACTGAATTCATTAATTGAAATTTCATGGTAGAGAAAGTAAAGAAAAATGCTCCATTTGAATTGTCGTCTTTTGAGGGATTATATATTGTCTCTCATAGTTAAAGCCTGATAAAAATAAATTATTATTAAATTTTAGTAATTATTCTCAAATTTGTGTTAATTCTAATTTGAAGAGTTAAGATTCTAAAGGCTAAATCCATAGAAATAGAAAAAGGTAAGATTTATAATATTATTATCATTTTGCAGAAATTGATTAGAAACAGTTGTCAGAAGTTTTGATTATAATCTGACCAATTATCAAACAAAATATTAAACTTTTCTTTAATAAAAATGGTACTTTAATGGTGCGTAGAGTATTTAAAAAGTTTTAATAGATAATGTTGATTTTTAAAAAAAACAGAGGTTGTTTTTGGAATTTTAAATTTTTATTGTAAATTAGTCGATGAAAATAGCTTTTAATTAAAAAGTATTACTTATTAAATAAAAAAATTATGAAAAAATTGATGTTATCTTTGTTTGCTTTTGGAATCATTTCGACAGGTATTTCTCAAGCAGTTTCGGATAGAAATACTATTCCTGTTGGCGTAAACTTAAATAAAGTACTAAGATTAACTATTAATTCTGGTGGAAATATTGAATTTACTTTTAATACAATTGATCAATATAAAAATGGAATTTCTGGTGCTACCGTTGGTGTAGATGCTGGTGGTGCTGCTTTGGCTGGAGTTGGTCTTGGTGCTATGTACATGACTAATTTCACAGTATCTTCATCAACTAAGTGGGAACTACAATATGGGGCCGAAGGAGCTACAATGCTAGATGTTGATGATCCTACTAATATTACTATGACACTAGATAATGTAGGTTTTTCTCTTACAGAAAGTGGGGCTCATGGTTTTAGTGCTGCAGGTGCTGTTAGTGGTGTAGCGGAACTAGCTTCAACTCCTACAGACGCTGCGACATCTGTAATTGGGTTGCAACAATACCCAGTTGTTTTAATTGATGATGCTGGTGCTGCCTCAGCCAATGCTGGAGATGGTTCTGACAACAACTTTCAGATGGTGTGGAGGTGTGGTACAGCGGAAGCAGTTACTGGTGCTGGTACCCCTGCAATGAATACTGCTGCATTAATTGAGCAAGGGCTTCCATCAAGTAGATATGTTGCCAACGTATTATTTAACTTAATTGCTAAATAAATTATATTTTATTTTACAGTTGATTTTTTTTAATTTACTTTAATTTTGGTCACATATTTATGTGGCCTTTTTTTTTATCTTTAATAAATTTAAAAGCTTTTATTTGATGATAAGATTTTTTTTATTTATATGTTGTAGTTTTTTCTTTCTTTCGAATTATTCACAAGCCAATAATGATGCAAGAATGGTTACTATAATTGGTTCACAGGAAAACTTTAATTTCAATACAATTGCCAGATATGATGGCGGGATAACTAAACTCAGACGAACAAGACTTGGGCTTGATTTTTCGAACGATGCCGTGGCGTATACTAATTGGCAACTTACTGTAGAACTACAACAAATTGGAATAGGAGTTTTTCAAAGCACGATTAATAGTGACGATCCCCTAACCTCACTTAGCATAAACACTATAGAAGTGAAAGCTGAGGATGCTAATGGAACCCTTGCAGGAGTTGTTTCAACTGGTTGGCAAGTTTTGGCACACGGAATTGTACTACTTACATCAAGTACCATCCCTGCAAATGCAACAAATCATCAGGTGGATATTTCATACCGGTGTGGAGTTACAAATTCTGTTTTTGGTAGTAGTTCTGATTATTATGAAATTGATTTAGACTTTGTAATATCACCCGTTCCATGAGGGCTATTCAAAGCCATACAATTTTATTATTGTTTCTTTTAATTAGCCATGCGGGTATAAGTAGCACAAGGTCATATATTCGAAATGAATTTAAGAATTATAATTATTTAGATAGTGGGGAATATTATTTAGATAGTAACTTCAATTTTGGATATCTATTTCCTAATGATACAATTGCCAAAGATCTTGAAATAAAGTTTGTTAAAAATAAAATTCTCCACATCGTTGGAGAAAGCTATTTTAATGTTTGTAAAGTAAAAAATAAAAGCGATAAAATCTTAGATTTAGACTTTAAAATCAATCTGCCCGCAGGTTGGAAACTTTTAAACTCTAGTGTTCTCTTTTCAAGGAGTATAATCCCCGGTGGAGAAATAAATCTTCCCCTAAGGTTAACTATACCAGAAAATGTCATGGGTGGAATAGCTTATGTAGTAAACCTGGTTGCCTCAACCAAAGAAAAAGAATTTTTCGGAGCTACCTACATCAAGCTACCTGAAATTTCCGACTGGAACTTTGAAATCACTAAAAATAAAATTTATTTTAACGAACTTTACAATACTGAAAAACTCACAGTCTATCTTTCTAATAAGGGAAATACTATAGAAAATATAAAGTTAAATTTTAAAATTGGAAACAAATTAAACTTTATAGATTCTATTGGCTATAATAATGTCTATGTCTCTATTCCACCATATAGCGATACAATACTTTCATACCAAGTCCAAAGGTCGAATGTTCCTAAAGAAATAGGTTTATATACAAATAGTTGGAATGAAAATGAAATTTTAGTAACTGCTACAGGAAGAGACGGAAAAATAAAAAGAAGAAACTTTTCATTTTTTGATTTAGATAATAAGTATTATAATATTAGAAACGAAAGTTGTTCTCCTCTTAATTTAGGTTTATCAGTTTTTAATTTAGCCTCTGGATTTGCCCCTTCTACTAACTTCAATGCTTATGGGGAGGTACAACTAAACCAAAGTCATCAATTTAACTACTCTTTAAATATGTTGAATCTGTCTTTTCAAAATGGCTTTAATTTAAGAAATTATTTAAATAATCCGTTCCTATACAGTTTTTCAGCTTCTCACAATTGGGATGATAAACTAAGAACTAATATTGGGAATATTTCGGGGAGTGGTGCATTATTTGGACAAAATGGTCGTGGGTTCGAGTCATCGTACAAATTAAAAAACTCTTCTGTCGGTGCTTCTATTGTTAGCAATATGTTTATTCAAAGCTGGACAGCATCAGCATATTATGGTTCTAGTATATTGATTCCAATAATAAGTAAATCTATTAGCTATAAGTTTAGTTTGTACTACCAAGATAATAGTACATTGGGCTTAAGGTCTATCTCACCCCAACTTTCTTTGTCTTTTGCGCCTATAAAAAACCAAAGTATAAACTTAAGTGTTTTGCCATCATTTGCTAACTATGATAGTACACTTGGCAACTTACCAAACCAAGACTCCTCTATTAATGGCGCTTCTTATCGAATTTCTTATGCGGGGTCTTATAAAAACATAACTGTAAGAGTATCAAATGTTAATACAAAAAACTCATTATTAATCGCTAATGGAATGACAACGACAAGTAGTGATGTGAGATATAAGATTAACAACATGAGTAATTTTAGCTACACGTCATTTATCTCAAATCAATCTCCCTCAAAATTATTTTCGATCCTTAATCAATCAGGCCAATTTGCAGGTTGGAATAATCATAGATTGGTGTACAATAATAGAGTTAACAAGAAGGTTATGTTTTCTTGTGGCCCAAATATCCAAACTACAACAAGACAAGAGTTTATAAATCCAAATACTCCAAATGCAAGCTTTTCTAATCAAACATTTGGACTTGTTGGAACAATGAGTTACAGAATAAACAAGTTGGAGACGGTAACTCCAAATGTTTTTTTTGGAAGAACAAGATTTTATGACAATGTTGTAAACTCCACAAATAATAATTTAGCGTCTAACGTCTCGTTTGGAATAAACTATAGAAGACCATTTTGGGGGATTAACTTTAGATACAACAGAGGGACCACGTTTTTTTTAGACCAAAGCGCGTTTCAAATACCGGACTTCAGAGTGTCTAATGAAACGATTTTTGTAAGAGCAAATTTCAACAAAGAAATTCCAGCAAAAAACCTATCTTTTCAAGGCTTTGTCAATTACTTTTATAGAATGCCAAGCAATGCACAAAATGTTGGGTTAAGCGGTAAAATAGACTTTCAAATAATAAAAAGGTTAAACGGGTATGCAAATGCTAATTTATTTTCCAACAGCTTATCTAACAGCGAGGATGGTGCCAGCAGCGCCAGATTTTTTAGCTTGTCCTTTGGCCTACTTTACAATGTTGATATTCCACAACCTAAAATCAAATACCATAATCTTAAAGTAATTTGTTTCGAGGACTTAAATGGCGATAATGTTAAGAATGAGAACGAGCGCGCCATTCCAAATATTATTCTAAAAATAAGTAGAGATTTTGAATCTGACTTTTTAAATACTCCATTTTCAGAAAAGGAGTTAATTTCAGATTTCGAGGGAAGTATTGTTTTAAATGACCTCCCAGAAGGAGACTTTTTTTTATCCTTTAGATCTTTAGAAAATTTGAAGGTCTTATATAACATAAAAGGTAATGATGAAGAGATTTCCCTTGAAGAAGACCACACCCTATTTGTGCCTTACGGAGAAGGGTATAAAGTTACTGGGCAGATAAAGATATCCAGAGACGTTAATTCCAGTCGCGGAACTATTAAATCAAATAATATAAGAGTGCAAGCGATTTCTAATTCTGGTGAAGTTTTCTCTACACTTACAGATGCTAATGGGTATTATTCAATTAGTGTTCCATATAAAGGATATTTTCGGGTTTCTATGAAAAATATTTTTGGTGATGATTTTTATATTAAAAATAATAAAACGTTAATTCAATTTGATGGGTTTAAACTTTTTAAAGTAGATTTAGATGTCATTGAAAAAAGTAGAAGTTTGAAAATAAATGGTAATTCTAAATTTAATTTTGGTAATCAATAATTTTATTCTAAAAAATATATTTAATTTTAAATTATGAATTTTTGCAAAAATTTTATACTTGTTTTTTTTATAACCTGTCTCTTTAATCCTTCTATATGTCAAGACTTTGAAGTTGCTCCTGTAGTTTTAAATTTTAATGCAAACCCAGGGGAAATACAAGAAAAAAGTATTCATGTTAAAAATTACGGAAATAAGGTTCAATCTTTCCAAGCAACCCTTTTCGACTTTAAGGTCGAAAACGGGAAAAGAATTAAACAAAAAGCAGGGTTTAGCAGTAGAAGTTTAGAGCCAGTTTTAACAATTTCACCAAGTCTTTTTAAGCTTAATCCAAACGAAGATATTTATATAAGTGCCATTGTTACAGTTCCTAAAGGTAATTCTACTACTCATTGGGGTTACATAGATGTTGGCCCAGCCAAAGAAAAAAAAGACTATGAATTAGACAAACAATTATTAAGCACGGGTTTAAACATTATATCAAAAATTGAAGTTATAGTTACACAATCGCCAAAAATTAATAAAGCATACCATAGCATAATTGAAGATTTCATTGAAGTCCCGTCAACTGTAGACAGTGTTAGAGTTTTCAGAACACATATTAAAAATGATGGAGATAAAGTTTTACGTCCAGATGTTCACCTTGAGTACGGGGTTTATGAAACTGCTGAATTAATTAAATTAGCCGGGTTAGAAAAAACAATTTATCCAGGTGAATCTGTAGAGTTTGATTTAAAAATTAATAAAAGTATGATAATATCAAAAGGGCAAATTGCTCTTATTTTAGACTATGGGCATAATTCAAAACTTGAAGGTTCTGTTATTGAAGTTGATCCTTAAACACATATTTTTATCTCTAATTTGTTTGATTGTCTCTAACATTTATTCTCAAAATGTTTTTGTGACCTACTATCCTGAAACTAAAAAGATTCGTGAATCTTTTGAAGGGGTGGTAAATAACGGAGACACTGTGAAAGATGGTGTTTATAAAATTTACCACAACAATGACAGTCTCTGGCAGATTGGCTATTTTAGAAAAGATACTCTCACCGGACAATGGTTAGATTATTTCCCTAACGGTCAACTCAAACAAAAACTATATTTTGAAGATGGGTTATTAGAAGACACCTCTCATGCCTTTTATGAGAGTGGAGGCATATATCAAATTAACGTTTACAAAAAAGACTCTTTAAATGGCAACTGCTTAACATATTTTAAAAATGGTTTATTAAAAGAGGAGAATTATTATTTAAAAAATCTAAAAAATGGAGAGCAGAAAAGCTATTACGAAAATGGCAATATAAAAGACTCTTTCAACGTGCTTAATGGTAAAAAATTTGGGAAGTATATTGGCTACTATAAAGACATAAATAATCAAATTCAAAAAGTATGCAATTATAACAAAATTGGGCTTGAAGGAAAATTAATTGGTTATTATAAATCTGGAAATAAGATGAATGAATCAATATTTAAAAATAACACAATAACAGGTGAATACAAAGAATATTTTGACACCTCTTTATTGATATTGTCTGTTTTTGGACACTATGAAGACGGTGAAAAACATGAGGGTTGGCAATGGTATTATCCTAATGGAGAAACTTATGTTATAGGAGTATATAATAACTCTTTAAAATGTGAAGAGTGGAAAATTTATTACCCTAATAAAAAACTTAAACAAAAAGGAAGTTTTTTATTAGGAAATGAAGACGGGAAATGGATATTTTACAGTGAAGATGGCAATTTAAACCTTATTGGCTATTATTCAAGTGGAACAAGAGTTGGGCAATGGACGGGTTATCATTCAATAAATAAAATAAAATCAATAAGTTTTTATCATAACGGGGAAAAAAACGGAATGGCCTATGGCTATGACTTGAGCGGAAAGCTTATAGAAACAGGCTTTTTTGTTGATGGTAAGATTTATTATTCTAACTAAAATTCTGCGTTTTTTGGTGTTCTTGGAAACGGAATAACGTCTCTTATATTTGTCATTCCAGTAACAAACATCATAAGCCTTTCAAAACCTAAGCCAAAGCCAGCATGGGGAACAGTCCCAAACTTCCTGGTCTCCAAATACCACCAAATAGCTTCTTTTGGAACATTAAACTCTTTGCATTTTTGTTCAAGCACTTCGAATCTTTCCTCCCTCTGTGAGCCGCCTACTATTTCACCAATGCCAGGAAACAAAATATCCATGGCTGCAACCGTTTTCCCGTCGTCATTTTGACGCATATAAAACGCCTTTATAGATGCAGGATAATCTACTATTACCACTGGTTTTTTAAAGTGCTTTTCCACTAAAAACTTTTCGTGCTCGCTTTGTAAATCAACTCCCCAAGAAACATCGTACTTGAACTTCTTCTTTTTATGGGGCTTTGACTGTAATAGTATTTCAATAGCTTGTGTATAAGTGATTCTTTCAAAATCATGGTCAATTACCATGTTCATTCTCTCTAACAGAGAAAGTTCGTTTCTTTTTTCTTTTGGCAGTTGCGACTCTTCCTTAATAGCTCTGTCATTTAAAAATTGTAAATCTTCCTTGCATGTAGTAAGAGCATAGTTAATTAAGTATTTTAAAAAGTCCTCTCCCAAATCAATGTCATCTTTAATATCGGCAAAAGCAATTTCTGGTTCAATCATCCAAAACTCTGCTAAATGTCTAGTGGTATTGGAGTTTTCAGCTCTGAAAGTAGGGCCAAAAGTATAGACTTTACTAAGGGCCAAAGCAGCTAGCTCCGCTTCCAGCTGTCCTGAAACTGTTAAATGGGTTGGCTTCCCAAAAAAGTCTTGAGAAACGTCCGCTTCTTTCTTCCCTAAAGGCAAAGTGGTTACTCTAAAGGTCTCCCCAGCTCCTTCCGCGTCGGTTCCAGTTATAATAGGAGTGTGGATATAGAAATAGCCATTGTCATTAAAATATTTGTGAATGGCAAATGCCATGTGGTGGCGAATTCTAAAAACAGCACCGAAAAGATTGGTTCGCATTCTTAAGTGGCCTTGCTCCCGCAGCTTTTCCAAAGAATGTTTCTTTGGTTGTAGTATTGTTTTTTGAACTTCTTGCTGATTGCTCTTCCCTATTATTTTTATCTCTTCTGCCTGAAGCTCTACATCTTGTCCCCCTCCTTGGGAAGGAACTAATTTTCCTCTTACAAAAATAGAAGCGCTGTTGTTAATATTAGAAACATTTTCTTGGCTAAAATTTTCAATATCAATTACAATTTGTAAGCTTGCCATACACGAACCGTCGTTTAATGCTATAAACCTATTTCCTCTAAAAGACCTTACCCAACCGCTTACAGAAATATTTTTCGGCGGACTCATTTTTAATATTTCTACTATTGTGCTGTTCATAATAATTGTTAATTTTTACAGGAAACTTTAAATATTAAAAAAGTTTCTATAGTTTCGCGCTTTATTTTAAAATTTTGACAAAAATAACAGAAATATGTGACCGTATCCAGCTTTTGTTCCAACAATATGGAATTAAAAGCATAACTATGGATGATATTGCCGTAAGACTAGGGTGTTCTAAGAAAACTCTTTACAACTATTTTAAAGACAGAAAAGATCTTGTTTTTAAAGTAGTTTCTGCAGACATGAAAAAACACGAAAGCGCAGTTTTAAAAACTGTTAGTGAAAACCTTCACCCTATTGACGAACTTTTTAAAATAAACACTATTTCGGTTAATAAAATTAAAACTATACATCCTTCTGCGCAATATGACTTAAAAAAATACTATCCTAAGTCATGGGAAATTTTTGACAGAAACAACAAGCAGCTTACCTATAAAATATGTATTAAAAACTTGAAAAAAGGTATAAAAGTAGGTTGCTACAGAAAAGACATTAAGCCCGAAATAATGTCTAAAATATTTTCTGAAAAAATAGACCTTGTTTTCAACGGGTTACTTTTTAAGGCTAATGATGTTTCTTTTTCGGAAGTTTTCAATGAAATGA
>Ga0206682_10004903_pt1 | contig 10693 bp, 7 predicted proteins | sample M240m12015metaG_FD_155444 | JGI IMG/M metagenome (GOLD analysis project Ga0206682, IMG submission 155444) | Ammonia-oxidizing marine archaeal communities from Monterey Bay, California, United States - M2 40m 12015 | ecosystem: Environmental > Aquatic > Marine > Intertidal zone | place: USA... | reverse complement strand
AACCAACCCTCTCTATCCAAACTTCTGTATTGAATAGCTTCTGCGATATGATCCGGAGAGATGTTTTGAGCATTTGCTAAATCTGCAATAGTTCGAGAAACTTTTAGAATTCTATCATAGGCCCTGGCAGAAAGGGTTAGTTTTTCCATGGCTGTTTTTAGTAATGTTTTACTTTCTTCCGACAATTTACAGAATATACCAATCTGTTTTACATTCATTTGTGCATTGTAATGCACATTTTCTAAATGAGTAAAACGGTTGGATTGAATTTCTCTGGCTTTGGTTACTCGTTTTCTAATAGCAATACTAGATTCTCCTTTTTGTTCTTCAGATAATTTTGCAAAAGGGACAGGTGTTACCTCAATATGAATGTCAATTCTATCTAAAAGAGGTCCAGAAACTTTACTTAAATAGCGATGCATTTCTTGAGGTGAAGAGGTCATAGGTGAATCGGGATCATTAAAAAAACCCGAAGGGCTTGGATTCATACTTGCCACCAACATAAAACTACTTGGGTAAGTAACTGTAAACTTAGCTCGAGAAATGGTAACTTCTCTATCTTCTAAAGGTTGCCTCATTACTTCTAAAACATCTCTTTTAAACTCAGGCAATTCATCTAAAAATAACACGCCGTTATGAGAAAGAGAAATTTCTCCAGGTCTTGGATATTGACCCCCACCCACCAAGGCTACATTTGAAATGGTATGATGAGGACTCCTAAAAGGCCGTTGATATAACAATCCATCATTTTTAGTTTTACCAACCACAGAATGAATTTTTGTTGTTTCTAATGCTTCATGTAAGGTCATTGGAGGTAAAATGCTTGGCAGTCGTTTCGCTAACATTGTTTTTCCAGACCCTGGAGGACCAATGAGAATAATGTTATGTCCGCCAGCTGCCGCAATTTCCATACAGCGCTTGATAGATTCTTGACCTTTTACATCAGAAAAATCAAATGCTGGAGAATCGATATTTTTATAAAACTCAGCTCTTGTATCTACGATGGTAGGATCAATTTTTTGTTTGCCATTAAAATGATGGATTACTTCCAAAATATTCTCAACACCTAACACCTCTAAATCCGACACAATAGCTGCCTCTTTGGCATTTTCCTTTGGGAGAATTAGATAGTTGAAACCTTCTTCTCGTGCTTTTATTGCCATTGGCAAAGCACCTCTTATGGGTTGTAAACTTCCGTCCAAAGAAAGTTCTCCCATGATCACATATTGGTGGATGTTTACTGATTTTATTTGATTGGATGCAGCCAGTATTCCTATGGCCAAAGTTAAATCGTAGGCAGCTCCCTCTTTTCTAATATCGGCGGGGGCCATATTGATGATAATTTTTTTTCCAGGAAGTTTGAAGTTATTGTTATTGAGTGCGGCAGAAATTCGGTAGGAACTTTCTCGGACGGCATTATCTGGTAGACCTACTAAATGATAGCCAATTCCTTTGTCAATATTTACTTCTACGGTAATCGTAGTGGCTTCAATACCGAAAACGGCAGAACCATAGACTTTAACAAGCATTCTTTTTTTCTTTAAAAGTAAAGAAAAAAAGAATGCAATTAATTTTTATTAAGCAGAATTTCTACTGGCATTGATATTACCAAACAAAGAACGCATGACCATTTTTTCATACACTTCAATTTCTTCGGGACTTCCATTCGATTTTTGAAGCTCTTGAATTTTCTTTAAAGCAAATTGCTGAATTGTTAATAAAGGCAATACAATATCTTCTCTAACTTCAATAGATGCTTTTCCTACGGGGAAATTTTCCATCAACTCGCTATGACCTGTGATTTTTAGAAGTAATCTTTTTGTCGTTTGATATTCAGTGTAGATTAATTTCCAAAATTCACCAAATTCTGGATCATCAGCCATGTAAGAAGTTAATCCAAAGAACGATTTTGTCAAACTCATCATACTATTTTCTAATAGTGTTTTAAAGAAGTCTGAAGCGTTATAAAATTCAATAACTTCGTCAAATCTATTCGCGTCTTCATATTTTTTTAGAGCAGTTCCAACACCAAAGAAACCAGGAACGTTTTGCTTCAACTGACTCCAACTTCCAACAAAAGGAATGGCTCTCAGGGCAGAAAAATCTAATTTGTCAGAGGTAGAACGCTTACTAGGCCTACTTCCTATATTGGTTTTGGCATAGTATTTTAACGTACTCATTTTTTCTAAATACGGTAAAAACTGGGGGTGATTTTTAAAATCTACATAGGTTTGATAGCTAGTATTTGCCAAGTCATTGATGAGTTCTCTGTGAGAATCATTCAATTGGTCTTTTGTAAAAACATCATTTTTTATTCCAGAACTCAACAATTGTTCTAAGTTATATTGAGACGAATCCAAAGTACCAAAATTAGAGCTAATTGTTTGCCCTTGAATGGTTAATTGAATCTCTTTATCTTCAATTGTTGGACCTAACGAAGCGTAAAACTGATGCGTTTTTCCCCCTCCACGTGCGGGTGGTCCTCCACGCCCATCAAAGAAAATTACCTCAATATCGAATTCTTTTGAAATTCTTGTTAAAGCTTCTTTTGCTTTAAAAATACCCCAATTTGCCATTAGATATCCACCGTCTTTTGTTCCATCAGAAAAACCAAGCATGATGGTTTGTTTGTCTTTTCTTTTTGAGACATGGTGTCTGTATGTTTTATTGGAATATAAGGTGCGCATTACTTCCTCAGAATTTTCTAAATCTTCTACCGTTTCAAAAAGTGGAATTACATCTACTGGTAGTTCATTTTCAAAACCGCATAAATTTAACATTGCAAAGGTTTCCATCACATTCAAAGCGGTTTGGTTGTTACTAATAATGTAACGATTCGCTCCGCGCTCTCCATTTCTGTATTGAATTTCTTTCAAAGCATAGATTGATTCGATGGTTTTTACCGATGTTTCATCCGTTAAGATATTGGTGTCAATTTCACCTTTTACAACCGACAAAATATCAATTTGTTCTTTTTCAGAAAGTGATAAATAGTTTTTCGGAAATGTGGTATCTCCTATTTTGTGTAAGTCTTCAACAATTTGAATGAATGCCTTGTGATGAACTCTACTATCTTGTCTGATATCTAGGGTAGCAAAGTGGAATCCAAAAATTCTAACTTTATTAATCACATCATTCAATTCTTCAACAAATAAAGACTGATGTTTGGTTACAATAATTTCTCTTGCAGCATACAATTCTTCTAGAAGAATTTTTTGAGAGAAATTAACTTTAGCATAACTTCGAACAACATGTTTGTAGAGTCTTTTTTCTACTTTTGATAAGATCTTTTGAACACCATCAAATGTAAAGCGTCTTTTCAAACGTCTAATATCTCTGTAGTAACTTCTTAAAATAGTTTGACGTAATCTTTCTGCAACATTCAACGTTATTTTTGTAGTAACAAAAGGATTCCCATCTCTATCTCCCCCTGGCCAGAATCCAAGATCTATGATTTCATTTTCTATAGGCTCACCATCGTATACATGTTGTTGGATATAGTTATAAATTTTGGGAACAGAATGGTAGAATACGTGTTCTAAATACCAAATTAAGCTAACTGCTTCGTCGAAAGGGGAGGGTTTTTCTTTTTTGTAAAAAGGGGTTTTCCCTAGCTGAGCCAATAATTTTTTTATTAATAATAAATCATCATTTTGAATCGCTTTGTCTAAATCTGTAATAATCCCCAAAACAGTCCCAGGGTAAAATTGTGTCGGATGAGCAGTTAGTACAATACGTACTTTGAAGTCTTCTAGATAAGCTTTTAACTTGTCTTTTTTATCGCTAAGAAATGCAGATTCTTTGGAATTTCTAAGAGTACCAAATCCATTCATGTTATTCACTACAGGAAAGGCTGCATCTTCAACAGCATCAAATAAAACAACCTGACGTTCTATGAATTGAATAAAAAGGAAAAGCAAATCTATTTTTTCTTTTTCAGTTGGATTGTCTTGATATTTTTCAAAAAAATGATCAACAATTTCTGTTGGATTTTTTTCTAGTTGAAATCCTTTTTTACAAACTTTGTGTAAAAGAGGCAATAAAACTCCAGTATTGTCTATGGTGTCAAAAGGAAGGGTGGTAAAAATACTGTTGTATATTTGATATTTAGACAGTACATTTTCATTAAATCTTTCTAACTTAGGTAAGCTGTTCATTTTGGTATAATTTTACGGAATAAAATTACAAAAAACAGCAATCATTGAACCTACCTTTTTGTCAATAATCACTTGTTTTTTTACGAAAACGATATAAATTCTTCCTTTTTGTTATTAAATTGTTTAATTTATATCAGTCTTTGGGAGTTTTGTTTTTTTTTAAACGTAATAATTCTATTGTGTGGATATTTTAACCAAGGAAGTAGTTTGTTCAGTTGCCTCAAAACGCGAATCTTGACGATGATTTATAATTGAAATAATTGTATTATCATGATTACAAAGCAACCAAGTATTTTGTTTTTCTATAAGTGAAAATTTCTCATCTTTAAAAAACTTACTAAGCTTCTTTTTCCCTTTCATTCCAGAAGGGTAAAATACATCGCCCTTTTCCCATTTTCTTAACTTTAAAGGGAACCCGATTTTATCTTTGTCAAGAAAAATAGTTTGTTTATTTTTTCTCGATTTTTCTTTAGTAGTCTCAATTTTTATACGAATTGGGTTGGTTATTTCTTGTTGATCTTCTGTGATAAAAATCGTTTCAATATCCTTTGAAGGACTGATTTTAATTAGCAGTAAATATTCTCTGTCTTTTAATAGTATATGTGTTTTAGAGAAAACTTGTTTTCCAGACTGAGCAGACAGTAAGTTGTATATATTGCTCCATTCTGTAAAGTTATATTTTTTTAAAAGCTGGAACAAGTAGGCTTTTGGATTCGGTAATCGTTCTAATTTTTCAATGCTAATTTTAATGGTCTCTTGTTCTTCGCGAATAATATCGGATCTTATTTTTTCAATTTGTTTCTCAATAATTTCTTGACTATCTTTTAAATAACTGGTAGTCTTTGCAAATGTCTCTAACAAGCTAGGGTTTATTTCTTTTAAAGAAGGAATGACTTGGTGTCTGATTTTATTTCGAATGTATTTTGTAGATGCATTGCTTTTGTCCTCTCTCCAATCAATACGGTTGTCTTTTACAAACGTTAAAATTTCTTTTTGAGAAAATGTTAAAAGAGGACGCACAATATTTCCATTAATTTGAGGGATTCCAGTAAGTCCTTCTAGCCCAGTACCACGAGTTAAATTAATTAAAAAGGTTTCTAAGTTATCATCTGCATGATGCGCTGTCAATACGTAATCAAAAGAATTTTGTTCCATCAGTTCTGAAAACCATTTGTAACGCAAATTTCTTGCAGTGATTTGAATGGAGGTCTTATTTTCTAGAGCGAATTCTTTTGTTTTGAATTGCTTGGTATACACCAACGCGTTTAATTTTCTACCTAATTTTTTAACAAATTCTTCGTCTAATTTACTCTCTTCTCCTCGTAAATTAAAGTTGCAATGGGCCAATGAAATAGAAAATTTTAATGCTGAAAGAAGTGTTGCTAAAGCTACAGAATCTATGCCTCCAGAAACAGCAACTAATAATTTTTTATCCTTTAAAAAAGGAAGATTTTTGTGAACGTAATTTGAAAATTTTTCTAACATTGTTCTTCAAAAATACGTAATTTAAACTTGAGATTTTAACCAAATTCGAATCTCTTTTCTAAGATGAACTTCTGGTTTTGGTAAAGGAATTGTTTTACCATATTGTTTACTCTTGTTAAATTTAGAGAAGGTAATTTTTAGTTGTTTCCATTCTTTTGGATTCACTTCTAAAAACTTTGTAAACATGTTCTGTTCTGTAGGTTTTTCTTTTAAGTGATTTAGGGTTTTTTTAAAAAGGGCCTCTTGTTGTAACATCCTTTTTATTATTTTGGTTCAGTAAAACATATTTCATTGCTTTTGCTTTTAATAAGCATTCTTCATATTCCTTGTCTGGAATAGATTTTGCTGTGATGGCACCACCAACAGAATAAGAAACATACTTCTTATCTGCGTTGTATAAAATACTTCTAATAACTACATTAAAATTAAAATCACTTTCAGGCGTAAAATAGCCAACAGTTCCCGAGTATAGGCCGCGTTTGGATTCCTCAACGTTTTCAATTATTTTCATTGCCGCTACTTTTGGGGCGCCGGTCATACTTCCCATTGGAAATGTATCTTTAATTACATCTACAGGGTGTGTATTTTCCTTAATTTCAGAAACGACTGTTGAGATTAATTGATGTACTTGTTTAAATGAATACACTTTACATAATTCCTCTACTTTTACACTCCCTTTTTTAGCTGTTTTAGAGAGGTCATTTCTAACCAAATCTACAATCATTACATTTTCTGCACGTTCTTTTTCATTTTGCATTAAATTCGATGCTAATTGTGAGTCATTAAGTTTACTTTGTACTCTTTTGGCAGTTCCTTTTATAGGCTGGGAAATTATTTTCGACCCTTCTTTTTTAATGTATCTTTCTGGAGACGCACACAAAGCAATTTGATTCTCTAATTTTAAAAAAGAGGCAAAAGGAGTTTCTGAAATTTCATTGAGATGACTGAATACCTCAATAGGATTTATAATGGTGTTTTCTGCATAGAATTCCTGACAGAAATTAGCTTCATAGATATCTCCTCTTTGAATATGAGCTAAAATTTTATGCATTTTTGAATGATATTCTTTTTGGGATATTCTGGGCTTTATAGAGATCTTTGAATTAGTTTCTTCAATTTTTGGAGTTCTCATTTTTTGGATTGCTTCAAAATCCTTTTCAATTTCTCCTTCAATCATTTTTAAATAGTGAAACTCAATAGCTTCCTTTTTGATGAAAATAAGTTTTTTAGGTTGAAAGAAAAATAAATCAGCAAAATTTAGACCATCAAAATTAGAGGAGGAAAGCTGTTCTACGTCATTTTTAACATCATAGGTTAAGTAACCAAAAATATAATCTTTGGTAATAGTTTGATATTCTTTTAGCTTGTCAAAAGCAGTATGATAATCTGTTTTTATAGACGTAAATTCATCTGCAGCCAGAGCACAATCGAAACTTGAATATTGTTGATCATGATTGTTAGAATCTAACCAAATAATAGTTTCAAACTGCTGAGACCAATTGAGCAAATTCGATTTGAATTCACTCATATTATCTGTGTTAAAGATTCGAATTATTCTTTGCATATATTTTGTAAAAATACAAATTCTACCTACAAAAAAAGCAACCAAATTGGTTGCTTTTAAAAAATATATAGAATGTATTTATGCGTTTAATGGTTTTCCGTCCCAAGCAGCTTTTGCCGCCTCTTTTACTGCTTCGGAGTAGGTTGGGTGTCCATGACAGATTCTTGCTAAATCTTCAGCAGATGCTCTATACTCCATAGCAACAGCAGCCTCCATAATTAGATCTGCAACTCGTGCACCCACCATGTGAACTCCTAATATTTCATCAGTATTTTTATCGGCCAAAACTTTTACAAAACCGTCAATATCTCCACTTGCACGTGATCTTCCCAGCGCTCTCATAGAAAATTTACCAGCTTTGTAATCAATATTTTCTGCTTTTAATTCGTCTTCAGTTTTCCCAACAGCAGCAGCTTCTGGCCATGTATAAACAATACCAGGGATTAAATTGTAGTTAATATGTGGTTTTTCTCCTGCTAAATATTCAGCAACCACGACTCCCTCTTCTTCTGCTTTATGAGCTAGCATGGCGCCTTTTACAACATCTCCAATTGCATAAATATTAGGGATGTTTGTTTGTAGATGGTCGTTTACAGAGACTTGACCACGTTCATTTACTTCTACACCCACTTTTTCCAACCCTAATCCTTTTGTATAGGCTTTTCTTCCAACAGAAACCAAACAATAATCACCAGAGAATTCGATGGCTCTATTTTTTTTGTCAGTAGCTTTCACGACTACAGTATCTCCCTCTCTTTTTACAGAGGTTACTTTATGACTGGTGGCAAACTTAATTCCTTGTTTTTTGAAAACTTTTTGCAATTCTTTAGAAACATCAGTATCCATTCCAGGAACAATTTTGTCCATGTATTCGATTACTGTTACTTCTGCTCCCAAACGTTTGTATACAGAACCAAGTTCCAAACCAATAACGCCTCCACCAATAACGAGTAATTGTTTTGGCACTTCAGAAAGTTTTAAGGCTTCTGTTGAAGTTATGATTCGTTCTTTATCTATAGAGATAAAAGGTAAACTAGCAGGTTTTGAACCTGTTGCAATAATGATATTTATTCCTTCAATAACTTCTTCTGAACCATCATTCTTAGATACTTTTACATGAGAAGCATCTTCAAAAGAACCGAACCCTTCGTAGACATCAATGTTGTTTTTATCCATTAGATACTTAATTCCTCCTGTTGTAGTTTCTACAACCTTAGCCTTTCTATCAATCATTTTCCCAAAATCGAAAGTGGGTTGTTTCACTGAAATTCCGTGTTCTTCAAAATGGTGTACAGCGTCGTAGTAGTGGTGCGATGAATCTAGCAAAGCTTTTGAGGGAATACAACCAACATTTAAACAAGTTCCTCCAAGAGTTGCATATTTTTCAACAAGAGCTACCTTTTTACCAAGCTGGGACGCTCTGACCGCAGAGATATATCCTCCAGGACCAGAACCAATTACAATAATATCGTATTTCATATGTATTTTTTTTTAAAATAAAACCTTCATGGTTATTATTTTGTAACTGACCACAAAAATAGTGATATTTTCACAAAATAAAGGGAGAATTTAGTAGTTTTACTTTTTAAAATATAGACAATGAGCACTCTAAAAAAAACAGGTATTTTTCTGATATTAATTTTACTTATTTCTCAATTTTTTGGACCTGAAAAAAATGAGGGAAATCTTGCCTCTGTAACTGCTTTTATTGAAGAAACAAACCCCTCTGAAGAGGTGAAAAATATTTTTCAAACAAGTTGTTATGACTGTCATTCTAGCAAAACAGTATATCCGTGGTACAATACGATTACTCCTGTAAATTATTGGTTAGCACACCATGTGAAAGAAGGAAAACAGCATTTGAATTTTTCAAAATGGAGTGAATATTCGTTAAAAAAGAAGGCACACAAGATGGAAGAATTGTATGAAGAGGTTGAAGAAGGTGAAATGCCATTAAAATCCTATTCCTGGACACATTCTGAAGCAAACTTAACAGCGGCACAAATTAATGCTGTTGTGATTTGGAGTAAAAAAGTACAGGCAGATTATTTGCAACAAATGAATAATAAATAATTGATACGACCACAAGTTTTAATTATTGGATCTGTTTGGGTCGAACCTAATTCTTCTGCCGCAGGGAAAAGAATGTTACAGTTGATTACTCAGTTTTTAGAAAGAGCGTATGAAGTAACTTTTGTCTCTGCTGCGCAAAAAAGTGAGAAAGCATTCGACTTAGTTTCTTTAGGAGTTCATGAGTCTTTTATTGAATTGAATCATATTTCTTTTGATCATTTTATAAAAAAATTACAACCACAAATAGTCCTTTTTGATCGCTTTATAACAGAAGAACAATTTGGTTGGCGCATAGCAGAACATTGTCCTCAGGCAATCAGGATTCTAGACACAGAAGATTTACATTGTTTGCGAAAAACAAGAGAAATATGTATTAAGAAAAACATTCAGTTTTCTCAAGAGGAGCTTCTCAAGCAAGACATTTCAAAACGAGAAATTGCCGCTATTTTAAGATGTGATCTATCCTTAATCATCTCCAAATTTGAAGTTGAAATATTAAAAAACACCTTTAAAATAGAAGAGTCTATTTTAATGTATTTGCCTTTTCTTTTTGATAGAATTGATTCATACCACCAACAAAAATGGAAATCTTTTGAAGAGAGAGCGCATTTTGTGTTCATAGGGAATTATATGCATAAGCCAAATGTCGACGCTGTTTTATCTTTAAAAAATGAGATTTGGAGCAAGATTAGAGAACAGCTTCCAAGTGTAGAAATTCATATTTATGGTGCTTATTTGAATCAGCAAATTGAGCAACTTCACAACAAAAAGGAAGGATTTATCATTAAAGGATTTGTGGAAAATGCAAATCAGGTTGTTGGAAATGCTAAAGTAGTTTTGGCTCCTTTGAATTTTGGGGCTGGAATTAAAGGAAAACTAACAGAAGCAATGCTTTGTGGAACTCCGAGTATTACTACCTCAATTGGCGTAGAAGGAATGAGTGAACAATTGCCTTGGAATGGCTTTGTTGAAGATGAATTTTCTGATTTTGCCTTGAAGGCAAAAGAGTTGTATACCGATAAATCTATTTGGGAACAGGCTCAATTAAATGGCATTACAATAATCAATTCAATCTACCATAAAGAAAAAAACGCAAAATTTCTTTTCGACAAAATTAGTCACATTCAACACAATCTTGAGAAACACAGGGCCTTTAACTTTTTAGGAAGTTTATTGCAATATAAAACTGTTCAAGCTTCAAAATACATGAGTAAATGGATTGAACAGAAGAATAAAAATTCTCATTGAGATACTTCTTAAATCAAAATATTTTTTTCATTAGCAACCAATTTTTTTGAGATTTACAATGAAATTTTCACACCAAAAAAACCACTAATCAAAAACTCATTTTTGTTGTTATACAATGTCTTTAGATCATTTCTTTGAGTTACTTGCTGTGAACCGATAATTTTTA
>Ga0206682_10004899_pt1 | contig 10700 bp, 10 predicted proteins | sample M240m12015metaG_FD_155444 | JGI IMG/M metagenome (GOLD analysis project Ga0206682, IMG submission 155444) | Ammonia-oxidizing marine archaeal communities from Monterey Bay, California, United States - M2 40m 12015 | ecosystem: Environmental > Aquatic > Marine > Intertidal zone | place: USA... | reverse complement strand
GAATTAGAATTAATAACCAAGTTATAGCTATAACAAAAATATACTGTTTAAAAGAAGCTAGGTTATCAGCTTTTAGCATTAGTAGATTTATTGAGCGGAAATAAAAATTGAAATAAAATTAAAAATGATAGAGTATAAATTGAGGTTCCAAACCACTTACCCCAAAAAAGTATATTATCAAAGGCCCATAGTTCTTGGTAATGAACTATACAAAAAATAAAAAAGTGGAAAAAGACCATTAAAACCCAACTAGTCGTAAATAATATTGGACTTATTTTATTATAAACACCTTTAAGATTACCTGAAATATATCCAATCACGGTGTATGTTAAAGAGGATAAACCAAAAAACATTGCAGAGCCAGAGAGATCTATTAATAAACCAAATGTAAATCCAGACAAAATACCTGTAAACCTTCCATGCTTTACAGATAAATAGAGTATTAGAATAAACGGAAAGTCAGGCCTAACAGTTCCAATTGAAAGTACATCAACAAAAAAAATTTGTATAATCCATACAAAAATAAATGGGTAAAAAAAATCAGTCCATTTCATCTTTCTTCTCAACAATTACAAAGACATTTTGAAAAGAAGTAATATCATTGGGTAATTTTATATTCACAACTTTCTGAAAGCTTCCCCTATCATCAAGAACTCCAGAAACAGAACCAACCGGCAACCCAGAAGGATATATATCACTGAACCCTGATGTTACAACTTTATCACCTATTTTTATTTTAACATTTTTTTGAACTTCTCTTATTTGACCAAACCCGTCTCTAAGAAACCTTAATATTCCGGTTGCACCACTGGGTAGAATTCTTACGCTCAATCTATAATTCGCATCTGTAATTAGTTGTACAATAGATGCATTTCCTCCAACCTCTACAGTCTTACCTATAACGCCAAGAGAAGTAAGTACAGGTTGATTCTTTTGAATGTTATTATTAGTTCCAGCGTTAATAACCATTGACAATAAATTTGGTTGTAGACCTTTGTTTACAACTCTTGCGGGCTTCATAGAGAGTGTAGTTTTCTCTTTAAAATCCAACATTTGTAAGAGTTCATTATTTTCATTTTTAAGATTAAGCATAGATTCTACTTTTAGTGTTAAAAGCAAATTTTCTTTTCTTAAAATTTCAGATTTTTTTTCAAGATGCATTAGTGACTTTACAAATGTTACTGGAGATGAAATAAATGAAACTAGTTCAGCAGACTTACTTCTTAAAACACTCATATTAGAATTTTGGTTATTTAAAAGTAGAAAAAGAGAAAGAATTAAAGCTGTAACGAATAGAAAATGATCTTTATACCTAGCAATGGTAAGATAAATTCCGTACATATACCTTTAAAGCAATACAGCTTCGTATTTCTTTAAATTCTCTAGAACCATGCCTGTGCCCCTAACAACTGATAATAATGGATCTTCGGAAACATTAACAGGTACGCTCGTTCTTTCACGAATAATTTGATCAATCCCCTTTAAAAGACTACCTCCTCCTGCTAAAATAATACCTCTTTCCAAAATATCAGCTGCTAATTCAGGTGGTGTTTGCTCCAAGCAACGCTTGACTGCTTCTACTATTTGATTGACAGGATCTTTTAAGGCTTGACGAATCTCATCCGAGCTAACTTCAATAGTTTTAGGTATCCCAGAAACTAGATCGCGACCTTTTACTGCAATATCTGCCGTTTTCATTTTCATAGCAGATCCTACTGTCTTTTTAATTTTCTCGCTCATGCCAAGGCCTATTTCAAGTTTATGTTCATTTCTAAACCACTGTAAAACAGCCTCATCCATCTCGTCACCTGCAATCCTTATTGTTTCTTTGGTGACAACACCGTTAAGAGAGATTACAGCAATTTCTGTTGTGCCCCCTCCTATATCCACAATTATATTCCCTATTGGCTTGCTTATGTCTAGACCTATTCCTATTGCAGCAGCAACAGGCTCTTCTATTAAATATACTTCTCTGGCATTAGCTCTTTCACCAGAATCTTTTACCGCTCTTCTTTCAACTTCTGTAACTCCAGAAGGTACACAAATAACCATCCTGGGCCTAGCCAACCGATTTAAGTTAATTTTACGAATAAAACCTTGAAGCATACCATCTGTCATTTTAAAATCTGCAATCACACCGTCTTGAAGAGGTCTAATGGTTTCCAACTCTCGATGAGTTTTTCCAAGCATTGCTTTAGCCTCGTCTCCCACTGCGACTATAGTGTCATCTAAAACATTCCTGGTGACTATTGAAGGTTCATTTACAACTATTCCACGACCTTTGAGCCAAATTAAAGTATTCGCTGTTCCAAGGTCGATTGCTACATCTCCAGAAATCCAATTGATAAGATTTAAAAAATTTTTTGAGGCCATGATATTAGATAAACTATTATTGTTGTATTAATTTAAGCAGAAATTAATTTAGAATTAAGATTCCATTTAAAATATCTATATTTATTTTCATAGAAATATCGATTAAAATAATGAGAAAGGTGAGTCTAATCTGTAATCTCCAAAACCATTTTGATCAATAAAAGAGAACTCTTTTCCTATTTTTCTATAAACCCAAACTTGCCTAATTTTGTTAAGATTATTGTTTGAATTGAAACTATTAATTTCATCAGGTGCACCAAACAATATATAAACCATACCTCTGTCGGTTTTCCAACCAGCTTCCCAACCATCAAAATGTTCTATCGTATAGCTCACTCTATTAAAATATTCTTCCATTAGCTCATTATACTCAGTCGATGGTGTTGGATCTTTAGCTTTCCAAGTTTGATTAAAAAAATTTTCCTTTTCTGCCTTATTATATGACCTGATAAGTAATAATTGATTGTTATCAAGCATATATTTCATTTGATTTAGTGCAATATCTATATCTTTAATTGAACTAGAAAATCCAGCTTTATAAATACTGAAATTCACATTTTCTTCTATTACATTTTTCCCTTGTTTCAAAATTATATTAAAGTTGTTCTTAATATTGTTCAATTTTTCAGAGGGGATAAATATAGATTGATTAAAATATTCATCAAATCCATCTGTTTTGTCCGAAAAGAAAAGAGTATCAACCAATTCATCAGCATCTAAAATAACAGCTAGAGTGTATGATTCATTTTTTATTAAACCGGATATTTTTAATGTGATACCATCACCAATTTCACGAACTCTAAACCCTTTTGTTGGAATTTTATCTGAACTAAACCCCCATTCACCTTTTAACTCCATCAAAAATAAAGGGGATATTATATTTGGAGTTTTTTTAAAATTTTTAGTTTTTATTTTCTTTACTTTTATGCCTTTCTTACGGGTGTCAAGATCTTGCAATTCGGCAATCACAGAATAGTCATTTCCTATTTTAATATTTTGAGATATAAAATGTTTTGAATTTTTGTATTTTGATCTAGTATCCTCATAATTTTTGACAACCATTGAATCAAGCCAAACCTTATTAAATATATTTTTACCTTTATCAATTTTCATTGAAATCGAAGCTTGATAATAAGAGACATACTCAGAACCTTTTTTAACGAATTGTAATGAGCTAAAAGGAATTTCAAGAAATAAAACAGATTTCATTGAATCTTTGCTTATGATTTCGGTAAAAGGTGCAAGAATAAATTTTTCAACGCTTATTTTTTCTTTACTTTTTCCTTTAAAACTTTGAGACCAAATAGAGCCAGAGGATAATAAAAAACATAAAAGTAAAATTAATCTTTTCATATTCCAGTTTTCCATTTGAATTTTAATAGGCCATTACTTGTTCCAGCCCATAAAAAATTATCAATAATTATCATTTGATTTACTCTACCAATAAAGGGAAAAGAATATTCATTCAAATGACCGGTTTTGTAATTGATTTTCATTATTCCATCATCCGTTCCTAAATAAATATTTTTTCTATTTATTTCTAAAGAAAATATATTTTTATTCTGATATTGAACTGAATTTATAATTAAATCCCATTCAGATCTGTTGAAATCGTACTTCACTATTCCTATATTACAAGCAATGTAAATATCATCCTCATACTGCCTCATACATGTTACACGTGATATAATATCAGGAAATAGCTTTTGTCCAAATTCAGAGCTATTTCTTAACTGAGGTGAAGATTTTGAAAAAATATAAACACCTGACCATGCTCCTATCCATATGTTATCATTATGTTCAACAAGCTTATAAACTGGTATTTCAGAAAATAAATACTCAAATCCCACTGGATCTTCTCTCTTTGTTGAACGAGATAAACGACTTAGCCCGCGAGAAGAAGCAGCCCAAACATGTGTATCATCAACAATTACATCCCAAACTTGACCGCTAGAGAGTCCTCTTTCTGCCCCTATCGTCCTCCAAAAGTTCTTTTTTTTATCATGAAATAATAGAATTTCATCTCCTCCAATCCACAATTCATCTTTCGTAGCGCTAATGGAGAATATTGGTGTTGGTGTCATATTTATAGTCTCTTCAAAACGGAATGATTCTTTTTCATTATTCCAATTATTAAATCGAGTCAGACCTTTTGAATTTATATAATCCCTGCTTCCAATATACATATCATCTTTATATATTGCGATGGCAGAAACATCGATATTGTCAATATCCGGTACTATAGAATTAAAAATTTGCATAACATCTGTTGCGTGAAAGAAGACACCATCTTCGTTTCCCGCATATATATTTCCATGTTTTCCTATAAATCCTGTAGTAATTCTAGTTCTTCTACCTAAATTATCAATTAGATCGTTTCCACTTAGCAACCAACCACCACTAAAAGAATAATTTAAAAAAATATCGGCAATTTTTTTTTCTTTTAGATAAGGCCCTGAACTCCATTTAATGGATACTTCATCTGGTTTTGAAAATACACCAATCAGAGCACCGTTTGTATTGTTGAGCTTAACATATGAAGAGTTTAATTCTAACCAAACATATCCAATAGATGAACCTATCCTTCTTATTCTGTCAAAACTACTCAACCCTAATGACTCAATCCTTATGGGAAACCAACTACCTTCCCTTGAAAAACTATATTGCAAATGATTTGGGGTTGCGACCCAAAGAAACCCAGTTTTTTTATCAAAGTGAACAGCTGTTGCAGTATTACTTTTTAGCCCCTGCGCAATAGTGATGGGATCTTCAAAAACATAACTGAAACTATTCAATCGTTTCAATCCTCCATTTTCTGTTGCTATATAAGTATGGTTATACCCTTCAGTTATAGAATTAATCGAACCAGCTCCAGAATAAAGCACCCAATCAAATGGCCTAAAACGAGAATCTGGTTGACAAAAAAGGACAGAACCATACATTACAAGAATTAAATAAGTAAACTTCTCAACTATCATATAGGGATAACGCCTGGAATTTTCATATTCATTAAACAGATCACTTCTTTGTATTGGTGTTCCTTTGGTTTTTTTGCTTATTTTGACTATTTCTATTATACTTAACTGGTTTTTTAGACCTAGCACTTCTGTAAGGCTTTCTAGATATTCCAGGTCTTATTTTAGATATATGTCCATGGTCTAAATAAACGAGAACAGAAGCAAAGTGTTTTAACGAATGATCGTTAGGTGCACTCAATATAATCGTTGTTCCTAACGTCCGATTCATTTTTAGGATTTTATTTCGAAAATCTTTTTCCATATTACTGCTAAAAAACATGCCATAATCATCAATTAATAGAACTCTTGGGTCTTCTTCACAAGCTAATATTGTTCCAAGCCAGTTAAATTCACCAGGAGAGAGTTCATTTATCTTACGAGACCATAGACTTTTAAAACTACCTTCGTTAAAATAACTTTTCTTTATTACGTTTGTTTTTCTTTTGAAATATTTTCCTATGTATGATGAAATACGTTGACTTGTTTTCGTTAAACCATTGTTCTTTGAATAATATACATCATCGTGAGGAATAATTTTACCGAACCAATTTTTTTCAAAAGGACTATTATCATAATGCATAGTTCCTTTTGTTTGAGATTCGACACCGGATAAGATATTTAATAGAGTTGTTTTCCCGCTACCTACTGTTCCAACAACACCATAGATTGTACCTGGATGTACTTCTAACTTACTGACTTTTAAAAAGCTCTCATTTCTGATGTGCTTTTCAAGACCTCTTAGTTTAAAGATGAGTCTTTTTGTTTGATTCATTTTTTTTCCTTTGAACTTAAAGTTCATGAGAAAAGGATATAATCTAAATCAAATTATTATTTTTCCAACCACCTCTCAGCATCAAGAGCAGCCATACATCCTGACCCTGCAGCTGTTACAGCTTGGCGGTATGTATGATCTTGAACATCACCACAAGCAAAAACTCCATCTACATTAGTATATGTTGAATCAGGTTTTGTTATTATGTATCCAGCATTATCTAATTCGATTACTCCATCAAATAGCTGAGTATTCGGAATATGTCCAATTGCCATAAAAATTCCATCGCATTTTTTTTCTTCAACTCTACCAGTCTTGGTATTTTTTATCATAGCAGAAGTTACACCAGTATCTTTCGTACCGATTATTTCTTCTATTGACGAGTTGTAAGCAACCTTTATCTTTGGATTAGATAGAGCTCTGTCTACCATAATCTTTGATGCCCTAAATTCCTCTCTTCGATGAACAATTGTAACCTCAGAAGCAAATTTTGTTAAAAAAGATGCTTCTTCCATTGCAGAGTCCCCACCACCAACAACTAAAACTTTTTTATCTTTAAAAAAGAATCCATCACATGTAGCACAAGCAGAAACTCCGTTGCCCATTAGTTCAGATTCACTTTTCAAGCCTAGTAGTCGAGCTGAGGCACCTGTTGAAATAATAATTGATTCAGCGGAATAACTTTGGTCATTAGAAAAAACTTCAAAAGTTGAGCCTGATAAATTAACTTTGTCAACTGTTTGATATACACACTCAGCACCAAACCTTTTTGCCTGTTTTCTAAATTGATCCATCATATCTGGTCCCATAATCCCGTCTGGGAACCCAGGATAATTCTCAACATCGGTCGTAATAGTCAACTGACCACCCGGTTGAGTTCCTTCAAACACTAATGGACTTAAATTGGCTCTAGCTAAATAAATTGCTGCTGTAAGACCCGCTGGCCCAGAGCCGATGATAATTGTTTTCCGCTTCATTTTCCTTTTCGATTATTTTATTTATAAAACTTCATTTAATATGTCGGTTATGTTGTTTTTTGGAACAGCTCCGACTAGCTGATTTACTACTTCCCCATTTTTAATAACTAGTAGTGTGGGAATACTTCTTACACCAAATTTCATTGCGGTGCCTTGGTTTTGATCTACATCAACCTTACCAACTTTTATTTTTCCTTCAAATTCACTTGCAACTTCTTCAATTAACGGGGCTATTGCCTTACATGGACCACACCAAGTTGCCCAAAAATCAATGAGAACTGGTATATCTGATTTCTCTACATCATTTTCAAAATTTGCATCATTAAACTCGTGTACATTATTTGCCATGGCACTAACCGCTCCAATAATTAAAAAAATTTATATCTAAATTTAGGTTAACTTTTTTAAATCAAGGAATTAAAATCTTCTTTTATTTTCATTCAATATAAAGTGTATCACTTTTTATATCTGATGGAATATTTAAATAGTTTTTATCAAATTCTAATGAATATAAATCTGAAGTATTTTCAGGAGAGTTATCCATTATCAAAAAATATGGTTTTATAATATATTTTCCTGTATTGAGATTAACTTTGTCCATCGCAACAACATAATTCCAGAGGTGGGTATCATTCACTTCATAATCATTATATTTTAATTGATCCTGAACCAAAATACCTTCATCGCTGATACTTGAGTGATTATAGATTATTACTTCTTCATTATCTACATTGTAAAAAAATAAACCTGAAGCACATTCAAGATTTGGGTCAATATATACATATGATTTTATGACAAGCGGTTCAAAAATCTCAAAAACAAATTTAAGATCCAGAGTATCTTCTGATAACAATTCATTATTAATAATGATCTCCCCATCAACTTTTTTTCTTAATGATATATCTTTAATCAGGTTGCCTTCCCTATCAAAATCAGTTTGATTATCCGAAAATAGCCCCTCTACTAGGTATACAGAAGCTGAATCTATGTAATAATTAAGTGCGAAAAAGTACAACTTCAATTCACCTGAGCCCACATTGGTTTGATTATAGAGACTACTTAATTCCAATAAGAAATTACCCGCACTGTCAGTCTCAGAAATCTCTTCAGAGTAATTATCCCACAGAAGAACAGGATGAGAATAATTTGAATTTACTAAGGAAATAGTACCTTTTAATATTCGGTCAATAGTCTTTGGATCCTCCCAAAAAGGATTACTTGTACAATTGAACAAGAAAAAAGAGATGCTGCAAAAGAAAATATTATATCGATACATTCAGAGATAGATAATATCTTTTATCATAGATAGAGATACCGCCAAGTGATGTCTCTTTGCTTAAAAGATTTTTCCCACTTATACTTATGGAAGATTTAATAAAACGAAGATTAATATTTTGGTAAACCGTACAATCAAACCCAATGTTAGGTTCCAATTTATTCTGAATGATTTCACCATCATTTGAAACAGTAGATAGTACTTTCTCACCCTCATTTCTATTAATGAAATCAACGTTTAGCCAGCGAGTTTTTAATGTAATTATATTTTTGAAAATCTTATCGGGTTGCATGGGAAATGATTGAAAATCTGAAAAATAATAGTTCGATAGTAAAAACTTAAAGTTTATCCATGATACTGTAGGGCTCAATTCTAATTTAACATCCAATCCAAAAATACTTGCTACTCCTGAGTTAATCGTAAATTGAGCGGGAGTTCCCTCCACAATTATATTTTTCATCTTGTTTAAATAACTATAATTAAAAAATGAAGTGTTTAAATCATAAGAGGCTTCGCCTATTACTGCCACTCTATTGAGCCTATATCCAATTTCATAGGTTGACTTGTGCTCGGGTTCTAGATCTAACTGATTTTCATATAAACTAAATGTAGAGTTACTTAAAAAATCATACAAGCTAGGAGGACGATATGTTTTAGAAAAATTCAAATAATAAAAAGCTCTTTTCTGATTTGTCTTCTTTAAAAAAGACATGGTAAAATTAAAATTATTATTTTCCCAATAATGATATGGTAGGTTAATTCCTTTTAATGTATCAGATTTATCTGTAATTCTATGGTTACTTAAAACTAATTTAATATCTTTTAAAAATAAGACGTCCTCCTTATCAGGTTTATTCAATTCAAAACTTCCTGTTAGTACTGAGTTCTGCCTTTCTGTTGAAACAGATTCAGAATCAATATTCCAATCAAAATTAATAAATGAAGTTTGGGAAGAAACCCGTAAATCCGCATTTTTCACATGTTTAAATAATTCAAAACCCAGCTCTCTATTTTCAGATATTTTATCACGATTATATAGATTAAGACTTTCTTGGCCCTTTTGATTTTGATACATACCATACAAGAAAATCTGACTATTAACAATGTTAAACTGGGATAATTTCAGAATATATGTATTCGAATTGAGATCTACCGAGTCATTACTTCTAAAATTAATAAACTCTTTTTTATGGTTGTATCCTAAAAATTTGAGATCAAAGCTTTTTTTATTTCTAAACCCAATATTAAAAAAGTTTCTTTTAATTATCGTATTAAGATCTGAAGCAGAAGTATCTGAGTATGACTGAGAATACTGCGACTCTGATATCCCATAATTAAGAGAAGCATATTTGAACCCTAAAGAACCTACTCCATCATAACCACCATAATTATAAGTCCCAAATTGTTGCTTAAAAAAGATACTGTTCCTGTAATCTATTTTCGGAATCAAATTAATGGATCCTGACGAATACAATGCAGTTTCATGGGAGCCTTTTAAAATTTCAACTCCTGTAAAACTTGTTGTGGGAAAAACAGATAAATCAACAATCGGGTCTCCCAGTCTATTGATCTTAACACCGTCATAGAAAATTGTTAGCTCGTTTGAAGCCGATCCTCTAATAGACATGGTTTTTCTACCATTTATAGTCTCATTTAAAATAACAGATTGGTCAAAATATATCCCCTCAGCAAGATCAGAGGAACCTTTTTGTATTAAGTTTTGAGATTCAATGTAGGAAATGTTATTTTTTTCAGTTTTATCATCAAAATGTTTAATTTTATTTTCTTCAACAACTAGAGAATCCATCACAACCAGTGATCTTTTTAAAATAATTTTATCTCCATTTTTAAATAATACTATATTCTTTTTTCTTTCTTCATATCCTATATATCTAAATACTAAAGATTTATCATCAACAGGCGCAAAAAAAGAGAATTGTCCATCGGTATTAGTCTGCGTTCCTGATTTTGAAGGTTCTGATATAATATTTACTCCTGTAAGAGCATCACCATAATCATTAAAGACATATCCAGTTATAGGTTTATTTTGAGATAAAACATAGTGAGATGTAATTAAAAGTAAGAATGATAGTTTTAATTTCAACGAGAAGCTTTAGACTAACATTCTGGTTGGTTTACGGATATCTGTACAGCAAGCCCACCTTCAGCAGTCTCCTTATATTTGCTGTTCATATCTTTGGATGTTTCCCACATTGTTTTTATAACAGTATCTAAAGAAACCTTAGCATTTTTTGGATCTGTATGGGAAGATAATTGAGCTGCAG
>Ga0206682_10004897_pt1 | contig 10701 bp, 7 predicted proteins | sample M240m12015metaG_FD_155444 | JGI IMG/M metagenome (GOLD analysis project Ga0206682, IMG submission 155444) | Ammonia-oxidizing marine archaeal communities from Monterey Bay, California, United States - M2 40m 12015 | ecosystem: Environmental > Aquatic > Marine > Intertidal zone | place: USA... | reverse complement strand
CGAATGGTTCGACAAGCACGGCTGGTGATTGTTTTAATGTGAGTTCATCTAGTTCATCGTCACGGGAGCGAGTCGCGCGCAAATTTATTCATCTTCGAGTGTTATTAGCGGGCGCGGGTAGGAGCGGGGATGAATAAATTCAAGTTCAATGATTAAAACCTTGACGCCCGCCCGGGCCGTCACGCAACTAATCAGGGTATCCCCTCCTCCTCAAGCTTGAGCACCCCCTGAGCGAGTTTCAAAATGTAAAACTCTTCACTCACTCGACTCACGCCTGGACACCCTGGTCCACGCCCGGCGCCGTCCACGGCTGGGGCTGACCGTCCTTCTCGAAATAGACGCCGGGTTCCATGTTGAGCGCGTGGAGCATCAGGTTAACGCCCACGTCCGCGAAACCCGGCGCGCACGAGTGACCCGCGCCGCCGTTGATGCACCCTTCCAGCGAATTCGTCGGGCACGTCTTCCGCGTACACGCCGGATCCGTGCTGCACGTCTCCTCGGGATCGCCCGCCACGTAGGGGCAAAAATCGTAAGTGAGGTGCATGTGCGACGGCACGAGCAGCGTCTTCCACGGCGCGCCTGACTGCGCTTGCATGTTGAACAAAGTGTTGAACTCGCCGCCGATGTCCTCCTCGTGCCGTTTGGTGGTCAGAATCAGCTTGCCCTTGAAGCCGCCGTTGACTAACGATTCGTGCACGTGCGCGTGGTTCAGCTCGCCGACGCCGGCTCGGACATCCGCGGGGTCCACCATGCTGCCGCAGAACATGCGTCCAAACCCGCGCTGGTTCCCGTAGTTCATGTAGATCATGTCGAACTCGTACAGCGGGGTCTCGAACGCCGCCGCGATGGCGGGGAGGCCGAAGACGTCGCTGTTCATGAGCGGGTGGTTCGTGAGGGTGTACAGCTGCGTCCCGTCTTTGAACGCGTAGATGCCCATCGTCGCGGGCGGGCCGACCATGTTGGCGTGAAAGCCGTCGCCGCCGCTGAAGTCCTCCGGTCCTTTCAGCGGCGTCTGGTCGAACTTGCTGCGGCTGAACTGGTCGATGCACTCGTCCCTGTGGTTCTGCGCGTCGTCGAGGACGCACTTGCACTTCTGTTCGCCGGAAAGTCCGTTGTAGTAGGCCATTCCTGATACGGACTTGGAGAAGTCCTGCTGGTGGACGTACTGCGCGAGCAACGCGGTGACCTGCTGGAACATGTAGGAGTTACCCACCATGAGTACCTTCTGGCCCGGGGCGCCGAACGGGGATTGGTCCGCGGGCGGCGTGAGGAGCTCGCAGTTGTTCGGGGTGAAGAGCGCGGATCCTTTGAGCCACTCGCTGTATGGGGTTCCGCACTGGAACCCGGCTCCGAGCGCGGAGAACGGGTGGGGCTTGCCGGGCTTGGAGAAGAAGAACGCGCCGTCGCCGTAGCCGGTCGGATCCACGGACCCGAGCGCGGCGCCCTGCACGAGCGTAAGACCGTTCGTCACCTGCGAGAACGTGCACAGCTGTCCATCGCCAGTCTTTGAGAAGGACGCGACCACGTCCATCCCGCCGGTGACGTGCAGGCCGACGCCGGCGAAGGCGACGAGCGCCAGGACGCCGAAGACGGCGGTCCACGACGTGGCGCGCTCGCGCCACGTGCGCGCGGAGCTCTGCCCGCGCTCGGGCTGGAGCAGCAGCGGCTCCGCCTCGCGCCCCGCGGTCGTCGCGGAGGTCTGCATCATGATTTTATAACACCCACGGACGGAGCCGATGATTGTTCACGGGACGCGCACACGTCCGCGCGGTACTATCCGACACGCGACGTCGTATCGAGACGCGGGAGCGTGGGAACCGGGAACGTTAAGCGTCCCGTTCTCTGTGACTTTCGATACGCGCGGTCTACCACCGACGCGCCTCACGCGAGTGACGACAGTCCGCGCGTGTGCGATCGAACAGTCGCCGAGAGGCAAAAAAGTTTTACCGACGGGCTCGATCGAACGCGCGCCCCAGGTTCTTGAGTTCGCGTAACACCTTTGTACGTGAACATTAGACCCAGATTCTTGAGTTATTGAGATGAACGGTCGGTTGCAAAACAAAACCGGTCGGCGAGAAATCGAGTTTCGATACCAAGCCGAAAACCTGAATCGAGCAGATGCCGAAGAGGCACCGCCGGGACCTGCCGAGAAAATCGCCCTGTCTCCGGACCATTGCAAGGGGGAGCGCCCAGTGGGGGGCCTCCGGGTGAGTCTGGTGAGATGGGTGCGTGCGTGTCCAAGTCCCACGATCTTGGAGCGGGCAAGGGCCACGCCCCACGGGACGGGGACAGGTCAGCCTCGGGCGCGACGGCGGGAACCCCGACGGACGCCGGAGGGATTAATAAGATTCGGCACATCCTCCCCGTGGACAGCACCCCCACGGCGTCGCCCACCGGCAGGTTCGCGCGGGTACGCACCATCGACGAGGCACCCGCGGCACCGGAGACGACGTCGGAGCACCAAAAACCACCAAAGTCGTCGTGGAGCCTCGGCGGACGGCGCATCCCGATCGTCGCCGATGACCACACTCGATTGAGGGACGAGGACGACGAGCGCCGCTACGACTCCTTCGACGACAGCGCCAAGGGCGATACCCCCGAGAAGCTGTTACACACGGTACCGGACCCTCACGATGCATCCACGCATCATCACCCACCGCCTCCCACGCACGTCCACGTGGTGATCGTCTCGTGCAAAGGCCTGAGGGGCGCGGACTTCACCGGGTACTCGGATCCATTCGTCGAGGTGGGCGCCTTCGGAGCTCACAAACACCGCCGGTTCCGGACCAAACCCGTGCGCCAAACCTTGAACCCGTCGTGGCGCACGAACGACGCCAGGTTCCTCATCGCGTGTGACGACGATTCATCTTCATCTTCTACTACTGAACCGTTTCAAGGCCTCGTCTTCTCCGTCTTCGACAAAGACTTTGGAAGACGGTCGCAGTTTCTGGGCGGAGCGACCATCGCGGCGAAAGACGTGCCGCGAAACGGCCGTTGGATGGAGACCACGCTGGTGCTTCAGCGATCGCACCCGCCAGGGTCCATCGCGGAGTGCGACACCGATCCGGGAATGCGCGCCAAGTACCTTCCGGGTTTTGGCGAACGAAGAGAAGGCGACGACAACACGGACCTCGGCGTTTTGAAGGTTAGGATCGCCGCGGCGGATGACTTGCAAGATCTCAGCGGACCGATGAGCGTGATGCGTTCGCTCTCGCGGATAGCCTCCGGTCTGGGTGGTCGCGCGGGTGCGCTACGTGAGGGCAGGTTCACGCACGACGTCGCGATGGGTTTAGGCGCGGCGGTCAGGCACGTGCACGTGTGCGTGGTCGCGGGGAAGCATTTGGTCTCCGCCGATGAAAACGGTTTATCGGATCCGTACGTGCAGGTTCACCTGGACAACTCCCCGAGTGCTGAATGCACCGCGCGCAGACACCGGACGCAGACACAGAGGCGGACGCTGAACCCGGTGTGGGGTGAAGGTAACGGCGAGACTTTCACGTTTCGCAGAGCGCCGGGCGCCGCGGAGGTTCAACTGCGGGTGTGGGACGCGGATGCGGTGAGTTTTATTTTTATGTTCTCTATGACTGTTTGCATGTACGAACTTTGTGTTTTTCAGGTGACGAGGCACCAGTTTCTCGGGGTGGCGACGGTGCCGCTGGCGGATGCGCCCGACGACGGATCGTGGTCCGATAACCTGGTGCTATCGCTGTTCCCTGACGGGCCGAGCCAGGAGGCGGAGCACAGCGGGCAGTGCATGGGCCACCTCGTGGTTCGCGTCTCGGCGTCCTCGCCGTTGCCGAAGGGGTGGCCGAGTCTTTTGCCAAATCTTCGCGAAGAATCTGAATTTTCGGCGAATCTTCCGCGACTGGAGTTTTGGGAGGACTCGAAGGAGCCGCCGCCCGCGCCCGTCACCGGGCCGTACGTCAACAAGGTCACCAGCTCGACGTTCGTGTACTTTCAGATATGCGGCACGCGTGATTTACCCACGTACAGGCAAGGGCCCGACGAGACCACGAACGTCAAGGCGACGGGTGAGTTCATTTTTACATCGTACGGGCAATTAGAATGACTGACGATGTGTTTTTCTTTACTACAGTCGCACTGAACAGCGATCGGCACGTGCACCACACCGCGGTACAGGCGGAAGTTTCCAAGGATGCGGTGTGGATCCCCGAGGTTTGTTCATTTCCCAAGAACCCCAACAGTTCCACGGTGACCGTGCGGGTGTACGGTAACCTGACCAAGCTGTGGGATCCAACCGTGATGACCGACATGGCCCGAGACGTCACCATGGGCGTGGTGGACAGAGGTTCGGGCGGCGACGCGAACGACGCGAAATCGTCCAGGTATTCGCAGTCCAAGCTCAAGGGCAGGGGCTCGAGGGCACCTACGAGCCTATGGAGCCGATGGGGCTCGTCGTTCGGGCCTGACCTTAACAAGAAACACTTCGCGCTGGGTACCCTCGTGGGGGAGGTTAAAATCCCGGTGGCTGGTTTGACTCCGGGCGGAACCGCGGAGCCGCGGTGGCTGCCGATCGCGCCCGTGCGTTCGGACAAGGACAAGGTCCCGAGTTGGCTCGCGCCCTACGGCGACCGACTCGGGGAGGTGTGCATCGCGTCGAGTGCGGGGTTTCTGCGCGAAGCCCCGGAGGATTTGGTGAACCCGTCCGATCACTGGGTGCTACCCGCGCTCGGGGAGTTGGAGGTTAGGGTGCTCGAGGTGGTCGGGGACGCGCCGCCGAAGGACATCGCCAGCTCCTGGTTCGGATGGACGGGTACCTCCAGTAAGAAAGACGCCGCGGACCGTAACGTCGATGACGTCGATAACCGCGACGTCGATAATAACCTGCTGGGCGCCGACGTCAGCGTGCAGCTCCTGTGGGAAGGCCGAGCGGAGAAGGTGGCGACGCCGCACGAGCACCGAAGCTTCGGCGTCACGGACCCGTCGTCCGAGCTACGGGTGCTGGTCCTCGCGGAGGGTCCACTCGCCATGGACGAGGTGCTTCTCGGCGCCGCCATGCTTCCCGTCCGGGACGTCATCGAGGCGTTGGGCTCCGAGGACGGGGGTAAAGTGGACGCGTGGTTGGACGTGATCAGCCCGCACAGGGAGACGCGGAGCTCCGACATGGCCGACGTCAACTTCCGGATGCGAGCGGCGAGAAAGAAACGGCCCCGAGGCTGGCGCGGGCGCGTCCGCGTCAGCGTCAAACTCGTGCCCAAGCGCGCCATGCACAGGTGGTATTTACGGCAAGTCGCCAGGCCCAGAGGGGAGGCGTACGTCGACGACACGTTCAAAGGTGTTGTGGCGTCTGTGGAGAGGCTGTGCTCCGCGTTGCTCTCGCCCATCACGGCGCCGCTCGCGGCGATGGCGCACACGCTCTCGGGAGCGTCGCCGGACGTCAACAACGCGTGGATCGTGTGGCACACCAGTCTGTGCCTGTGCGCGCGGGCGCAGATTCTGTGGGCGTTTTTCCCGCTGTGGTACGCGTCGGGTATGTGTTTCGTAGGGTACGTGAGCGCGCTGGCGAGGGAGGCGGACGATGTCCCGGGGCTTTACGCCGGCGACCGTGTTTTGCGCACCATGTCGGTGCGTTCGGAGCACAGGTCGGAGCGCGCGAATGGAGCGCCGGAGCAGCTGGAGAGCGCGCTTTCGTTGTCCGCGTCGATCGCGGTGGACAGCCCGAGTCACGTGGTCCGGCTGTTGGGCGGGTCCTCGTCAACCCGGGGCTTCGGTTCGTCGCTCATGTCGCCGTCCAAGCGGAATAAGAGCCTACGAAGCAACCCCAAGCTTCTGAAGGATCCCAAGCTTCTGAAGAAGAAGCTCATCGAGGAGGAGGAGCGTGACTTGGAGGAGGAGGAGCGCGGGATCTTCGGGGATGAATCCGGGCTACAGATCGCGGAGGCGCCCACCGGGGACGTGCTGTGCGCGACGCCCCTGAAGGGCATGGGCATGAAAGTGGCGGGTAACCAACGTGAGTCGGAGATGGAGCTGTGCAGGCTCCGCGTCCAGAAATGGCTCAAGGAACACCGCAAGATCAAGGTCAAGGTCATCCGCGAGCTCGCGCACGAGGAAAGACTGGAAGCTCTGCGAGCCAAAGGCCAGAGCACCAAAGCGGCGCTTCAGCTGATCCGACGAGCCGACGCGGCTGACGGCAAAAAGAAACGCAAAAAGCGATCGCGCGGGAACCAAGACGAGGACGAAGACGCCGACCCGGGCGACTTCAGCTCCGTGTTACTTAAACGCATGCCCTTCGCGGGCATCGTCAAGATGTTTTCGTCCACCAACCCGGCGGAGCTCATCGTCCGACTGCTCCAGCAGCTGACGTGGACGTTGCTGCTGTTGCTCAAGGCCATCGGCGTCACGCTGTTCGGATCGGTGGTGAGTTTAGGTAAGGTTCACAGGGCGCTCGCGGGGCCGTGCCGCGCGATATGCGCCGCGATCGACCCGTGGAACGACAGGCTGGAAGCCCTCGGCGGGATCCTTTCGTTCCGGGACCGACACCTGTCGTACTACGCGTCAACCACCGTCATAACCCTGGCGACGGTATGGTCCGCGGTCTTATACCTAGGAGTCCTACCGCTGTGGCACCTGGCGGATACGTACAGCCCGGTACGGCTGTGGCACGTCGCGTGGATCGCGGGAATCGCGCCGTGCGTACCTTCGTGCGCGGGGGCGTTGATGAAAATCGTCGTCGTCGCCGAGCGGATCCAGCAAAACGTCCTCGGCGGCCTGCGGGTCCAACCGATCTCGCTGACCAGCATACAGGCGCTGGAACGCGCGCTCGAGGAAGAGTTCGTCGCCGCGGGCGGGACGTGGGAGGGGTTGGAGGATGAGATGCGAACGACGATGAAGGCGCAGACGAGTGAGGTGAGAGAGCGGGCGGAGAAGGAAATCGCATTGCTTCAGCGGGAGGTTCGTTTTGGAACGGGGTTGAACCCTGTTCGGTGGTTAAGCCACGCCGCGTCCCGGGCGCCGACGCGTGTGGACCACGAGCATCACACGCTCCTGAGGCGGCTCAACGTTCCCGCGCGACCGCACCAGCTCACGCGTTGAAGCGTTGAATAGCCGACCGACTCGCGGTTTATTAATTTATTCGGGAAATTAATTTATTGACGTCTAACGAGGACAAAGTTCAGACCTCGAGCCCCATACAGAGCCCTCTCGGCACCGGCTAACACCCAGTCGCATCCACCTACTAGAGAATCCATCTATCGTCGCGGAATCACCGGATCGGCGTTGGGCCACCGTCCGACGCCCCGCCCGCCCCGCCTCCACACCCCGACCACCGCACCTTCAACCGGCGCGTCCCGGCTGTACGACAAAGCCTTCTCCGGAGACACGACGGTCGACACCACATCGCGTTCCTCGTCGCTCAACGCGAACCCCCGCGTGCCGTCCCACACCAGCGCGGCGTCCGCGCACGCCGCGAGCTTGAGACGCGCGATCGGCCGGTCGCTCTGCGACTTTTGCAAATTGGACCAGTACGTCTCGGTGAGCCTGTTAACAAAACACGACGTCAGTACAATTGCCCATACATAAATAAAAAAAACTCACCCCACGCCGGCGTCGGATGAGACCAATCTTCGGCCAGCCTTCGTCTTCTTGACCGCGCCGCGTTTCGGTCGTGGTAGGTAATCGCCGCATATGATCACGTGAATGCCGGCGGCGCGGCATCGACGCAGGCACGGCGCGAGGTCGTTGTCGGTGGTCACCACCATCAACGCCGCGTGAGGGAAGTCGCCGGGGAAATGTTCGGTTTCGGTTGAAAGATTTGCGAATGTCTCCGTCGCCCACCGCTCGCGCGACTCCTCGGCGCGCAGCGACGCCGCCGCGCGGAGCGCCCCGGCGATCATGTCACGGTCACTCGCGTCCTGCACGTCTCCGATCAGGGCGTCGAGCGCCCTCGGAACCACGAACGGTTCATCGGTAGCTTCGATTTCGTCGTCAGTTTCAGTTTCAGTTTCAAACGATGAAGCATCGGTGACTTGGGATGCGTCACCGCGGATGTCTTCCCACGCGCGTATGAATCCGTCGATGTGCGCGCCCATGGTCATGTCCACGGCGTCGGGTCCCTCCGGCGCCGGGACGATGGTGGCGCCCGCGGATTCCACCGCGTGTGTGTCGATCCGCGACAGCGTCTGCGGGTTGGCGTAGGCTCGGAACGCGACGACGTTCGCTTTTTCTTCGTCACCGCCGCCGAGCGCGCCACCGCCGAGGGCGCCGGCCGCCGCGAGGATCCGCCGCGCGACGACCGCCGCGCGTCGCGGGTCCGGCCCGGGGTTGACGTTGTCCACGTCCCAGAGCAGCGCGACGACGGGCGGGGATGTCGGCGGCGGGGGCCTCGCCGCGGCGGCCTCCCGTTTCGCGTCGGCATCCCGCACCGCGTTCGCCCGCGCTTCCTCAGCCATCTTGACTCGCTTCTTCGCCTCCAGCGCGTCCACCCGCTTCTCTAAGATCTCCACCATCGCCTCGAGCGTCTCCATCTCCTCGATCTCCTCGGGGGTCAGCGGGATCTCGTCCAGGTCCGGGACGTCCACGAGCGGCGCGAGCTCTCGCCCGAACGCGGTGGGGCGCTTCTTCCCCGCCGGCAGCTCGGGCAGTTCCCAAGGCCAATCCTCTAACCACGGCGAGATGACCCGCTTGTCGACCGGGATCTTTCCCTTCCACGGGTGGTCGCCGATCTTCTCGCTCGGTGACTTGCCCTTCTTACGCGCGGGACGCGCGCGGGGGATGACCCCGCGCCGCGGCGGCACCCAGCACAGCGCGCCCGCCGTCGACATCTCGTTGTGATTTTTCAGCGAAGTCTCAGCTTGTTCTCAAGTCACCCTCATCGGAGGATAGCGCCCCAAAGTCGCCGACACCGCACCAGCGATCGACCCCGGGTCCCGCGCTCATTCAGACGCATCGTGCCACTGGCTAGCGCGCACTAGCCTCATGTCGTTGGCACGTCATCCCGCGCCGCTCGCACAGCGCGTCGCCCTTCACACGCGTCGATGTCACCGGGCGAAAAACTCCACGTCAGCACCCCGGGGGCGGTGTAGTCGCACCGTGGCGATGGCGGGGTTCAATCGCTACGGCGTCAAGGAGGACAACCCGAGCGACGGGACCTTCATGGAGACGTACGGCCTGAACCTGGGCGGCGGTAACATCAGCCGCGAGACCCTCACGTACGGCGCAGACGCAACGTTGGTGGCGTTGGAGGTCACGCGGCCGCTCGGGATCGTGTTCGAGGACGTGAACGGAGAGTGCGTGGCGGTGGAGGTCATCGAGGGCAGTAACGCGTCCACGGCTGGGGTCATCGTCGGCGACGTGCTGCGCATGACCAGCGCGGTGGCGATCGGGAAGAGCACGGTGACGGTCGGGAACCTCCAGGTGGAACCCAGCCTCGCGATGAGGAAAAAAGGCGTCAATAGAAGAGCAGTCTTCGTGTGCGATGGAAGGCCGTTCAACGCGGTCATGGACGCCATCGTCAGCAACGCGGAAGAGGTGGACGGAGAGGCGTCACCCACGGTGGCCCTCCTCCTGGAGAGAAGGTCGTGAAACGGAAACGCGGCCGCGACGAGGATCCCGATGATACAATTAAGATGATACAATCGATTCGCTAAGATTCGGCTACCCTCAGCGTGATCCTCAGCACGGCTATTCGCTTCTCCGGGAACAGCTGCGTGAGCGGCTCTGGGGACGACGGCGGCGACGGAGCGCCTTCCTCCCGTACCTCCTCCACCTCCAGACCGCACGTGTCGAACTCTTTCCACAGCGCCATGTCTCGAAGTTCGTATCGGTACTTCGTATGCGCGTAGAGAAAATAAGTTTTTCGCCTCTGCGACGTCAGAAAGTGTCGGACGACTCGCGGCAGATACCGCACGCCGTCCTCGTTGTACACCAAATCGCTCCCCACGAGCACGTCCCAATCGTCTCGCTCCAGGCGCGGGTTGGGTGCTGGGTTTGGGGAGACGTTTGGTGATGTTTCCGGAGCCGCGTCGGGTTTTGGTTTTTCATTCGGCGATTGGACTTCGTCGCCGTGGACGTAAGCGGTCCAATCGCAAGCCTCCACGTGTACACATCCCCGGCGCCACAACCCGTCGTCCTCGTTCCTCGCCACGTTCTTTCGGAGCCACGTCAGCGCGCCGCCGGCCTCCATCTCGGTGACGCACAGCTGTGTCGCGTCCGGAAGGTTCGCGGCCAACGTCATGCCCATCCACCCCGTGCCGCTTCCCAGCTCGAGTATCCGCGCGCCTTCGTTCACGATCTCGGGCGGTTTGGTGGCCTCGATGTATTCGAGGAGGCGTCGCGCCGCGGGCCAGACGTGCCCGCCGGTCGTCGCCATCGTCGCGGTCTCCTGCGGGTACGTATTCGAGGGAGGGTGATGGGGTGATGAGGATCGTTGTTTTCAGGCGTCGGCGGTGGGCAGTCGTCTCGGGCGGCGCGCTCGCGGTCGTCCGACTAACGCGCGGCCGTGTCTCGGGACGCACCATGTACTCGAAGTTATCGCAAATCTTCACCACATCGCGCCACGGCGCGGGTGTCGCCATGACGATGACCCCAGCCCGGTGCTGGCGTGGAGTGGCGATGTGCGCTCCAACAAACTCCAACAAACTCGACACGCACCGTCACTGATCCGAGGCGCCATGAGCGGCAAACGCAAGGCGTCCGCGCTGGACGCGGCGCTCGCCAAGTTCCAGAAGGTCCAGGCGTCCGCGG
>Ga0206682_10004896_pt1 | contig 10703 bp, 8 predicted proteins | sample M240m12015metaG_FD_155444 | JGI IMG/M metagenome (GOLD analysis project Ga0206682, IMG submission 155444) | Ammonia-oxidizing marine archaeal communities from Monterey Bay, California, United States - M2 40m 12015 | ecosystem: Environmental > Aquatic > Marine > Intertidal zone | place: USA... | reverse complement strand
GTATCACAAACTTTTTATGGCGTGATCATTCTGCTAGTAAATTATATTTAGGAACAGCTGATGCACAGCCTACAACTCGATATGATTTATATACACAAGGGGGAAGTAAATACTTTCACGCAGGTAACGATGGAGCAGGCTCCGGTTTAGACGCTGATACTGTTGATGGTATTCAAGGTAGTAGTTTCTTACGCAGTGATGCTGATGATACTATGAATGGTAAATTAACTATTAATTATTCAACTCATTATAAAGGTATACATCTCAATGGTAATAATGCTCCCTGTATAACTTTTGTAAAAGGTGTAACTTCTACCCCAACTTGGAGAGCTGGTATATCAGGGTATGATGGCGCAGCATTTGCTATCTCTACTGGTGCTTCAGTTGGAGATCGTCTTCACATAAAAAACAGCGGCGACGTTGGTATTGGTACTACTAGCCCTTCAGAAAGATTACATGTATCAGGTAACATACTGCTTACAGGTAACCTTGTAGGAAGTTCAACTACTACTGAAATAGGACAGTTTGGTTCTAATAGTGTAGGAGCTATAAAAAGAATAAGAATGACTCAAGGAGGAGAGTTACATTTTGGTGATACAACCACAACTAATTTTCTCGGTATAACTGAAGGTACTGTAAATCAATTTTCAGACACAGACAGGCTTGGTATATATTATAGAAATGAATTAAAACTTTATTCAAATACTAATACTTTACGTGTAACCTTTGATGCGTCAGGCAATATACTTGCCACGGGTAACGTAACAGCTACGGCATTTTTGGGTGACGGTTCTCAGCTTACTGGAATTTCAGGTGCTGCAGCTTCATTTGTGACCTATTCTTCTGCACCATCAGTACCAGCAGCAGGTGGTGTGTATTACAACACTACCGAAGATAAGGCTTATATTAGTAATGGTACGGTATGGGCTCCGTTTACGAACTCTCCCCCAGAGCCAACAAGTGGAACGAGAAGTTTATCTGGAACTAACGGATCTTCATTTTCTCATAATTTAGATACAGATTTTACTGATGATCAGCCTATTACGAATGCCTCTTATACTCATAACACTGGTAGCTTACCTCCAGGTGTAAGTATTTCAGGAAATCTTTTATCTGGAACTCCTACTTCAACTGGCACATATACATTTGGTATATCTGGTAGAGATGCTCTCGGAGCAGATGGTACAGATAAATCATATTCCTTTGTAGTTAACGCATTACCATTTGCTGGTTCAGGTGGCTCTGTATCGTATTCTGGAGGATATACATATCACACGTTTACATCTTCTGGTAACTTTACTGTTTCAGGTGAAGTATCAAAAACTGTGGATTATCTTATTGTTGCCGGTGGTGGCGGTGGTGGGACAGACCGTTATCAGGATAGATCCGGCGGTGGCGGCGGTGCAGGTGGTATGCTTAGCGGAACTAGATCAACTGGTAGTGGAACATACTCTGCTGTTATTGGTGGTGGTGGTGCTGGAGATAGCTCTGGTAATGCAGGTGGCGATGGCAGCAACTCCTCTTTATCTTCTTTTGGGTCTACCGCTATTGGCGGAGGTGGAGGTGCAGGACACACGAATATGGCAAATACTCCAGGGAGAAGCGGTGGTTCTGGTGGTGGCGGTACCCATGATAATAACGCAGGACCTCCTGGATCCGGAACATCTGGTCAAGGCAATTCAGGTGCCTACTCAAATAACCCTCAGGGTGGTGCTGGCGCTCAATGGGTGAATGGAAGCTATTATGCTGGTGGAGGCGCTGGATCACAAGGATCGATTTACGTTGGAGGAGGTGGAGGTGGTAAATCTACTTCAGGGACGAGTGGATCTTTCAACGGAGGCACCGGCGGTGGAGGTAACTCTGGCTCGTCAACAGGAGTTGTTAATGGTGGAGCTGGGTCATCAAACACTGGTGGTGGTGGTGGTGCTGGTAGAGAATCTACCGCTGGAGCAGGTGGTTCTGGTGTTGTTATTGTCAGATATCAAACATAATAGGAGTTTAATATGGCACATTTTGCTAAAGTAGTAAATGGAATAGTGCAGCAGGTGATTGTTGCAGAATTAGAGTTTTTTGACGTATTTGTTGATTCAAGTCCTGGTCAATGGATTCAAACTTCTTACAATACTAATGGAGGAGTACACAGTGAAGATGGAACTCCACTGCGTAAAAATTTTGCTAGGGTGGGTGGAGTATATGATTCTACTAGAGATGCTTTTTATGAACTTCAACCTTTTCCTAGTTGGACATTAGATGAAGATAGTTGTTGGTGGGAAGCACCAGTAGCTTATCCAGAGGCTGATAGTGCTGAAGCGTACGAATGGAATGAAGAAACAACATCATGGCAGGTTATAGAATAATCTTAAATAAAAACAGCTATACTTGATGAATAAACTATTATAAATAACATAAAGAAGCCTGACAGGGGAGAGTGAACCGTATGGCTACGCAGAAGAAATTTGTCGTTAAGAATGGACTCATAGCGTCCGACTTATCGTATCCCACAGCTGATGGGACCGCTAATCAAACTATTGTTACAGATGGTGCTGGTAACCTTTCCTTTGGAAGTACAGGTATATCTGAAACAGTTCAGATGCTTGTTAAAAACGTATCAGGTGGATCCCTTACTAAAGGTACTCCTATACATCAAACAGGAACAGCAGGTCAGCACTCAGAAGTAATTGCTGCAAGAGCAGACACAGCAGGTGCAATGCCATCTGTTGGAGTTCTAGCCGAGACATTGGCAGACGATGCTGAAGGCTACGCTGTTATTACTGGTCGTCTATCTAATATTGATACAAGTTCATACAGTGAAGGTGATGTTCTCTTTGTAGGAGCCACAGGAGGCTTAACGTCTACTAAACCAACAGGTGAGAGTAATGTAACTCAGAACATTGGTATTGTCAACAAGGTTCATGCTTCTTCTGGTTCAATTACAATCTATGGTTCAGGTCGTGGAGCTGCAACACCAAACTTAAACGATGGTAACATCTTTATTGGTAACAGCTCTAATCAATCTTCTACCGCTTCACTTACTACAGCAATCGTACCTGAAGGATCTAACCTATATTATACAGATGCTAGATTTGATTCAAGACTTGCTGCTAAATCAACATCAGATCTTTCTGAGGGATCTAATCTATATCACACATCAACAAGAGTCAACAGTTTAGTTGATACAAGAGTAGATAAAGCCTTTGTTGATGCTTTGAACGTAGATGCAGATACATTAGACGGTCTTAACTCAACACAATTTATTAGAACAGATGCTGACGGTACAATCGCTGGTAATCTAACACTTGATTCAGACCTTACTGTAGGGGGATCTATATACGGTCCATCAACGTTTACTATAGACCCAGCGACACATGGAGATGACACGGGCACATTGATTGTCCGAGGTAACCTACAAGTAGAAGGTACTCAAACTACTATTAACAGTACTGCAGTGTCTATCAACGATCTTAATCTTGTACTTGCAGATAGCGCTAGTAATGCTGCAGCTGCGGACGGAGCTGGTATTACAATTAACGGTGCTGCAGCATCTTTGACATATGCAGCTACTGGTGATAAGTTTGTATTTAACAAAGCTCCTTATCACAACACAAATAAACTTCTCACAGAAGCTGATGAAGGAACAGGTAACGGACTAGATGCAGATACTGTAGATGGTCAACACTATGACGATATAATCTCTGAGGCTACTGCCTTAGCAATTGCACTGGGATAAACAAACATGGCAAACACATTTAAATCACCAACGCTGGATGGATCATCAATAGCAGCTAATACAAGCTCTACTGTATACACTACTCCATCAGCAACAACAACAGTTTTCTTAGGTATAGCATTAGCTAATATCTCTGCATCTACAATCTATGCTTCTGTATTGATTGAGAAAGCAGCAGATGATAATATCTTCTATCTAAAAGACATTCCACTACCAACAGGATCAACTGTAGATGCTTTAGCAGGAAAGCTAGTTTTAGAAACTGGTGATGTACTTAAAGTTAAATCAGATACAGCAAACTCACTGGATACAATTCTGAGCATTATGGAGCAATCATAATATGTCTTACATCGGTAATAGCCCAACATTTCTTTTAAAGGGAAGTAAAGCAGTATTTGAATATACAGCTACTGCCGGTCAGACTGTATTCACAGGTGGGGATGATAACAGTGCAGTATTAAAAGCATTAGATGATACAATAGGTGTTTATAGTAACGGAGTAAGATTAGTTCTTACAGATGACTATACTCTTAACACTGCTGGAGATACAGTAACTCTTACATCAGCTGCAGCTCTTAATGATATCATTATTATAGAAACTTTTGATGAGATTGCTAACCTAGGAACATATACAAAAGCTGAAGCAGATGCTAGGTACATTAATACTTCAGGTGATATTACTACAGGTACAATTCAAGTATCTGGTTCAGGTAATAACATTGAGCTAGGTGATAATAATAAAGTCACATTTGGTGGAACAGACTTAGAAATTTATAGTAATGGTACTACAGGACAACTTGCTGGTAATATAACCGTAACTGGAGATATTATTGCACAAAGCTCATTACAAATTTTTAGACAAGCAGCAGGCGCAGCTAGTGTTTTATTACAAAGAAGTGGAGCAGCAGGACCATGGTCACTAGCTCAGGGTAATACATCAACTAATTACTTTGAGATTTTAGAAGGGTCTAATACACGCTTAACGATAAAAGACGGCGGTAATGTTGGTATTGGTACAGATAGTCCATTCACTAAATTCCATGCTAAAGATACTGGTTGGTCAAGTGGAGCTCCATACGGATCAGTATCACTCATTGAAGGTAATAATGTGAATGATAATAACTGGGGACACCTAGTTATCACTGATACAACTACTACTAATGGAAATGGTGGATCTATTAGATTTGCAACAGGTGCAGCTAATGCTCTTAATCCCTTTTCTGGAATTCAAGGAACTGCCGAAGGAGCGTCTTGGGGCGGAATTGGTTTTGAAACTAGACCTCAAAGCGGTACTGCTACTAGAAGAATGACAATTGATTCTACTGGTAATGTTGGTATCGGTATATCTGCACCAGCGCATAAACTTGAAGTAGCTGGTACAACCAAAGCAGAACAATACTTACTGGATGCTGTTGCTAAAGATATTTCTGATACTGCAGTTGATGTATTCATCTATGATACTCGTAAAGATTCAGATGGTGGTGCATGGCGTAAGCGTACTCAGCATACATCTTGGTATAATGAAACACTGAACACTGCTACTCGTGGTGCTCGTAAAGAGTTTCCAGTGGTTGCTGTTATTGTTTTAGAATCAGGTGGTTCAACTGAAGGTACTAGCGTTGATTTTACTATCTATGATGGTGATGATCCTGACATGCCAATGTGGATGCAATATAGATTTGTTATAGGTAGTGGAAGTAATACTGGGATAGCAGCTCTTAATGGTATAATCGCTTTCGGTCGTACAGATAACGGAGTCTTAATTAGTGATTTTGTTAAAGATAGAATGAGATTACATAACCATGTTCATAGGCATACATATGCACCAATAGCACCTGGCAGACTAGGACGAACTACAGCTGCTGAGGTTTTAGAAGCAAGCGTTACAGGGTATTCGATTGTAAGTCAGGTAGTCAACGATGTAGCCATGACCGTTCTACCCAACGCCCCGATTGATGCGGCTACAGGATTGCCTGTGCCTACTATTGCGGTTGCGACAAACGGCGGTGTAAGTATTATTAAGGATGATGACACTGTTGTTGATATCACAGAGAGCTCTAGTTCTACAAACATTACTGCAAATGTTGAATTTTTAGACAACGGTCAATTAGTATTTAGAGCAGATGGTAATACAGATTTCAAATGGGTTGGAAGAGTAAACTTCCCAGCTGGTGATATAAACTATTCTTATCAAGATGAAAGTAAAATGCCGTATATGATGTATAGTGGTGGGGCAGGTACCGCTAGACTTATGCTCACTCCTCCGTATATAGCTGATGCTTCTACTGCCACAACCGCATTTACATCATATAAAGATAATGTTATAGCAGGTACAATAAAAGGATTTGGACAAGGTACTACAGATCCTACTATAGATAACACTTATAATGGCAATCTAGTAAATTACACATCTAGTTCTTACAACACAGGTTGGATGAACGGAGACATCAAACTCGCCACTTTGAGCGACACTGATGATACTAATGCTGGAGCAGAAATAGTAACGAACGGTGACTTTGCGACAAACAGTGATTGGACTACCGGTGCTGGTTGGACTATCTCAGGAGGTAAAGCCACTCACGACTCTACAACTGGTAATCGATATCTTACTCAAGGAGGAATACTTGAAGAAGGAAAGCAGTATGTTCTAGTCTTTACTATAAGTGACTACACTTCAGGTATATTACGAATCTATGGTGGCACAACGCAACCTATTGATATAACCGAAGCTGTTGGCACATTCACTATACCCTTTATTGCAGCTGCTGGTGGTGATGTAAATTTCCAGTCATCTGTAACTCAAGCATTTGTGGGGTCAATAAGTAATGTTAGCTGTAAGTTAGCAGAACAAGACCGCAGCGTGAACGGCAAAGGTCTACAAGTGTTCGGCACTGTGACTAAGAGTGCAGTTGCTACTGGTGCTGATTTAATAGCCTATGGTCCATTTTCTTCTGGTAATTACTTACAGCAACCTTATAATAGTGACTTAGCTTATGGAACAGGAGATTTTTGTTACACTCTTTGGTCTAAAAAGACAGGTACTACACACGGATACATATTCGATAGAGCTAACGGTGATGGATCACAACGGGTAACGATGTATTATAATGCTAATAGTACTATTAGCGCCTATACTAATAATGGACCCATAAACGATATAGATATACCATTAAACTCATGGTATCACATTGTATTACTTAGATTAGGTGGTATAATGAAAGTTTATATAAACGGAGTATTCATGGGTGAAAATAGTACTAGCACTAATTTATCTGGAGATACTAATGCTGGACTGAGACTAGGTACTCGCTTTAATGGTACTGACGCTCTTGTAGATGGTTATTTAAGTCTGTTTCGTTCTTCAGCTACAGTTCCATCAGAAGAACAGATCAAGAAAATCTACGAAGACGAGAAGTTCTTATTCCAAGAGAATGCAAAGACTACTCTTTATGGTTCTTCAGATGCAGTCACAGCATTAGCATATGACGATGATACAGAACTGCTTCATGTAGGTACAAGCGCAGGACGTTCAGTCTTCCAAGGACTAAGACGAATAGATAATACAACAGATGCAGTAGGTGCAGCTATCAGTGCATCAAACGGAATGGTAGCAGAGGATTAAACGATGGTAGTTAAAGTAAGTAAACCAGAAATAAATGTAAGAGAAAAATTAAACGAACTTGCACCTAGAACATTAACTGGTGATGAATATATTTTAAATGAACACTCTCATAATGGAGAGTATATTAAAAACGGTATTGCAATGTATATCGATGGAAAACATCCCGGATGTTTTACTGGCGTCTCCACTCAGCCTATACACAACCTCGATGGTTATTTTTCAGACCTTACTAATAGTAATATTACTAAATCTACTGATGGAGGAGGATCATTTGTTCTTGCCGGTAATGCTAACATGGGGATTGGCAGTGTTGGTAATTACAATATGTACAGCTCTACATGTGAAGCCTGGTTTAAAGCTACTGGTACTCCTACAAACGGCTATCATGTTATAATGCAAAAAAATGGTGGGTATTCTGGAGCACCTGCTTACGGAATAAGAGCAAGTGGATCACTAGCACCAAATTCTGCGATTGCTTGGTTTGCACATGATGCAGGATCTTCAGCTATAAAATCAGCAGGTGATTTTACTCCAGTGACAGATCAATGGTATCATTTGGTAAGTGTGGTTGATGCTGATAGTGGAATTTTATATGCTTATCTAAATGGTGACCTTGTTGATACTGATACTACATTAGGAGCTGGCGGATCTTATATAAGTGATCAGGGATTTAATGTAGGGATAGGAGATGGCAGATATATGAACGGTCGTATCGCTTTAGCCAGAGTATATAATAGACCGTTAAGTAATGGCGAAATACGCTATAATTATTTGCAGTCTTTAAAACGTTTTTACTAATATAAATAACACTATTAATCTTGTCACTTAGGAGAATATAAAATGGCAACACTAACAATTGAAGTAACTGCAACAGAGCTTAAGGCTATGCAGTATGCTGCCCTTAGTCCTCAAGATTGGGCTGATAACGCAGTAACAAACCGAGCACGTATCGCAATCGATGAGATTTGTGGTATGCTTATGACTCACTGTAACGATAATGAAATCGCTATGGCTGTGGGTAAAGAAGCTCAGGTAGCACAAGCATTTGAACTAAATGTTGTACAAACAGCAGAAGCACGTAATGCAGCTGCAGCTGAAGACACACCAGAATAGGAAATATAACTAATGGCTATTACTAAAATCCAAGCAGGTGCACTTCCTGCAGATGTGATTACTACAGCAGCAATAGATGATGCTAGTATTACACACGCTAAGTTGCATACTGATATGGATCTTAGTTCTAAAACTGTTACGCTTCCTACGCTGAGTACTTTAAATACAACAGGCAATGTTGGTATTGGTACAGATACTCCTAATAGTTATTCTAGTCAAACCACGTTAACAATTAACGGTGCAACCTATGGAAGATTAGACTTAGAACAATCAGGATCGTTAAAAGCTTCTTTATTTGCAACGACAGGAAGTGCAACGTTAAATACTACAACAAATATACTAAGCTTTGATACATCCGGCGGAGAAGCTATGCGTATCGACGGATCAGGCAACGTTGGTATTGGTCTTACCTCAAATTTTGGAAGTAAATTTCATGTAAATTCAGAAATGAGCCTTGGGCCAGATAATAACAACAGAATGATAATAGGTTCTACCTCTGGTGGAATCGGCTCGATTGGAACAATTCAAGGCGGCACTGCTTCTTTTAGCACAATGACGTTTAATGGTGGCAACGTTGGTATTAATGAATCAAGTCCTAGTCATAGATTACATATTAATGGTGGAAGTAATGATGAAGCAAGAGTAAGAGTCTCTAATACTGCGAATGGACAAGCAAGTTTAGATTTAGATAATGGTGAAGGATATTTTAGAACCTATACAGACGCTGGTGAATATAGAATCTATGATCAAACAGATGGTGATCATAGGCTTATTATTGACACTTCAGGAAACGTTGGTATTGGAACTGTGTCTCCCGCCGCTGAATTAGATGTTGATGGAGATATTAGAGGTAATTCTTTTAACGGCGTAAGTACAGGGACCAGAAACCTTCTTATCAACGGTGATATGCAAATTGCGCAAAGAAGTACAAATGCAGTCCTTGGTGGTAATGGATATACATATGAAGCATTAGATAGGTGGGGAAATTACTATCAAGGTAATCAGATTCAACGAACAAGTGTCGACATCGCATCTTCTGGTGGAGGAACTCCTAACAAAAATGCAATGAGAATTACACGAGCTAGCAGTAATGGGCATTTGTACACTTTCCAATTCTTAGAAGGACTAGGTAGACTGCTGAGAATTAACACACCATTTAGTATATCATTCAAAGCTCGGGCTAGTAAAAGTGGTAACGCTGTATTACAAATGAGATATGGTAACTCAGGATCCGCTACTACATCTGTCAGTGATGATATTGATGGAAATATTAATCTCACTACTAGCTGGCAAACATTTAAATATGATAACATTACACTTAATAGAGACTACACTAACGCTGGTATCTGGTTTTGGGGCGTAGACACTAGTTTTGCTGCAGTGGGCGATTGGGTAGAAATTACCGACTTCCAATTGGAGTTAGGACCTAGATGTACACCGTATGAGCAAAAAACAGAAGGTATGGAATTTTTAGCTTGTATGAGGTATTATCAAAAATTAGATGCAACTCACCTATCAGGAACTTCATCTAATGATCATGGAACTTTTATGGGTCATATTTGGGCAACAAATATAGTTTATTTTGTACATCACTTTAACGTGCCTATGAGAACAGGCCCAACATTAAAATTGGGTCAGAGTCAAAGTAATACTGGGAACTGGTTTAGTGGTGGCTCTATCGTTCAAACTGGAAGCGATTTTAAAATTCAAAGTGCTAATCAATATAGGGCAGAGATGAGCAGTACACTAGCACAAACTTCAGTATTCACAGCTGGTAATAGTTGCTGGATGCGATTATATAATACGGCTGCTTGGGTAGCCTTTGACGCGGAGATATAAAATGACAATAGCTAATATAACAATTACACGAGATCTTATTTCAAATGAAGATAATGGTATAAGCTGCACCGTTGACGGAGTCTGGACAGGGATAGGTATTAATGATACTCATCTCAGAGATTGGCATACTATAATGTTAGCAATTTTAGATGTGGGAGCTAGTGTATGTGAATCACCAGAAATTTATGATGCATTGCATATTATTGCTACTCAAAAAGATTCAGATGGTGAAATATTAAGACCGGCTAGCCCAGATTAAGTATTATAAATAACACAAAGAAGCCAATCAGGGGAGAGTGAACCGAATGGCAAAATATATCGGTAATATACCGTCAGTAGGTGAATTCAAAAAGCTAGACTCATTAACGTCTACTTTTAATGGATCACTAACACAATTTGATT
>Ga0206682_10004893_pt1 | contig 10707 bp, 13 predicted proteins | sample M240m12015metaG_FD_155444 | JGI IMG/M metagenome (GOLD analysis project Ga0206682, IMG submission 155444) | Ammonia-oxidizing marine archaeal communities from Monterey Bay, California, United States - M2 40m 12015 | ecosystem: Environmental > Aquatic > Marine > Intertidal zone | place: USA... | reverse complement strand
TCTTCTAACCCAGATCCCGCCGCATCTACTGTACTTTCTTCAGGTGCACTAAAATCTGGCTCAGGCTCTGGAGCATACATCTCATTAAGATTGTCTTGAATCCTGCCAATTGCATCACTCATAGCAACAGATTGTTGTTGGGCAAGAGCTTCGTTTAAATCATTTCCGAACTCCCTATCAAGAACTTCTGCAAGCTCTGCATTTTGCTCTTCCGACCTACTGGCACTCCATTCGGCAAGTTTTGCTTTATTTTCTTCTGAATCTGAGGCTGGAGCCAACCACTCAGCAAACTCTGAAGCCGCAGTAAACAATCCTGACGTAACAATTTGATCCATGTCTAAACTGCCGTCAAAAACCGCTTGACGAATTGCCGTTTGACCCATTGAGTTTAAAACGCTATCTACTTGTTCTATGCCTGTAATTTTAGAAACATCAATACCACCCATTGCTTTAGATAAAGCAGGGCCAATAACCTCGTTAAGAGCCTGACTAAATCCTGCTGTGGCGGCAGATTGCAAAAGTTGGTCTGGGTCAATACTGCCTGTAGTAATTGCCTGTGTGATTGCATTGCTTAAAGTAGCAGACCCAACAGTTCCTAACGCTGGAGCTACTGCGGCCACTGCGGCTCCTGTACCCGCCGTTAAAGCCACGACCATAGCCATCTTAACGTAGTCAGTAAGACCGGCATGATCTTCGTTAACAGTCTTTACATAGGCCGAACCGTTCCACTGAAACTTATCACCTGTCTCGCTATAGACCGTATCGTTAACACCATACTTCTCTAGCAATGCCTGGTTAGCTTCAGAGTTAACCCAGTTGTTATATGCGGCAGATTGATTTTGTGTACGCTCTCCATACAACTCTTCGTAGGTAGATGAGGCATCGTCACCGTACTGAGTCAGATCCTCGCCTTCAAGGATCATTAGATCGTCTTCTGTTAGCGATCCTGTGTACTCGTCCCAGTTGCCTACGTCGTAATCACCAGCCTGTATAAGCTGTTCACGCTCAGTCATATAGGCAAGATAGTTATCAAACGTACCAAAGACTTCTGGTAATCTGTTTACAGTGTCGCCTTCAAAGTACGCGCGTAGCTCTGCTTCAGTTACTTGCTCTGCTTCTCTACTTTCATACAAAGAAGTTGGACTAGCATCGCCTCGCTCTGCGCCTTCAAAGAATGTAAACGTCATTTCAGAAGGTGTTTCTACTGGCTCGTCACCTTTAACGTCCCGCATAGGCTTAACGCCGCCAGTCTCAGGAGCAGGAGCATCAGTACCAGTCTCTTCTGTTACACCGCCTGTAGGTCCACCATTGGGATCAAAGCCGCCAGTCTCTCCAGCAGGAGTTTTAGTGGGATCAGTAGTAGGCGTGCCAGTAGGCGTAGTAGCTTTAGTAGTAGGAGCTGGTTTAGTCAACATTCCTTCAGCCCTTTTGGGACTTACAGGCATATACCCAACAGGAGTAAACTCAACAAGTTGCCCGTCTATTTCTAAAATGTCACCGTATTTTGGAGCCGCCATATTATTTCTTCCAGTTAGCTAGGCCGCGAAGCCCAAACGATGCCGCAACAGCCGCACCCAAGAAACCTTTGTACCACTCAGGCATAGAATCTAATGCTTCAAAGCCGGACATTACTACAGGAACCATGCTAGGGAAAAACGCAAGAATACAAGGCACTGAAAACAAGATCGTAAACCACTCGTCTTTCCATGAGTTAGCCGCATTGTTCGCATGTATGTTTTCCCAATTAGCGTCTTGCTGTATAGCTACCATCTTGCGTTCATGGACAGCCTTCTTCTCTTCTGACTTGCGCTGAAGATGCCCACCAACAAGGTTAACAATAGGTCCAATAAGTTGTTGTATCATTCTGTATCCTGATCCCAGAGAGCTTCGATAGTTCCAATACGAATTGTTAACTCGTGAACCTCTTCTTCTATCTGACGTAAGCCAACAACATCAATCTGAATACTCTCAATCATCATGTCTTGTCGAGCATCAGCAGGTAAAGACCCAAGCTCTCCACGAGGCCATAGAATACGAAACTCAGTGTTACGCTCTATTTCCAGTTGTGACTTGTCAAAAGAATGTTCAATAGTATTAAGACGCTCTTGCATACTAAAATAAGCCATAGTGGCAATAGACGTAGCCGCAACCATAGCAATCAGGTTACGAATAGGTATTGTCACATTTGTTGACTCATTGATATCCATATCTACCTAGCAAACTCTAAGATAGCAACAGCCAGAGTTATGATTACAGAGATAGACGCAAACCCACCTGTCATCATCTTCTCCAGCCTATCAAAGCGTTTGTTATGCTCATCAAGCTGTAACTGGATCATCTGATACCGTAAGGCACACTCAGCCTCATGTTTGTCTAAACGTGCTAATGCGTCATCTACAGAATTCATACCGACTTCCTTTTATTGGTTTACCAAGGTACGCCGTCAGCAGTGACAGGGTTCTTCTCTGCTTCAATCTTAGCCGCTAGAGCCGCCTCAGTTGCTTCCTGATCGACAGACTCCCATACCCAGCCCAAGACTACCTCTTCAGTTAAATCAGCGTAGGGGACGTATCCGGGCGCTGTAGGGTCTGGTGTAAAGCCTACAGTACCGTAAGAGGATGCAGAGTAAGTCACAGCGTCGTCACCCTCGCCTACAGTTTCTGAATCAGTAGCCCGCCAGTGTGCAACGACTACTGCGCCGTCCATGTCTGCTGGCTGAATGTCACGCTCAAGTGTTGCAATAGTCCATGTAGTCATTTTTATTCTCCGAATGCGGCTACACAAATAGCCTGTACGTTAGCGGGTTCAGCTGAGTAGTCGTCACCTGATTGAATTACATGACGGTGATACGACTGTGAAATTACAGCGCCGTCTTCTAGCACACGAGTAGCAGTCCGTACTTGGACAGAGGCAGTGGCGTTGCCGTCCTCGTCATAGCCTGTGACTACTTCGATCTTGTCTGCTGTTACTTCTTTAGTTAATGACATTGTTGTCTCCTTTAGTCCGTCTCAAGAATCCACTTGAGATAATTAGGCTGTAAAATAAGTGGCGCTTACAGTAAGACGTAAAGTGCTACCACTGTGCGTGAAGTTGTTTGTGTTGTTATCTCCATTTACATAACTAAAAACAATTTCTGTACTACTTACGCCTGCAATATAATCCGTTGTTGTTAAATCTATTCCAAACATCCTAGATACTGAAACATTAGAGGCTCTTTCACTAACATCATTAGAAAAAGGCAACCCAGTTATTGTATTTACTGGTGTTCCTGTTAATGCCGAATTACTTGAAAAATAAATCATTACCGTAACTAAATTGCCTACTTTCGTGTAATGTCCAACCTCAGAAGAATCCCAACCAGAAACGCCAGTCATTACAGGAGTAAACGTCCCTTCTTCATAGTCATCCAGCTTGTTCGCCGCCGCAGTACCGCCGAGGTATGCACCGCCTGACAGGTAAAGGTTTCTAAATCTTGCTGTAGAAACGCCCAGATCAGTTGTGGCGTCTTGTACGGTAGTGCTGTTCGTTGTAGGTGCAACAAATCCAGCACCGAACCTTAAACCTTTATGGTTTGCCGCGCTTGAAAAAATTGCTAAGTCACCACTGACAGCGCCAATGGCGCCGACTTGAGAGGTGTCTTTCCAGAACTCTACAATAGAGCCATCAGAAGTTGCTCGTTTAAAGACAGCGGCTCTGCCTCCGTTTACTGCCGCAATAGTTTCACCTGAGCTGGCAACACCGAAGCCTATTGCGTTGTTTACGGTGTCATTTGGATAATCAGTACAACCAACAAGCAGATTCTGCGAGGCATCAATGCGACATGCTTCGGTGCCTGTGGTATAAAAACCTAAATCAGCATTCCCTGCACTGAAGTTTTGCGGTACAAGCCCCATGCCCCAGTAAGGGTTCTGTGTGGCAGTCGAGCTTGACCAGCTAAAACCAATTGGGACAACTTCCGTTACGCTAGAACCTGTGTAATCTGCTACAATGCCTTTTGAACTTGTGTAAGACGCACTGCCTGAAGATGCTACGGTTAAAGGGTTAGTAGGCACACTAGTGCCGATTCCAACCAAGCCGTCTGAGGTTATGCGGAGGCGTTCTGTAGAGTCAGCAGTTGAGCCGCTTGATTCATGCGTAAAAAACGCAAGACCGTTAGCGTCGCCATCTGTAGCATGTCCTTGAACAGCCGCAATAGCTGATCGACCTGTACGACCAGTTCCAAGAGATATTGCCCCACCATAGCTACCAAGCGAGCCTTCTGCTCCTGCTATGTCTAATCCATTGATTGCTCTACCTGCGTTTGTAACTACATAGGCGCTGTTTGAGCTTAGGCTTAAAGACTCATCAGCGGCATCCCAGTGGAACTTCGGAGTCGTGCCCGTGTCCTCGTAGAAGCTGATGTCTCCGTTGGCGGCTATGTTAAGCCTTGCAAGGCTTCCACCTGCGTCAAATCTTAAAGAGCCAGAAACATCAGATGCTCTTATATAACTTGTAGAAGGTCGCGAGAAAGTAGCAATAGCACCCTGAGTATCTACTGCAAAGTTTCCAAGCGTTCCCGTAACAGTAAGCCCGTCCATCGTGGCTGTGCCGGTCACGTCGATGCCTGTGGAGGTTGTTTTGAACTTTAAGTTGCCTCCGTGATATAGATTTACAACGTCTGAGGCGCAATAAATGTAATCAGTCCCTGCTCCATCTTCTACTAAAACATTTGTTCCAGTAAGACGTAAATGTCCTGTGCCTACGTCAGAAACATAACTATGATTCCCATCATGGTAAATCTGTAGGTCAGAGCCAGCACCGAAAATAGCCTTGGAGTTATCAGGTAGCGTTAAGTTGCCGCTGGCCAAGCTAAGGGAAGTTAAGCCATCGACCGTACCTGAATTAATATCAATGCCTGTGACCGCTGTAGTGCCGTCTAGCAGGTTGTCGATACTATCTAGGTTGGTATTGAGTTTAGTTCCCCAAGTGTCTTCTGAGGCTCCTACTTCTGGCTTAACCAGGCTGTACGTAGTCGTTGTAGTGTCAGCCATTTAAGCGGCCTCCCATGTCTCGTCGGTGATGGTTTGATCAATCCAATTTGCGTCACTAGCCGTTTTATCGGTCCATGTCGCGCCTATTAATGTTACGTCAGACCAGTTAGCGTCATTTCCTGCCTGGTCAGTCCAAGTCTCTGCATCAATTGGTTGATCAATCCAGAGGATAAGTGCTGCGGTTGGAGTTACTGTCGCCACGCTTGTGATTGACAGAGATCCGCGCACTGTATTTACGCCACTTACAGCGATTATACCACTTGCGGCTACATTTGAGCTTGCTGAATATGTTCTAACGCCAGAAGCTGTTTGAGCCGATGTGCCGGCAATAACAGATGCGCCGCTAAAGGTGCGTGCGCCAGTCGATGAGGTGGCACTAGAAGCGCTTATAACGCTCTGTACGTTGCGTGTAACCTCGACCCCGCTAGACGTAGCTGAAGTGGCAGAAATCGCCGTGCTGGTCTCTCTAACCCTCTGAGAGGCCGGTGTTACAGTCGCAGAGGCAGACACCACAGATGCGCCTTGCTTTATTCGTTGACCGGATGATGTGATTGCCGATGTGGCGCTAATTGCAGAAGATGACTCTCTAACTCTTATTCCTGCCGGAGCTGTCGCAGATGTAGCAGAAATTGCAGAGCCACTAATCCGTACTCGCAAGCCTGATGGGCTAGTTGCCGATGTGGACGCAATCGTGGATGCGCTTTTACGGACGCGAAGACCTGACGGTGAGACAGTTGCCGTTGCTGCGATAGTGAGGTCGCCAAACCTGACACGCACACAGCTAACGGCCACTGAGGATGTTGCTGGACCTAAACTAGCGCCTTCCTCAAGGTCAGCCGTGGAATACGCGGCATAGCCGTATTTCCACTGACCGTAGTTCATTAGTCTAGCGTGATGTCTAAGTCACCAGCAGGAACACGGAACACGTCGCCGGTCTCTACAGCCTTAGATGCTGAAAGCGTTCCATAGGCCATAAGGTTGCCGCTTGAAGCCGCATCAAAAACACCTACGTGAGTAATCGTACCCCAGTTGCTGCCTGCTGTCGGATACTCTACTGCCGCGCTATTAGTGGCTTCGTTTCCTGACACAGTAAATGCGACAGACTGACGCGCATAGCTAGTGCCAGAACACTCTGTGCCGCCGCCAGTGTCACTCGGTGCCGCTGTATACAACGCAAGATAGTGAGTGCCTGGAGCGCTGTAAGCATTGCCGCCAAAGACGTGGTCAAGGATTTCTGTTTCTAGGAAATTAGTAAAGCTCATGCAAGCCCCCTGTTACGCATAACAAGGCCGCTACCTGAATGTGTTGCCTCGTCCGATGATTGATTAAGACGCTGTAATGATGCGCCGAAGAGTTGAGCCCATACAGCCGTTCGTTGGTCTTCCGATAGGTAAGGCGCGGAGTGAACTAACGAACCGTATAAGTAAGCATCTGGTGCCTCAGTCAGCAACCAGTTGGTTGTGGCAGAGTCAGATAACGCAGGTACACGCTGATAATACAAAAGCTCAACGCCATAGCTCCCGTCAGGGCTAGGGAAGAACTCAAACTGATTCTCGGAGTGTCTGTAATATCGAGGGATGCCAGTGATATCCAAGTGATTAGCGCGCTTGTCTACCATAGCCTGCGCACTAAGAAGATCGAGGGGACGTGTATTCGAGGTCGTAATATTAATACGAATAGTCTCCAGCCAGTCACCAGGCTTAGTCATAAACTGACTATCGATAGTTCCTGTGGCACGGTTCTCCATCTTATAGTGACGTAGATCGCGCGCGAACTGAGCCTCCGCTAAGGAGATAAACGTCGGTATAACAGACGTCAGATCATCCCGGTTGAGGAAGTCAGCAATAGAGCTTTTCAACTCCGCATAGTTAGTCAGTGCCATTACTTACGCTTCCTGCCAGGCTTCTTGGCTGTCTTAGCGGCTTTCTTAAAGTCCTTTGCACTAGGCGCACCTTTCTCTCCAGCCTTGCGCATAGTCTCGCCGCTACCAGCTTTGATGCGCTTACGCTTGGCTTGAATGTTGGCGTATAGTCCTCGTTTACTTGGCATATCACTTCCCTCGCTTCTTGCCTTTCTTTTTCTTGCCGTAACCGTAGGCCATTACTTGCTCCTTGATTTAGTTCCAGAACACTTCCACCGTTTACGAGATAAGCGTAAAGGTGAGTTAGGATTGGCAGCCGCTTTCGGGTGTTTCTTCATCTGACCAGCGGATCGCGCACAATAGGCGTCTCCCTTGCTAGTTCCTGGCCGTACTCGCGACTTACCATCCTTGGCTTTACCGGCCTGCCCATACGATACTTTCTTGCCGGAGGCCGTAACCTTAACCTTTGCCTTACCTTTTCTAGGTGTAGCCATATTATACCACCACCTTTATACTATTCCGCATGGATACTAAAGACCTATCACAAAACGCTTTAGATTGGATCGCAGCAATAGAAGTCAGCCCTTTTGATTGGGTTGATGGTTTGCTCGAAACTATGCTCGACCATGATTGCGTAGCTGAAAACGAAAAAGCAGTCATATTACGGCGCTATCAGTCCCTTCTTAATTAATTCATCGAGCGTTGCTTGATCAAACGCCCCTATAAGCCCAGCTTGCATTGCCTTGCCGACAGGCGCAGGTAACGCTGCTGCCTCCAGATTATGTCCTCGCGCCGTCATCTCTGGCACAAACGGCTTCTTCGACGACCGAATTAATGGATTTAAGTCAGACAGCAAATTTGCGCCCTCGCCGAACTCACCAAGGTACGAACCCATGAGGTCAGTGTTGTACGACGGGTGAATGCCGGGCTGAGCCGGCTTCATTAAATCTAGCACCCCAGCCTGTCGTAAATTGCCGACACGCGGGGTTAATTGATTTGGATCTACAATCGCCGCACGCGCTTGTGAAAGATTTATACCAGCAACATCGCGATATTCATCTATTGCCTTTGTTACCGCCTTTCGGTTGCCGCCTGCATTTGCAAGCCACTCATCGGCTTTCGGGCTATCTATACCGGGCCAATCTGGTTGCGGCTTAAACTCGCCAGTCTTTGTTCCTGCACCCTGACGGATGCGTTTATCAAGCGCCTTTTTATCGGCCTTTTTCATGTTCTGCCGAGCAATAGGAACCATGATGTCGGAAGTCATTGTGGCAAAATCAGTGCTCGCGCCGCCCATTTGATATGGAATGTATAAAGGCGATCTACTCACGCCGGGCAGTTGTGATGCCGCTTTTGCGGCGTTACTTAACCCTGTAACTGCGCCCGCGTCTGAAGCCCATAAGACTCCCTTCTCTACATTCTGCGGTTGCCTCATGTAATCTTGTCCGCCAAAGCGAACCATATTCACCGGCTGATCGTTTACCGCTACAACGCGAGACAAGTCGCCACGACTAGTATCGGCCATGCCAGAAACAAAGCCGCGACCTTCGAGATCTTCTGCGCTCAATAACCGATTAGGCACAAGGTCTACGCCCGGATCAACATCTAACTTCATCGTATTAACTGACTCAGGATCGCCTACTCGCTGCAACAATCCCGTATTACGCGTAACGACAGGCGCTTCTTCGGCGATGCCAAGCGCACTTTTGTATGCGCCTCGGCCAAACGGAATCATCCCAGCAAGTATGCCTCCGGCGCCGAGAGCCATGCCGAGCGTATCGTCGTTCTTATACGCATCAAAGGTTTCAGACACGCCCTTCGCAGCACCGACAAATGGCAAAAAGTCCATCCCCATCGATATATATTCAGCACGCTCTCTATCCTTTTCTGAGCCGCCCATCTGCTCAGCAAGGTAATCGATCATCTTGTCTGTTAAACCTTGGTATAACTCACCCTCTGGCGTCTCAGTGGCTGCCATTGATGCCGCGCCTACCGCAGATTGGGTTGCAGCATTTAAAAGCGACGGTGATTGTGACTTACCTTGGAATCCAAGGATATTAGAGCCTTTGTACTCAGGGTCGAATGCGGCAAATAGTGAGCGCACATCTCTGGGATCAAAAACAGCCTTATCAGGCGCTCCTGCGGCTTCATTTATTGCAGTTATACCTAACTCTCTCAGCTCTGCGTTTGTGTCGGGCATTTGAGAAATGGCGGTATCAGGGTACTGCGCAAAATAATCACGCATTCCGATTGTTTCGCCGCGCGTCAAAAGCGGCATTACTTGCGCACCCTCTTCTGGATTGTACAAATTACGAGTTGCATATCCCGCCGCCACTTCAGGATTTGCACTCATGTAAATGCCGGGGCCAACATTCCCAAATTCGCTTGGTGCAAATTCTGTGAAGTCTGCTTTGGTGCCGTGATACTGCACGTCACTAGGGTCGAAGCCCATGGCCTTAGCGCGCTGCATACGAGAGGCCGTGTCCATTGGAAGTTGGCCGGTAACAATGCGTTCAGCAGTTTCTTCTGGAAATCCAGCAGTGATTAATTCATCAAGAATGCCGCGTAAGCGAGAGCCGATTGCCATAAAGCCTCCAGTATGGAAAGCCGATTATATCAGACAATACTCAATCACCGCAGAAGCAGGGAGTGCTTTCATATCCCCATAAGTCTGTTTGACGGCCTGATACGGCAATCATATTCGTGTAACTAGGCTGATCAGACCTAAAGCGTGCGTTTATGCGCATCTCTTGATCTGCCCACCAAATAGCCAGCTCGTCGTTTTCGTTTACTAAAGATTGCTTTATTCCGTAACCCTTTAAAAAACATAAGTCGCAGTTTGAATAAAACCCTGAAGTTGGGAGCTGCAAATCAAAATCCTGCTCTGACCAAAACCGGATAACGTCCTGCAATGTAATTCCCTTGTCAGCCAATGGCGTTAAGTAGCCAGGCTTGTTCCGCATCTTGCTTACCCTTCTAGGCTCGTCCGCGCGTATGCCTACCGCCGTTTCCCACTCCATGATGCCATTATCTTTTAAGTATCGCTCAATAGTTAACACTTTAAGCTCGCTGGTACAGAACCTCGCAACCATATTTGGTAGATAATTTTTGTCAGTAATCAACTGCTCAAAGGGTTCGCCGTTCCTGCTCGCAGTATGATAATCGACAATTTTATATTTCTTCTTACCTGCGTATTCCAGCCATATAATTGGCACGCTCCAGTGTTTCTCACAATCTCTTACAAAGTCTAAGGTCTCTGGCATCTCTTTGCCGGTGTTGCAAAAGATTACAAGCGCGTTAGATAACTCCATTTCGCTAATCATCATTGCGCTTGACCTGCCACCACTAAAGCTTGCAACAACAGTCATACAATACCCTGTAAGTTCCTGCGTATCGGATTGCCCCAGTCTGAGGTCTTACGGTAGCCCACGGCTAAGTATCGGAAGGCGTCTGCACAATGTGAGGTCCAATCATGTAATGGTCGCTCATTCCACACCATCATCGTCTCGTTGTACTGCCGGCGATACTGTCTCAAGCAGTCAATGCCTTTCTCACACTTATCCTTATCGAAGTAGCACAGGTCCAACATCGATCTGGCCGCTTGAATGCCATCATCTACGTTGAGCTGCGGAGCAATCTGAACCGGGCGCACACCTAAGTTATCCAGCACTTCTAATCGAGACCGGCCACTTCCTAGCTCTCTGACCCTCACATCGTGAGGCAGAACGTGCTGGTCATACACATAGCCCTTTTCTTGCAGTATGCGTGCGTAATGATCTAGTCCGACGCCAGCGTTCTCATAGTAGTCAATAAGGC
>Ga0206682_10004891_pt1 | contig 10718 bp, 14 predicted proteins | sample M240m12015metaG_FD_155444 | JGI IMG/M metagenome (GOLD analysis project Ga0206682, IMG submission 155444) | Ammonia-oxidizing marine archaeal communities from Monterey Bay, California, United States - M2 40m 12015 | ecosystem: Environmental > Aquatic > Marine > Intertidal zone | place: USA... | reverse complement strand
CTGCGAGAGCGTGCAATCTACGTCAACCCACTTCTTTCCTGGGAACCCGCTTTCCTTAGCGACCTGTGCGGGTTGGTCTGGGTATGTTGCGTCAAACACCGATTGATCATAGATAGGATCCATGACAGTTAGTTCTAACCATTCGAACGTGTCCACTGGTACTTCCTCTGCGTCGTTAGATTTTAATGATAGACCTTTGAACCCCAGGAAGACGCTGCGTTGACGCTCGCCGTTGATCATGTACCGATCGTGATAGCTGTCAAAATATGCTGATAGCTCTTCACGGAACTGCATGCGACGGAGGACATAAGTTTCTCCAGCTTCTTCGCACCACAGTTTGTACAAGTCATAGGCTCGTGTTAGTGTTATGCCTTCTTGGTCTTCTAAGTAGTCTTGGTTGTCAAACACAAAGTTGTAGAACGCATTCGTCTTAGACATCATCGCTGTAGAAATATACTTGTCATACACGTTGCGCCCAAGATCGTTAAAGACCTCTGCGCAGTGGTAAGCGATAGCGCCCAACTCAAAGTCGATCTGGGTGTCCATCAAATATAGATAGCGATCCGGAGCGATGCGTTTGCCTGTAGGATGCACGTCAATCAAGCGTCGTAGAATACCAGCATTAGCATCTGTAATTCGAATCGGTGAGTTAGTAGCTACGAACAATAGTGCAGCTAGACTAACCTCGATTGGCGTTTGATACTTCTGTTTGAGTAGGATAGGTTCGTGTGACACAATCGAGTTCAACAAAGTGTTGTCGTTGATCTTCGATAGATCGCCGTCGTCCTGGATTGCAACGAGAGGGTTGTTGCGAAACACTTCCGTTGAGAAAGAGTCTTGCCGGTTCCCTAAAGCTGCAGCATCGAATGCAATGGTGTAACCAGGGAACAGTTTCTCCATGATTCTAAATATAGTTGACTTACCAGTTCCTGGCGCACCAAACAGAGCAAAGAACTTCTGCAAGTTCTGCGCTTCGTTAGTGACTAAGGCACCGATAGCCCACTCAAGCTTCATGCGCTCGTCAGGAGAATATAGCGTCCCAACAATCTCGTTCCATGCACGACACTCACCAGGACCAAGAGCGTAAGGCACTCTTCTAGTCACAAAGTCTTCTCGTTCAACAACGTCGTTTGCAAACACCATCTTGCGATCGAATAGCTGGAATCGGTTTCCAGAATATCGAAAGAACTCGGCTGACTTACGCCACAAGTGGTTGCTACTGCGAAGTTTGTTTACTTTGACTTCGCAATCAGGACCGTAGATCTCTGCAACTGCTCGTTCTACGTATTCGTCCGTAAGCCTGTAAAACTCTTGCTCGACGCTGGTGTTTGCATTCTGTGAGAGGCTGTCTGCGGTTACCCACAACCCTGTGTTCTCGTCCCAGATAGCGTAAATGTCCTTGCCTTGTGTCATCACGTACTTGGTGTAGTCCATGTGAAACTGTGGCTCTATAGTTTCGATACCTGTAGACTTGTCTACAATTTTCATCGGGTAGAAGTAATCCATTCAACCTCCTCTCACAAATCGTTGTCTTCTAAATATGCATGGAACTGGTACCAGACCTCGACCTTAGATTGGTCTTGTCTGAAGTTGGTCAAAGGGAATAGTCCGCCGAATCCGTCTGGCCCATACTGTCTCCAGATGAACCGATCTAGAATATCGGAAACTGATGCATCACTTCCTTCGTATGCATCAGTGAAATCGGAAATCCCTAGGTTGTCAAGCATTAACCAAAACCAATCGGACATAGACTCGTCCATTTGGAATTCGATGTCGTAAGCTAGGGCGACCAACATCTCGAACACCGAAACTCCAGTGTTATCAAAATATGGATCGCCTAGCTCTTGAATCTCGTATAGAAACTCATCACGTAGCTCCAACCCCTTCGCTGCACGATTGTCATCTCCAGAGATAGTCCACACAAACTCAGTTGAGTGGAGTTTCCGAAGAAGATTCTCGTGCTTTAACGAAGGGGTTGGCACTGCTACATAATCGACTTTGTTCGAAAGCCAAGTGAAGTACGAGTCCTCAATTGGCCCGTACATGTTACTGCTCTTCCCAATCTTTACTACGAGCGACACGCTTTACAGGGCGGTCCTCGTCAGACGCATCTACGCCAAGGATCTCTTCCGCATAAGAGCCACCTGCGAGCACAACTTCGTACTCTGCCTTAAGTGTCTCGTTGCGAATATAGAGAACATCCTCCTGGTTTGTGCCCTGACCGAACTGATTCATGAAGTCCGTACCTAACACCTCCGTGCTGTTATAGATAGGACGGTCGTGCGGATCAGCAAGCGTGTAGTCGCCCGAGTAGTACATCAAGGTGTCTTGAGTGTAACCACGTTCGTCCTGGAAGAATTCGTCTTCGTGAAGTACGTAGACGTCCTTTCCTTTGCGCTCCTTGGCTACTTGTGCATGGTCCCATTCTACTTCTGCAAATATAGAATGCGTCTCTGCCTCTTCAGGAACCTCAACACGACTCATAAGAGCGCTGTCAAGCTGTTCCTCGGTCATACCCATGATCGTGTTCACCATCTCGGCCTTAAGGACATCTACGACCTCGGCTTTGAATTCGTCAACACTGGTATAGTTACCAGGGTCGTTTCCCGGAGGGATTGGGTCTACGTACGCATCCGTAGTTGGGATACCGTGTGCGATTGCAACCTCGTTTGCCTCGGCGATTAGCTCTTTGGCACGCAGGATGTCCTGCATGATCTCCGAGTCTTCGTCTGCTGGCGGAACGACCTGCTCAACACGAGAGTCCTGATAGCGTCGGAAAGCCTTTTTGCCAAAATATGCAACAGCGCCAACGGCGACTGCTACTACGCCAACGGTGACTGCTCGCCCCGTAAGACTCTTAGTTGCATCCAGTGTTTCTTCTAAAATTTCGTCTTCCATAATTACCTTCCTTGTAAATATAGTTTGAATTAGCCTAGGTGTTCAGCAATAGTGCCCCTGTCCACGTTGAACGTGAGAAGCACTGCTTGTTCTGGTCCGTTGACAAAGTCACGGTTGTAGGGCACCTCGATGCCGAAGTCTACGTGGTTGTCGCCAACGTCGTTACCGTCTGGCACGTATCGCCAACCGACAACTTGACCTGCAGCGGAACGAGGCAAGCCAAGGTTGTCATAGACCTCGTTGAGGAACAAGTGACCACGTGACTGCAGAATATCGTTGAAGTAGTTCTGCTGACAGCTCAGGAACAAGCGGTTGTGCTCGTTGTTGCGCTGATACTGCAAAGAGTGCTCGTCAAAGAAGCGAGAGTGCGGCGACGCAGGAGTTGTGCGAACTACGCCACGCTCGTTGCCATCCTCGTCTAGGATTGCTTCTTCTTCAACCTTGAGGAACAGCTCTTGTTCCTTCTCTTCGCCAATCTCGTTGCGCACACGATCACGATACTCTTCGAAAGCCATAGACAGACTAGAATATGCTGCCGTAAGCGCTGCGTTCCGTCGAGTCATCTCGTTGTGTGAGTTGACCAGAAGCGAAACACCCGCTGCGCCAGTGACGACAGCAGGCGCATACAACTTGGTGATCTTCATTGCACTGCGGGTATACGCCATGACCACATCTGAATGCTTTTCTGCGTTTTCCCTAGTGTATGTAAGGTCTTGCTCAATCTCTTCGATTGTCTCTTCGAGCTTGAGCGTAGACTTACAGGCCCACACACCAGAAACGACTACGGCAGCAAGGCCGAAACCGAACGTAATGTGCGGGCGGTTCTGTTTAAGCGAAGCACTTTTGCTTGCTGCAAATTGTGTAATTTTGTTGTTCATACAGTCTCCTTCTTAGACAAATATAATCAGATAGGTTCTGCGTTGGGTAGCTCAATGAGCCATCCTTCACGGACTTGTGCAATCCCAGGGCTTGGTAGTACCCGCCACCCCCACTTGTTGTCAGTCATGGACGTTGGCATGTTAAGCAGGTCGTAAAGATCTGCGACAGACACTCGCTCGTATTGGTCGAGAATGTCTGACATGCGCTCTACGACTAGTTCTGCATCCTCACGAGAGTGTAAGATGATGTCGGAACCAATGCCGCCACGAGGCTGCAAGCGAGGCGCTTGGTCAGGGAGAACCTGATACGCATCTCTAGGATATGGAGCTTGCTGGCGCCGCACAGGATGCTGGTACGTAGTACGTGACCGATACCTCTCGTTGCTGCTCCCGCTAGGCGGAAGTCGCTGTGCATTCTCTCCATAAACCATACGCCTGATCCCCTGGTTAGCAGAATCAACGATGACGTTGCGAATAGCAGGGAATATAACCTCGGCAGCAACCGTAGAAGCAGCTTCCTTAGCGTCCCCGCCAAAGAAGATCTGCTTGATACGAGAGCCAATACTTCGTTTCTTCCTAGTGACTCCTTGAGTAACTACCGGATCGAGTTTGACCCGTTCTGTCTCTGTAGTTGCAGGAGGCTTTGCTTTTGCTTTATTGTAATCCATAAATGTCTCCTATCTCAGTCTTGCTGCATGGGGATGACCGGTGCCGGGGGAATATAGTTTGGGTCCGTCGTCACAGGCTGCACCATCTCAAGTGGCTGCTGTGCTGGCACGTTAGGTGTTGGCACCGGACGACTCTTGTTGATTTCGTCTTGCATCTGTGATGTCAGCTCTGCAGGCATAAGTCCCAGAATGAAATCAGACGCTTTCTTATCGTCCTGAGCAAGCTCCATGAAGAGTGCGTCAAACGCCGCAGTCTGTGAGAAAGCTTCTCGAATATCGTCTGACTTTACGAAGCGATCTCCGTCGTCAGAGCGCTCGCCGTATGCCAGCAAGATGATCCGCTTGAATTCTGCAATGAGACTAGCGCCCTCCTGCGAGTCAACGATGCGCTGAAGGGAAGCCGCAAGGCCGCCTTCGGCACTACCGTCTAGCTCTAGCAGCTCGGTCTTTGTAAGGTTGAAGTAGAACGTTTTGTTCTTAGCCTCCCCGTCAAAGTTGGTGTAGTTAACTGATCGTTTCAACATGATGCCTCCTTGGCAATGAGCAGTTTAGTGACATGCTTAGGTCGTGTATAGGTTACTTGAGTGGCTTAACGTAATTGTACGAGAAACCAAGAACGGGCTTCCCGCTCTTGTCTAGGACTGGCGTGAACTGCAAATCGAGTTGTTTGTCTGAGTCCCAGCCCAGGTTGTTCGATTCTGTAGTGCTTTCCAGCCCAACAAGATCATAGAATTCGTCTAATGTTACATAGAACTCATGGTTGATCTTGTAATTAATTGTGTTCAGTGCTGTCTTCAACTTCTCCATGTCGCAGACAAAATATCGCCCAGTGTACTCTTCGAGACACAAGGTGTTATCGCCAGCAGCAATGAGCATTGACGCCCCAGGCGGATTCTCAGAAACATGTTTCTCAGAGATAGCTGCACGAATCTTCTCTTCACGCTTCTCGCCGATCTCTCCAGCAACATGCTCCTTGTACTCAGAATATGCACGGTCAACCATTGCGTAAGCTGCTGTAGCTGCACTAACACGAGCAGAACTAACACGATTGCTGAGCACCATAATTGTGATTGTACCAGAACCGTATAGCACCGTAGGCACGTAGAATCTCCAACAAGCTTTCAAAGCTTCCTTTGGTTCTATGATGTCAAATATAGCTACATCGGCCTCGTCTTCGTGTCGCAGGAGGTCGAGGTGTTTGTTAGCACGCATCGTTGCTTTGGCTGCTTCGTATGACGTCAGTACGACCCCAAATATAGCTGCACCCACAAGGATCTCGGGTAGTCCATCGCTGACTTTCTTTTGTACATTACTAGCAAGAATGTCCAACTTCATAGATCATCCCCGCATTTCACGTACAAATATGTAGATGAGCCAAAGCCCACCTGTGCAGATAGTCAAGAGTGCGTCGAAAGCAAACTTGAAGAATCCGTAACGTTTTGCTTGTGCCATTATAGGCCTCCTAATTATTGTTGGTGTGAAAAAATGAAACCCGTGTAGGGTGTCAGGACTTAAGTTCCGTTGCTAGCTCGATTGCAGCCTTGACAGTTGCTTTGTCAAAACGATACTCTTCGATACGAGTTTCTGCACTACGCAGCATTCTGCCAATAGCAAAACCCACGACGTACGTTGCTGATGCAACAATGACACCCGAGATGATAGTGTATCGATCAGGCTGTTCCGCTAGGAACGCTTCAATCTGAGTAGCTTTGTCTTCGGATGGTGTGTAATTGAATATGTTTTTCATCATTGTTCCTCCTAAGGAAAAAATTATTAAGAGTGTATGGATGGAGTCCCAACGACGAATCGTTGAGAACGGGCTGTTGTTTAAAACATTTAGGTTTCCCTCTCCGTTATAAGGCATGTTTGTGTTGCGAATATAACAGAGAGGGCCTAAGGTCAGGCAGATTCGCCGAGGATCTCGACTTCGCCTTTTTCTATCATGTTGTCAATAGTCTTACGGGAAACGCCTAGCATCCCTGACAGGTGACTCTTACTCGCTGCAACGACACCAGACTTAACGTCCTTACAGATGAGTCCGGGGTTGTGACGACGCTCAAGCTCCGTAGTTACAACGTTGAGCTGCTCGTTTTTACCAATGTGAACAAGTGCCCTGTAGGTGTTGCTGGTCTTAAACATGTGTCCCTGGACCTCGGAACGGTTTAGGACGACGACTGCAATAACTCCACCGACAACGGTTCCCACAACGACTCCAGCAGCAACCTTGATCTTGGTAGCGTGCTTCTTGACGAAGGTGTTCTTGACTTCTGTTTCTGTTACTTCATTCATGATAATCTCCTATTAGTTGGTTTGTTGAAAAAAAATTAAAAGAGAGGTAAAACTAACTTTCGCTTTAGCCTCAAGTTCGAGCCTGAACGCAATGTCCTGTACTCGGAAACAGCCTGAACGCAATGTCCTGTACTGTTACAATTAGTGGTATCTCTCCGTTATAAGAAGTGTTTGTGTTGCGAATTGCAAAAATAAGAACCCCTGTAGGCGCGATGTCCTGCGCCCACAAGGGTCCTTAATTTTACTGAGATGCTTCTACTGTGTAGCATTCCTCTAGAGTCCTCATCAGTTTGCGTTGCGCCCTCTTGAACCTCATCATGGCGATCTTCTTACGAATAACGCGGATGAGGCGGTTGAGGATGTTTACAATCTTGTTAAGTGCGTTCATAGTGAATCCTTATAAAAAAGTTGGAGTATCTCTCCGTTATAAGGCGTGTTTGTGGTGCGAACTCGAATTGGTTTTACGGATTTTCCCACCGCGAATTTTTTAAGAAATGCAATTTTTAAAGTAGATGTATGAGCTAGCGGTCGTCTGCCAGCCCATACACCTACCCTAAAAAATTTTGTGGTTTACTTCAAATCCAATTCTGGTTTCTTAACGAAGTTGAAACCCTTTGACGTGATTACGTTGGCGTGCTCGTAGCCAACAACGATTAGGATTCCGAGGAGTGAAACGCCTGCAGATAGGATCGCATCGGATGAAAGTCTGCGACGCTTTTGACCATTGTCAATTGCATCGAACTTTTCGATGTGTTCCAGAATCTTAGCGAATTCTTCGGAATCGGTTTCGTGTTGTTCTAATGAGCCCAAGCAACGATCGATCTGATCGTCATAGCGGGTGTCTTCTTCTTTACGTGAAAACGGGTTAGTGAACATAATAATATACCTCCGTTATAACACGTGTATGCGTTGCGAACCGGTGGATCAAGCGTTTTCGCGACGGACGTCAAATCGAATCGACTGCAGCCCTGCAAGTTCTTCCGGAGTCTTCTCCAACTCGAGCCCAACCGTAGGCATACCATCATCGTCGACCTTGACTACCATAGAGCCAACGCCCGATGGATTTACTGCATTGAAGCGACGACGGTTTGCGCGGATAGCTAGTCCGAGGAAGAATATAGCTAACACAAGAACGCCAACAATGTTCTGGTCTCCAAAGAAGTCCCAGATCAACGAAGCCAAATATAGAAGCGACGCAACGGCTGGGAGAAGAGATTCCACCATCCATTGCACTCGGTCGTATGTTGTTTGACTCATTCTTGGCATCTTTACTTCATTCATGTTAATTCTCCTTTAGATTGAGGATAGTGTGGGGAATCCTGTGTACCCCATGTTATCAAATATAGTGGCGTACTCAACCACACGCATCTTTTGGCTTACGCCGTAGTTTGCGTGTACGTTGACTAAATCGCCCATACTGTAGTCTACTTCGTATTGGTATAACGCACTCTGTGAAATATCGACCTCTACTAGCATAACAGAGTTTCTGCCAGACAGCTCTTCGCGTCCACGAGCAGTCATTTGTTCGAGCACTTCGGTAAGTCTACCACCGGTGGGCGCATCAGAGTCTTGTTCATCTAAATATGACGCGTCCACCAGGGCATAGTTTCGGTCAAAGCCTTGGGTTACTCCATCGTCCACCAACACAGAACAAAACTTGCTTGTGACGAGAACTGCGTTTACATCGCTCTTTCTGCTCCACAAGTAGTTTGCTTGTTCGACGTCTCCCTGAAAGTAAGAGAACCCAACCAGATCCGAAACGTCTTGTCCTTTATGGATGAACATTGTTGGAGCTGAAGGGTTTTGCTTCCAGCGAGAGTTAAAGTCGTGTGGTCTAACCACCTTTAACCCTAAGTTGTCTTGCGCTAGTAGTTCTGCAACGGGGGTCGACAGAGTTGTGCGTTGAATTACTCTTGGCATTGAGTACTCTGTCCCAGAGTTGTAGAGGTCAATCACCTCTAGTTCTCGAACCAAGTCGTTGCTGTCGGCCGGTGTTATAAGCTCGTTGTCCAACAACTCCTTGACTAGAGTAGATCCGTAGTTGGTACCACTCTGGTTTATTGTGTAGTCGCTTAGTAGGTCTTCACCCACAAGGCTGCTTGCCCCAGCAATTCGCGAAGTCATAATAGAATCAAGCGATCTTCCAGTGATGGTGATTTTAGCGTCTCCGTCAGGGTTCTCGACAATCTCTTGATTCTCAACAACCATTAACTCTAGTCGCCCCTCGTGGCCGACCACAGAACCTATCGGTAACAGGTCCAAGAGGCCAGTGTAAAGGCTTGCTTCTAGTTTAAACGTTCCAAAATCTCGATACTTCTCGACCCATGTGCTTCGCTCAATGTTCTCAATTGGAACGCCCCCAGTAAAGTCTAGTGGTGCGCTTCCTGATGAAAACCTAAATACAGACATTAGATCCCCCAGTAAGTAGCGTGGTGACTAAATGTCAGCATTGTCCAATTGCTGTATGTGGAGCCATCGGTAAATGCTAGTTCTAGTGAATTTGCGCCTGGGTAGATAAACGGCCACGTAGAGTCAAGCGCTATGTAGCTCATTAGGTCAATGCGATTTGCACCGCGGTAAATATAGATCCCTCGGTTACGCGTTCTTGTATCAATGGTAAGTATGTCATCGACAAGGAATGGGTAGTTAAGTTCAAACTGCCACTCGTACACCTCTCCAGCCGCAACGCCTTCTTGAATATAGAATCTATTCGTGTTGGCGCCGTCAACCTTAGCAGTCATTAGAAAACCGTGCGGCGCCGTTGACTCCGAGTCCGTAACAGTACCAACAAACGGAGTAGAAAAACTTTCGCTTGTAAATACCTCGGGTAGGATGTCTTGCGCGTTAGGCGCCACAAGCATGGCGTCGGGACACCTAATTGTGACTTGTAGTTCTGGCGTGCTAGAGAATAAAGGAACTTCCACCTTGGTGATTACCCCTTTAATTGCTGCAACATAGATTCCCTCATCCATAAGCCACAATGTGACTACACCATCTCTACTCTTTGAGATTCCGCGATAAATATCGTCGCGCAACGTAGAGTAATCCTCCCTTAGCCCCCAGTCGGGATTCAGGACAACCCTTAGCACAATTTCACGATCAACGATCGCTTGTGACACTAAAGGTTGTCCTGAATATAGCCCAAAACTGGTAGTCCGAGAGACGATGTCAGGTGCATCCATACCAATCATGGTCCGGATATAGAACTGATCATCGTCTTTCGGAGTACTAAGTGAGAAGCACAAAATCTCGCTGTCGCCAGCAGTCATGGATACTTCTGAAATTTTCATCGTACGTCCAATTCCTCCTTGGCGATAGTGATCTGATTTCGTGTCTGTCGGTAGATTTCGGCAGCTGAAAGCTCTTTGGGAGAGTAGATGTTCTGTTCAAACATCACGTTACCGCTACTTGCGTCAACAGACTCTGTGTTAGTGACCGGTTGGTTTTGGGTCAAGGCGATAGCCTTTGCCGTAACTTTCTGGCTTCCTAACAGTCCGTTTAGGCCTGAAGCATCCTTCTGAACTTTAGACAAGTCCAGAACTGGCGTGATAGTTGGGTTCAGATCATCCATGTCGTCCATCATAGAAACAGCATCCCTGACTGCATCCCTAATAGGGTTAGTCAGTTCTTTTGGATCTACGTCGAACCCTTCCGTTACCGCCGTGCTCATAGAGCTAGCAGCACGGTAAAGGTCTCTTTGGGTACTGTACATGCCAATCCCAAGGCCGTCACCGATGTGTTCACCTATCTTCATCATCACCCTAGAGGGTGATCTAATACCAAGTGCCGACTTGATCCACCCTGGAATTAGATTCCAAAGGTAGCCAAGCTTGCCCTTCATCCAACCGTAGAACTTGCTGTGAATACCGTTCCACAATCCAATGACTAAGTTTTTACCCACAGTTACTAGTGCAGTAGACGCATTCTTAATCCATCCGGCAACCTTGCTAGGAAGCTTGGAGAACCAAGGCATCAACTTATCGTT
>Ga0206682_10004882_pt1 | contig 10729 bp, 8 predicted proteins | sample M240m12015metaG_FD_155444 | JGI IMG/M metagenome (GOLD analysis project Ga0206682, IMG submission 155444) | Ammonia-oxidizing marine archaeal communities from Monterey Bay, California, United States - M2 40m 12015 | ecosystem: Environmental > Aquatic > Marine > Intertidal zone | place: USA... | reverse complement strand
GGCGATACCACGTTTTTTATTAGTGGTTTCGAGCGCATTGAGAAGGGTCACAATGATGCGTGCGCCGCTTGCACCAATTGGGTGACCAAGGGCGCAGGCGCCACCACGAATGTTAAGTTTTTCAGTGCTGATGTTAAGTTCGCGTGCAAAAGCCATAGGAACGACAGCAAAAGCCTCATTTACCTCCCACAAGTCCACGTCGTCGGTGCTCCAGCCGAGTTGGCGCATTAACTTTTGTACGGCTTGGACTGGTGCCGTTGTAAAGAGGCTTGGCTCTTGGGCATGGCTGGAGTGGCCCAAAATGTTTGCGCGGACGGGCAAGTTTTTGTTTGTTACGGCGCTGGGCGTGGCGAGGACCAGTGCGGCAGCGCCGTCTGAGATGGAGGAGGAGTTGGCAGCTGTCACTGTACCGCCATCCCGGAAGGCTGGTTTGAGGCTTGGAATTTTCTCAGGCAGTGCGTTTTTGGGTTGTTCGTCTGTATCGATTGTAATGTCGCCCTTGCGAGTTTTCAGAGTAATTTGAGCGATTTCCTTAGAAAGGACGCCAGATATGTTCGCATCAATAGCGCGAGACAGGGAGCGAAGGGCATACTCATCTTGGGATTGACGGGTGAATTGGAATTTTTCGGCGCAATCTTCGGCGAAGGTGCCCATTAGACGGCCTTTGCTGTAGGCGTCTTCAAGCCCATCGAGGAACATATGATCCTTAACTTCGCTGTGGCCAAGGCGTGCACCTGAGCGCATTTTCGGGAGAATGTATGGTGAGAGCGACATACTCTCCATGCCGCCAGAAATCATGATTTCAGTGTTTCCAAGGGTTAGCTGGTCATGGGCCATCATTACGGCTTTCATGCCAGAACCGCACATTTTATTTATAGTGGTGGCAGGTACGTCGATACCGAGGCCCGCAGCGAAACCGGCTTGACGAGCGGGCGCTTGGCCAAGGCCTGCGGGTAGGACGCAACCCATGAGGAGTTCGTCTATGTCGGACGGGGTCACTGTTGCACCATCCATAGCAGCCTTGATCGCAACGCCGCCAAGTTCGGTGGCTGGGATATTAGATAATGCGCCGCCAAGCCCTCCCATGGGTGTGCGTGCGGCGCCTACAATTGCGATGGCCATAGCTGAGTACTCCAATCATTTTATAAAGAGAAATTAGGAGAATTGGTCAGACTTGGCAATTGCAAGAATTGTGTCAAATCGTTGCTGTAGCTGCATTAAAAAGGTACGCATACTGGCAGATAAGGATCAACCGACGCGGCACCCTGACGCGCCATCCACACGCAAAGAGATACCAGAAATGAAGCTGGCTTCATCTGACACAAGAAAGAGAGCAGCGTTGGCTACATCTTGGGCAGTCCCTTGGCGGCCCATCGGGACCTTTGATGCGCGGTTCTTGGCGACCTCTTCACGAGTTTGCCCCCATGCTTTGGCGCGTGCATCAACGGCCATGACTGTGTCGATCATACCTGGTTGAATCGCTACCGCGCGGATACCGTATTCTGCGTTTTGGATGGCTTGTTGTTCGGTCAGTGCAAGGATGGCAGCTTTTGATGCTTTATAGCCCACCCAAGGATAGGTTTCTGTGGCAGCAATAGAGGAGATGTTCAGTATTACGCCGTATCGCTGCTTGCGCATGATTGGCAATGCGTGCTTTGCGGCAAGCACCATGGCGCGCAAATTTAATCGCATGATGTGGTCAAATGCGTCTGCATCTATGCTGGTAATTTGGGCGTCGCCTGCTTCGATTGAGAGGCCGACATTGTTGTGCAGGATATCAAGTTTGCCCCACGCGGATGTTGTCGCTGTAATTGCAGCAGTGATATCAGATTCGATGAGAACATCGCAGGCTATGGCTTTAGCTGTGCCACCAGCTTTTGTGATTTCATCTACGACAAATTGTGCGGCCGCGATGTTGCGGTCGGCGACCATGACGTTTGCTCCTTCGCGAGCATATGTTAGTGCTGTAGCACGGCCGTTGCCCATGGGGGCATTTTGACCAGGGCTATGGGTTTGGCCACCACCAAAAATGAGCGCTGTTTTTGTTGTAAGCCGCATGCGGTCGTCCTTTCGAAATATGATCTTAGCGTAACGGTGTTGTATCGTTGCAGTCAGAGGTTTAGATCATGGCATGGGAAAGACTGTAAATCCAAATATTGCGCTGACCGCCTTGTCGAGTAGCTATTTTATACTGGCGGTGTCATCCCTGTCAGTGATCGGGTTATTGGTGCCAATGGCAGAAAGTCTTGCAGCAACGGAAAGTGAGATTGCCTATCTAGTGGCGATATTTTCGATTACTAACGCCCTTGCCGCGCCGTTGTTACAGACGGTGGTAGGGAATTGGGATCGGCGGCGTTTGATCTTATTTGGCCTGTTGCTGATGGCAACAGGGACAGCACTGACTGGAATTGCGACCGCCTACGGTACCGCTGTGACGGGGCGGATGATCTTGGCTGTTGGGGCGGCAATTGTTGGACCTATGGCATCTGCCGCGGGGGCAGCTCTTGTGGACGTGAAGGCACGGGGTGCGGCGCTAGGAAAAGTGTTTGCAGGGATGACGGTGGCCACGGTATCGGGCGTCCCGATGACGGCTATCGGTGCAGAATTTATTGGATGGCGTGCTACTCTATTTACGATTGCAGGAATTGCGGTGCTAATTGCAGTGGCGATTTGGATAGCGGTGCCTGAGACGAGACGGGGACAGCGTGCGCGATTGGTAGATATCGGAAACATCGTAAGAAATCCAATTTTAGCTCCTGCGATTTTGGTCACAGCATTTCAGATGGCTGGGCAATTGGCGACTTATGCAGTGATTGCGGTCTACTTGGTGGACTTTTTATCGATACAGGCTGGATGGTTGCCATTTGCGTTGATGGCATTTGGTATAGGTGGAATAATGGGCAATATTTTCGCTATGCGCATGGTTGATAGACTAGGAGCAGATGCTTTAATTCTGTTCAGCTTGAGTTGCACGGGCTCCGCGTTTGTGTGCGTGCAAGTGATGCCTACCGAGACATGGTTGTCGCTTGGTTGGCTGGGGGCGTGGGCAGCATTTTCAATGATCCTGTTCGCACCGCAACAATCGCGTTTGATTGGGATGTACCCTGAGATGGCGAACTTGATGTTGGCGCTAAATGGATCTGCAATTTATGTTGGAATGGCAGTTGGTTCGGCAGTTGGCGGGCTTGTTTATGCCACAGTGGGTGCCTTCTGGCTGGCACCTGTATCAACAATGTTTGTGCTTTGTGCAATGGTTTCGTTTTTGTTGTCGAAACGCCAAAGAAGCATTGGATAAGGTATTGCGCATTTACATTGAAAATAGAGTAGTGGCTGATTTTTCTGTATTGGCTTTGTTAGCTTTCAAATGTGCTGCTTGATTTAGGATAAATCTTGGAAAGACTTAAGTATCGAATAATTTTTCACTATCCGACTTTATTCAAATATTGGTTGCAATTCTCTTCTTGTCATTGACCTAAGGCGTTTTAATTGTGAGCGCTTCAACAGGCTGTTTTGATTTCAAGTGGCTGGGGTTGAGATATGAATTGCATTTTTGTAGCGGATGATTGCATCAAATTGGATTGTAAGCCGTTAGGCAAATTTTTTGTAATATTTGGTTTTAGCATCCGAAGCCGACTGCACGGAGCAGAAGCTCTGGACGGATCTTTTGAACCGAGCGATTGCTCTAATAGAGGGCTACCGCCGGATCAGATCACAATGAAATAGGTCTGTGGCATTGCGTTGGTTTTGTCATACTGGGCATACGGTTTAAGGTTAGGTGGCATCAGGAAATAAAGCGATCCGGGTGGAATGTGTCGAGAAGCGCGTCCCGGTGACCTGTCTCAATTTCGGCTGCAACAAGCTCAGCGATACCAGGAGCAAGGGTTGCACCGGAATGCATGACCGTTACATACAGACCATTTTTGGGGCTGCCCACAATTGGCATACCATCCGAGGGCGTCGGGCGGATGCCAAGGGTATGATGACCGAATTCCAGTTCGTTGCTGTCTAATGCTTCTTGCAAACGAGAAAAGAGTTCATTGGAACCCAACTTTGGGTTCTCGTTGATGGACCCACCACCAAAATCGCCCCCGGCGATTACTGTGCCGTCTGCGCGCTGTTGCATGTGTAAGCCGTCGGTGAGGATAGTGTGTGAGATTAGGGGCGTGGTCGGTTTTGTATGTATTAAAAGGCCAGCGGGCGTGTGGAGTGGAACAGAGATTTCGGCGGTTGCTGCGAGAGCTTGGGAGTGAGTGCCTGCTGCAAGGATGGTTATGTCGGCATAAATTGGACCATCGTTTGTGTTTGCGCCTATGATGGTTTCACCTTTGGTGAGAAGGCCTGTTGCGCTAGTTTTGATAAATGTAGTGTTCTGCGCATGCTGGCGAAAAACTTTAGCGGCCATGTCTGGAATAACTTGAGCCTCGATCTCGCAGTAAAGTGCATGTTTTGGGACTTTTGTTAGCTTGGGCTCTAGGATGGTAATTTGATCATGTGTGACCCATTCGAATGGGTAGCCCCAAGGCGTGTGTTCGGCGTGAAGAGTGTCAAGTGAGACACCATAATAATCTGCATAAAGTGTTCCGTTCATGTTGTACGGCAGATTGGGCAGGTCTGGTGTAATGCGGTTCCAGGCATCCATCGCGTAGCGGCGCAGGGCATAATATGGCTTTGGGTTTTCGTATGATGCATTAATCCAACCGAATGATGCACTGCTGGCGGCACCCCCAACTTCAGATGGATCGAGCAGCGAAACTGTGCAGCCAGATTGACCGATGCGATAGGCCAGCGCACTGCCAATTATGCCTGCGCCGATGATGAGAATGTTTTGTGTCATTTTTACCTGCTTTCATGGGAGCAGTTGGCTTGCAAATGATTTATTTTGGAAGTCGCGTAATGTTTCTAATGTTTCTAATGTTTGTAAACGAAGAAATGGTTAGATGTTAAATAAATTGTAGCGCTAAACAATGCCTGCGACAATTGAGCGGAGTGTGGTAATGCCGTCACTTTTAGCCGAGGAGGTTTGCACTAATTCGGGATATGCGGCTGGAAATTTGCGGATGGATTCTATTGTGCGCTGTGTAATCTTGGCGAGATCACCTGCTTTGAGTTTATCGCATTTTGTGATAACTACTTGGAAGGTGACAGCAGATTTTGAAAGCATGTCCATGATCTCTATATCCACCTTTTTTGGTCCGTGGCGGGCGTCGATCAATAAAAATACGCGGCGCAGGGAAGGGCGGCCTGAGAGGTAGGATTTCAGCAGCCGCTGCCATTTTTCAACTATGGGTAGCGGTGCGTTTGCGAAGCCGTAGCCGGGCACATCGACGAGGTAGTGTTCTTCGCCCATTTTAAAGAAGTTTATTTCTTGGGTGCGCCCAGGGGTATTGGATGTGCGTGCAAGGGCTTTGCGTCCCGTTAGGGCGTTGATCAGGCTTGATTTTCCTACATTGGAGCGGCCAGCGAAGCAAACCTCGATGCGGTCTGCCTGTGGCAGGCCTGACATGCTAACAACACCCTTAAGAAAATCTGTGCCGCCTGCAAAAAGGAGGCGGCCTTTTTCAGATTTGGCGTGATCGGGCTCTTCGGCGATTGTGAATTGCATCTCCATCTATAGGATCTCCAATTTGTCGCCAACTTTTATCCTACCGCTTTCTACTACTTCCGCGTAAACGCCAAAATCTTTGTGCCCATAAGTTTCAGAAAGAATTTTCAGGGTGTCTACGTCACGTTTGCCCGTTTCGGGATTTGCAGTGGTGGCAGGGCAACGGGTGATGGGCTCAACGATTCTGAGAAGTGCTTTGCCTATGCGAGCATAATGGCCGATCCAGTTAAATTCATCCCAAGGAGCCGTGCCCTTAATCCAGATGTTGCCGCGCCAGCGTAAAGGCGATAATTCGACACCCGCGTCGTTGGAGACGGCAGCGAGTGAATCATGGGAATTTATTGATATAGAAGGGAACGGCGTGTCCGTCATCCCGCGATTTGGAGCACGGACGATACGATGAGATGCTGCGCGGTCGCGAGGCATTATTGGTTTGGTCCATGCTACAAGTTTTGCACCGTCGCTCTCGAGATCAGGGTTGATTGTAAGTGAGCCAAGCGATGGATGTGTGAAAATAATAGTGTTGTCAGCCTCGTGCATCGTTACCTTTATGGCCATCAGTTCTGGTGCTTTGGCTCCACGTGAAAAATTTACACAGGGCGCCCAATTGGGGTTTGCATCATCAAATTTTGCCATTTCGTGAGCAACGGCCCAAGTACGATCCCAGGGCATAGTTTTGCCTTGGGCCAAGGTTACCGCAGACAGAGCTTCGTAGCCATGTGCTTTAACAGGATGGCGATACAACTCTGAGATGGCAATCATTTTTCCACTGCCTTTGTCCGTTTAAAACTGCCCATGATGTTGCCAAAAATATCTGGTTTTACGCCCTGTGAGCGCATGATGGTGTACTGTTGGATGAACGTTATCGTGTTGTTTGCCACCCAGTAAACTACGAGGCCAGAGGCAAAGGTGCCCAGCATGAACATGAATACCCACGGCATCCAAGCAAAGATTTGTGCTTGAGTTTTGTCTGTTGGAGCCGGGTTCAATTTTTGTTGCATCCACATAGTGACGCCCATCAAAATGGGGAAGACACCGATTGAGAAGATCGCAAAGAAAGATTCTGGTCCTGGAGTTGCCCAAGGGAACAAGCCAAAAAGATTAAGAAAAGATGTTGGATCGGGTGCAGACAGGTCGGTTAACCACCATATAAAGGGCGCATGACGCAGTTCAATTGTTACAAATATGACTTTATAAAGTGAGAAGAAAATCGGGATTTGCAAAAGGATTGGTAAACAACCAGCGGCGGGGTTCACCTTCTTCTCTTTATAGAGCTTCATCATTCCTTGCTGCATGGCTTGGCGGTCTTCGCCGTGCTTTTCCTTAAGTTTTTCCATTTCTGGCTGGAGCTCTTTCATGCGCGCCATAGAAACGTAAGATTTATAGGCCAAAGGGAAGAGGATTGCTTTTATAATAAGTGTGAGGCCAATAATGGACCAACCCATGTTATTAATATGCAGGTTTAGCCAGTGTAAAACTATAAAAATTGGTTTGGTTAGAAAGAAAAACCATCCCCAGTCAATGGAGTCAACGAACTGTTGTACGCCGATTTCGTCTTGGTACCGTTTGATTACATCCCATTCTTTTGCTCCTGCAAACAGAGTTGATTTTGCCTCGACCTTTGTTCCAGCACCGATTGTCATGGTTGGCATGCGCATGTCCGTTTGATACGTGTCGGTCGCACCCGTATATTTCGATACGGATGTGAACCCGGTACCTGGTGTAGGGATCAGCGCAGTCATCCAGTATTTATCGGTAAATCCAATCCAACCGTTCTGCTCAACCTTAATTTTGTCCACATTGCCGCCTTCTGATGGGTCCGCCGCTTGGCCTGGCATGTCATCATAGTCGATTTCTTGGATTTCACCGTCAGAAGCGCGCACTACGCCTTCGTGCAGAATATAAAAGCCGATAGTTTCAGGTTCGCCTACGCGAGCAACAATACCATAGGGCTGTAAGCGGATATCATTACTAGTTTTGTTTTCAACAGACTGGGTGATTGAAAACAGAAAATTTTTGTCGATGCTGATAACACGGCGAAACACCATGCCTTGGCCATTATCCCAGCGAAGGGTCACGGGCGTTGCTATGGTCAGTGTGTTTCCTGACTCCAATTCCCATGGAGTTGTGGCTGAGGGCATAAATTTGAAATCAGCTGCGTCCGTTGGTGCCCAGCCGTAGGTCGCGTAATAGGCATTTGGCCCACCAGCGGGAGATAAGAGCGTTTCTTTTATGGATGGGTCATTGAGTTTCACGTTGTAGTCGAGCAGGCGCAGATCGTCGATTCGACCACCAAGCAGAGAAAGGGATCCTTCAACACGGCTAGTTTTAATCTCAATCCGTTTGGTCTTGCTAAGTGCTGCTGAACGTGTGTCAGCAGGCTTTCCATCAAGGGATGGAGCAGCGGCAGTGCCTTCAGCAGACTGCGCTGTTGGCACACCATCGATCGTTTGCGATGAAGTGTCTTGGGTTGGCTGAACAGGCTCTTCTGGTGGGAAAAAGTAGAACCACGCCAAAATCACTAGCATGCTGAGCCCGGTTGCGAGGATAAGGTTCTTGTTCTGCTCGTCCATAATCCACCTGAAAAGTATTGAAATTTCGTGGAAAGTATCAATAGAAACGAGCACGAAAGGTCAAGGCTTAAAGGTTGGATCGCCGTGAAATGGTGCGTTAACCCCGTGCTGAAAGTTTTGCGCGGGTTTCTTTAATTTTCTGTGTGCCGGCTTCGATCAGTATTCGTTCGAGCTTTGCGATATTCATTGAAGCCTCATTTTGTGATTTAATTACCAACGAAATGGTGCGTTCCGGGCTGGGATCGGCAAGTTGTAAAATCGCTAGCTCTGATCGTCCTTCGGTATCGGCGAAGGCAATCTCTGGCAGCAGGGTCGTACCATAGCCTCCTGCCACGAGGCCAGCAAGTGTGTGTAGGCTTGAAGCACCAATTTGGTTGAGTGTTTCTTGTGTGGCGTATTTACAAAAGCTTTTGGTTTTGTCGCGCAAGCAATGGCCTTCGGCGAGAAGAAGGAATTTAAGAGGTGCAATATCCTCGAATACAATTTCACCATCTTTCAGGTTGAGTGCTTTGGATTGGCTGGCTTGCACAGCTAGCAAAAAACGGTCTTGGAACAGGGGCCTTTGTGTTAAGCTTGATGCTGCCACGTCTGTGGCAATGATTCCTGCGTCAAGCTGCCCATGGTTAATTTCATCAAGTAATTCATCTGTCGTTGCTTCGCGAATTTGCAAGTCAAGTTTGGGCAGGCTCGCTTGTATCAAGCGGATCGCGACCGGCAGAAGGTAAGGCGCAACGGTTGGAATGATCCCAAGATGGAATGGCCCCTCAACCCCGCGATGCTGACGGGCACTGTCCTCTATACTTTGGATGTCAGCAAGAATGCGATTTGCCGACGCTAGCACTTCGTATCCAAACGGCGTTGGGCAAAACGGGCGCATATCGCGGTTGACCAATGATTTGCCAAGTAAAGTTTCTAGCTCTTGAATTTTTACCGAAAGAGCAGGTTGGGACACATTGGATGCCGCTGCTGCATGGCCAAAGTGCCCGTGTCGGCATAAAGCCTGGAAATACTGTAATTGCCGGAGGGATATTTTCATAATTTCGTGGTATCAAAATGTGCATCTGCTGTAAAATTAATCAACAACGTTGCAGGTATTAGTCTCTTTTCAAAATGTGGGAAGCGTAAGCTTATCCAATGTCGTGATTTTTCAAATTGCGAGTCGTATCCGCTTTTCGTGCCAATCCAAAAAAATCAAACAAGTTGGTGTCAAGCAAGTGTGATGGTCTCGCATTCATTAAAGAACGAAACATTACCTGACGTCGGCCTGGACTATTCTTTTCCCAGCCATCGAGAATTTGTTTCACTTGCTGACGCTGCAAGCCATCTTGGGAGCCGCAAAGGTCACAGGGAATTATAGGATAGTTCATCGCCTTCGAAAATTTCTCACAATCGGCTTCAGCCACAAAAGCAAGCGGACGATAAACGAACAGATCACCCTCTTCGTTAATAAGTTTTGGAGGCATAGTGGCCAGCCGCCCTCCGTGAAAGAGGTTCATTATGAAAGTTTCAAGAATATCGTCACGGTGATGACCTAACACGATTGCCGAACAGCCCTCTTCACGCGCCACACGGTATAGATTTCCTCGGCGAAGACGTGAACACATGGCACAATATGTGCGGCCAGCAGGGACTTTATCTTTGACTATCGAATAGGTGTCTTGATATTCGATGCGGTTTGCGATGCCCATCTTTTCCAAAAACTCCGGTAAGACGCTGCCAGGAAAATTTGGCTGCCCTTGATCGAGGTTGCAGGCTAAAATTTCTACAGGCAGCAAGCCGCGCCATTTCAGTTCTGTCAAGGCAGCCAGCAGGGTGTAGCTGTCTTTGCCGCCCGATAAGCAAACTAACCATTTTGCGCCCCTTTCGATCATGTCATATTGTTCCACTGCTTCGCGGGTTTGACGAATAATACGTTTGCGCAACTTTTTGTATTCGGTCGTTGAAGGTGCACCGTGGAAAAGAGGATGAATGTCAGTAAGAATATCAAGCATAGATTGGGGATAACGGCTTGGCGAGACGAACTCAAGTTGTGAACTAAGATGCTCTTTGCTGTATTACCTTTGGTGATACCAACGCAGATAAAAAAGATTATCATTTTATATGGGATAAAGAATTCTGGCAGTCTGGTTAAATGGTGGCAGGGCATCACTTTTGGCAGCGTGGGTTCACGTGTCTTAAAGAAAAAATTATGCGGATTTTACTTATGCTGACCAAACTACTGAACAGCGGGTTTGGACCCAAATAAAAACAGGTTCAGATACATGGGTGGGCACCGCGGATGGGGTTCTTGGTGTTGCCAGAGGTCTTGAAGGCGCCGACAATTTCAATTGGACCTACAAAATAGATTTATCAGTGCCGGGCGGCACCCTAACGTTAAATTTTAATGATTGGATGTGGATGATTGATGAGCGACATATTTTGAATTTTGCCTTAATGAAAAAGGTAGGAGTGAATATTGGCAAAGAAGTGATTTTTTTCAAAAAATACGCTAGTTGCTACGAAAAGTTTGGATAATTTTTGCTTAAAGAGGTTTTCAACGCGCTCACCTGTTAAG
>Ga0206682_10004880_pt1 | contig 10732 bp, 11 predicted proteins | sample M240m12015metaG_FD_155444 | JGI IMG/M metagenome (GOLD analysis project Ga0206682, IMG submission 155444) | Ammonia-oxidizing marine archaeal communities from Monterey Bay, California, United States - M2 40m 12015 | ecosystem: Environmental > Aquatic > Marine > Intertidal zone | place: USA... | reverse complement strand
AATGCGATTTTACAAAAGCTGTAAGCTGTAAGCTGTAAGCTGTAAGCTGTAAGCTGTAAGCTTTGGTGGTGCAAAATGGTCTGGGGCGTATAGAGCTAAATCCGAACTGAAACATACCCCAATAATTGCAGATGTTTAAAAAATAACCCTCAACAGCGTCGCAAAAGCCCGTCGCCTAACATGGGGTAAACCGATTGAATGCCAAAGCTGCGACATATTCGATTATGCCAGGCCAACGCGCATGGCCATCGAATGACGCGTTGCCTGGCGCTATTTCCGGCCTAAAGCATCGCCGGAAAAACCTGATCAGGGGGTCTATGGCCATCCGCAAATGTCTTGATATTGATGATGACCTTTTCGCCCATTTCAATGCGCCCCTCTATCGTGGCAGATCCCATATGCGGCAATAAAACCACGTTTGCCAAACGGCGCAAATCAACGTTCACATCCGTGCCATGCTCGTACACATCCAATCCTGCACCGGCCAGCTCGCCGGCTGACAGCATCCGCGTTAGAGCATTTTCATCGATCACCTCACCACGGGAAGTATTTATGATCACCGCGCTGGGTTTCATAAGCTTCAAGCGCCGCGCGTTCATCAAATGAAACGTCGACGGCGTATGGGGGCAATTAATCGATAGAATATCCATTCTCGCCACCATTTGATCCAGACTTTCCCAATAAGTGGCCTCAAACTGGCTTTCAGTTTCTGAATGCAGGCGTTTGCGATTGTGATAATGAATTTGAACGCCAAAGGCGCGCGCGCGCTGCGCAACCGCTTGACCAATGCGGCCCATCCCAAGGATACCCAAGCGGCGGCCTCCCAAGCGCCCCCCCAAAAACCCGGTCGGTGACCAACCCGACCATTGGCCCGATTGCATCATGCTTAAACCTTCAGGAATCCGGCGCGTCACTCCGAGCATCAGCGCCATCGCCATATCCGCCGTATCCTCAGTCACCACGCCAGAGGTGTTCGAAACCAGAATGCCACGTTGATTGGCAGTTTTCACATCAATATGATCAACACCCGCCCCAAAATTAGCGATCAACTTTAGATCTGGGCCAGCTTGCGCCAATAAAGCCGCATCAATATCATCGGTGACGGTCGGCACCAAAACATCGATTGTCTTCATCAAAGCGCCCAGCTCGGCCCGCTCCATCGGAGTATCTTGGTCGCGCAGATGAACATCAAACAGCTCTTTCATACGCGTTTCGACCGCTTCAGGAAGACGGCGCGTCACGGCTACGCGAAGTTTATCTGATGGCATATGAGCCTCTTTACTGACACAGCTGTTACCCGCATAAAGTGACGTAAGTTGCATCAGGGCACAAGAACCTCTAGATAAAAAATTGAAACAGGATTTCGAGCGTCAAACATGCTGCGCATTATAGCCCCAATCGTTCTCAGCTTTTTATTGGCCAGCAGCCTTTGCGCACAAGAGCGCGGCCCAGTGACCAACCTGCCCATGCCGCGCTACGTGTCTTTGAAAGCCAGCAAAGCCCATGCCCGCCGCGGGCCTTCCTTATCGCACCGGATTGATTGGGTGTTTACACGCAAAAACATGCCTTTGGAAATTTATGCCGAATATGAAAACTGGCGGCGGGTGCGAGATATCGACGGCGCCGGAGGCTGGGTTCATTATTCGATGCTCTCTGGTGTCCGCAGTGCGATTGTAACGACCGACATGCACCCCTTGCTTTCACGCCCTGATCGCAGCAGTGCCTTGCGCGCACGGATTGAACATAATGTCATCGTCAGCATCGACGAATGCACCTTGGATTGGTGCCGCGCAAGATCCGGTCAATTTAAAGGATGGCTGCCAAAAGACGCGCTTTGGGGTGTTTACCCAAACGAATTGCGCGATTAGCGGCGCTCTAAAACCATCACGTTTGCTTATTTAACGATTTGCCAATCTCCATCCGCGCTGCGACAGGCCTGGCCATAGCCTTGCTCTTTACGCCCACCAACGATGATTTCTTGCGTATATTCGCGGCACACCGTGTCAGCGCGATAAAACGTGCGCGTTGGCTTTACGCTGCCACTATTGCCGCTATCGGGGTTCTTCCACGCAACGGCTGTATTCGTGGGCGAGGTTTCAAGCGCGGTTTGATAATTATTATTCAACATCCGGCGATCCAACTCATCCAGAGAGGCCCCAATATCTGCCCCGATTACCATACCGGCCACAGCGCCCAAAAATGTCGCAAATTGCTGATTATCAGACCCCTCGGCCATCTGATTGGCTAAGGCGCCCCCCACAACCGCACCGCTCAGCGTGCCAATTGTTTCTTTACGGCCTGGCTCGCCCGGTGCTTGAGAAACACCGCCGCCGGCAGTTTGGCAGCCCGCCAAAGCGATCATAAGAACCGATATTATCACGCGTTTTCTCATAGCATTCTCCTGTTACGTCAGCGCCAGCGCCCGTCGATATAAATATACAAATATCATGCCGTAGAAACCAACTGATTTAAATAGCCAACTGACACCTACCGGCAAAAATCCGCACATAAAACACCCGCTGCAAAATGTAGATTTTGCTTGCACCAGACAGAGTAACAATGCCCGATGCCACACAAACTATGATTTTCAATCAAAAACGTTCATAAAACCTAGATGAAACGCAGCAGGGTTGATCCAAAGCCTTGGCTATCCCCCGGCGTCAAAATTTGGGTAAAATTATTGTGATTGAGTGATAAGTATCAAGCTTTCGGCCGAGAGAACGGACAGCTTGAAATCATAGTCGCCCTTGGCAAGGCGTAAAAAGAAGTTGCCGAATCCATAAAAAAGGTGGGCACGAGGCCCACCAGTCTTTTAAGGGAGGAAATGAAGACAAAAACCAACTTCACATCTTATAATACGGCTTTCTTATCAAATCGTTTAGCTGAAGCGCGGAACATTAAAATCGGAATGTCGGCAAGGTCATTGCGCCAAACGCTCGAAAACCTCTTCGACCTGCACCAGCCGTTTTTCAGAGATAGAAAGATACGCAGCTTCAGCAAGAAGCAGGGCCTGACGCCCATCTTCAAAGCCAACCTCTGCGGGTTTATGGTTTTTCACGGCCTCAACAAAAGCAGCGATCTCTGCCATAAAGGCTTCGTGATAGCGCTCTAAAAAGAAATGCAAATAGGGCTGGCTTGTTTCGCTTTCCTGCGCCGAGTAGCGGCGCAACTCATACGGCTTGCGATTATCGCTGATCAACATGCCCGTTGAACCTAGCAATTCCAATCGCTGGTCATAGCCATAAACCGCCGTTCGCGAATTATTAATCTGGCATTGTTTGCCATCCGCGGTCCGCATGACGATCATCGCGCTGTCAAGATCGTCTAGCTCCTCCATCAACGCAGGATCGATCAAACGCCCCCCCATCGCCATAACCTCTGTCGGGGTTTCGCCCAGAATAAAGCGGGCCAAATCAAAATCATGGATGGTCATATCGCGCAGCAATCCACCGGCGCTTTCATAATAGGATCTGGGCGGCATTTCAGGGTCGCGCGAGGTTATAATCACTTGATGCAAATCACCAATATCTCCGTTCAATAAACCTTGGCGCGCGGCCCGATGGCCCGGATCGAAACGGCGGTTAAAGCCCAGTTGGATCAACACATCGCTGCCCGAAATTCTTTCTGCGCAGGCATTGACGCGTGCGAGGCTGAGATCAATGGGTTTTTCACACAGCACCGGCTTGCCCGCAGCCACCGCCATTTCAATAAAATCCGCATGGGTTTCAGTTGTGGTGGCGACCAATACAGCATCCACATGACCCGAGGAAAATATGTCTTGCGGGCTAGATGCTGCCGGTACACCGTGCTGTTCGGCCACGGCAGAGGCGCTTGGCACGTGGACATCATAGACCATAGCCAATTCAGCATCTGCGTGGCGCGCGATATTATCTGCATGCATGCGCCCTATCCGTCCACATCCCAAAACCGCTATGTTGAGCATTTCTTTTCTCCTAAAATAACAGGGTAATCGGTTCGTTCACAGGCTTTACACTGAGCGCTCTAATGTCAAGCCTCAGCAGCTGCGCCCGCAACGGCTTGAGCAACTTGAAAATATGCCCAAGCACTCGAACCAACATTAAACCAAAATGAGAAAAGCAAAACGCCCGGAAAAATATTCAAGACAGCGTCATGCCATTAAGAATAGCGCGGAATGACAAGTTTCGCCCTGCGGCGCGCTAAGCATCCGCAATCAGATCTTCAACTTCTTTGCGCAAATGTGACGGAATATTGACCCCGTTTTGGCGGGCGTCTTGACGCTTTTGACCACGGCTTGCGCCGGGCAGGCGCGTACCGCTTTGCTCCAAGATGGCCGAACATAAAGCGCTGAGGCGGGTTTCGAATGCCTGGCCACCGAATTTTTTTGGGTCAATCGCTATGATCATTTGCCCCACGCCAGGGGGCGCGCCTTCTGCGTCAAAAAAGGATGTGGCCTCAAAGCTATGATTGGCACCGATCAAACTGGCAGATAGAATTTCAACCATGAGACTTAAGGCGGCACCTTTGGCATCGCCAAGGGGCACCATTGAACCGGCCAAAGCCGCTTTGGGATCAGTCGTCGCTTGGCCATTTCGATCCAAAGCCCATCCTTCGGGGATCGAGTCGCCGGCTTTATCAGCCGCCATCACTTTACCTCTGGCGACTTTGGATAGCGAAAGATCAATTACCAAAGGCGCCGCATCGGCTCGAGGGCTGGCAAACGCAATCGGGTTGGTGCCAAACACCGGTTGGCTTCCCCCCCAGGGCGCCATCGCTTTGGGCGTATTGGCAAACATGAGGGCAATCATGCCTTGCTCTGCCAAGGCCTCGACATGCGCGCCCATTTGACCGGCATGATGTGATCTTATGATCCCCGCAGCCGCTATGCCTGTTTCTGGCAGGCGCGTCAGCAATTCCGAAATTGCCAAAGCGATCGCGGGAAAAGCAAACCCGTTTTGCGCATCAACTCGTATCAGCCCAGCGCTGCAGATTTCAAGCTGCGGAACCGCGGTTCCATTCACTTTGCCCGACCGCGCCTGCAACGCATAGCTTTTCACCCGCGATAACCCATGGCCTTTTTGTCCATCAATTTCTGCGGCAACCAAAGCTGCAGCAACCGTAGCTGCATTGGCCTCAGAAACCCCAGCTTGTACAAAAGCCCGGCTTACGAAGCGAACCGCATCCGCAACACTTAATGTGGTTATATTCTCGATATCAGTCATGCCATCTCCCATTTGCCTGCCCTCTAACCTGTTTCATTCGCGGTTAGAAGCTGGAAATGACCGATTTTGTTTCAAACAGAGGCCGCGTTCAGCGCCGCCAATACACCGCGCAGTTCAGCCAAACCCTTCAAGCGCCCGATATAAGGATATCCCGGATGCGTGCCAGCCCCCTTATCGCCCGCCAAAGCATGGCCGTGATCTGGCCGAAAATAAATCGGGCGACCCTGTTGTTCCGCATGCCGACGATGCGTTTCAGCCTGTAGAATTTCCATCACCTTTACCAGATCGACATCCCCGCCCAGATGATCTGATTCATGGAAAGATCCATCGGGTGATTTTGTGACATTGCGCAAATGCGCGAAATGCACACGTTGCGCAAAAGCGCGCGCCATTGCGATCAAATCATTCTTAGGATGCGCCCCGAAACCACCCGTGCAAAACGTGACCCCATTCTCATCCGCCTCTACTGCCTCTAAAATCCAAGCGATATCAGATTGCGTTGAGACAATACGCGGCAAGCCCAGAATATCCCAAGGAGGATCATCTGGATGAATGCACATATTTACGCCAAGCTCTTGCGCCGTGGGAATGATTTCCTGCAGAAACCGCTTCAAATTCGCCCTTAAATCTTTGTGTGTCAGACCCTCATATGCCTGTAAAGCAGCGCGCAAGCCAGCCACATCATACCTATCATAAGCCCCCGGCAAGCCCGTCATAATCGAAGACAACAAACGGTCTTTATCTTCCATATCCGCCTTTTCGAACCATAGCTGAGCTTGCGAAATCACCTGTTCGGCGTGATCGTCTTCCGCGCCGGGGCGTTGCAAGATGAACATATCAAAAGCTGCCATCTCAACCGCAGAATAGCGCAGCGCATGGCCGCCCGATGGCATCTGCCAATCCAGCGTTGTTCTGGTCCAATCCAGAACAGGCATAAAATTGTAACAAATCGTTTTAATGCCGCAGGCCGCAAGATTGGCCATTGATTGTCGATAATTTGCAAAAATACGCGGCAAATCGCCTTCGCCTTTTTTGATATTTTCATGCAGCGGCAGACTTTCCACCACTTGCCAAGATAAGGGCCGAGCGGCCTGCGCAATAAGCGCTTGCCGCGTTTTGATCGCCTCCTCATCCCATACGTCTCCATATGGAATTTCATGCAATGCAGAAACCAATACCCCCGCGCCGGATTGGGCAATATGATCCAAAGAAATCTTATCAAGCGGCCCGAACCAACGCCACGATTCAATCATTGATCTCTCCCGTTTTAAAAGCTGGAGCACAGGTAAAACGCACGGCTTTTTCAAAAGCCTTGCGCGCACCAGCGCGTTCCGGCTGAGTGTCCGGCACGATTGCATAAACCACGTGATTGTACAATTTGGATCTTAATCGCGCACCTCTCTCTCAAAGTGGGCTGCAAAGCCTCTGGATTGACCATCCCCACTTACGCAGCTGAGGTTCTAGGCTTTAGCTTGGTTTTCGCGAGTAGAAACAAAAAAAGGCCCCCCCAAAAAAGGGGGCCAAAGTAACATTGAAACGTCTGGGAGGATCGCGTTCAATGATGCACAAAATTCGGGAGGAATTAAGGTTTGCGCATTACGGGTGTCATCAGAGACCGCGCCTGCACAGCCGAAGCTTGGTTTTCAGCGGCTCAAGGCTCGTTGTGAATACGCTCTAGCCCTTCACGCCTAGAGTTTCAGCGCAACTGCTTAATAAGTGCCCACAAAGAAACTTTTAAGCGGGGGGGGCTCTTTGATAAAAAAGATCCGGCCCAGCGCATAACGATTGATTGCAGGGCGCAACGCAGTCCAATTGGGCGGCGCGTTGGCCCCATGCGTGATTTGTTCAAAGCGAGCAAATGGCCTCAGACACCTATTGAGTTTGCCCAGTAACTTGGGTTTAAAATTTAACGACTTAAGATCTGAAATCATTTGCCAGAGAGATGATGCGTCAGATAAACAGATTGAGCGCCCCTGTTTAAAGCGCCTATTAAAACGCATGGCATCTGCCCTACAAATTTGGATATAAAATGACCTATACGCCCGCATCTTCTCGCTATGACGCAATGGTTTACCGCCGATGCGGTCAATCCGGTTTAAAACTGCCCGCAGTATCTTTGGGCCTTTGGCATAATTTCGGCCATGATTTTCCACATCAAACCAAACGAAAAATCTGCCAAACAGCGTTTGATCATGGCATCACACATTTTGATCTGGCCAATAATTATGGACCACCGCCCGGCAGTGCGGAAGCAGCCTTTGGTGATATTTTGCGCCAAGATTTCGCCGGCTATCGAGACGAATTATTGATAAGCTCAAAGGCCGGGTATAATATGTGGGATGGCCCCTACGGAGAATGGGGCAGCCGCAAATACCTGATTGCCTCTTGTGATCAATCGCTTCGGCGGATGGGTTTGGACTATGTAGATATTTTCTATTCACACCGATTCGATCCAAATACACCTTTAGAAGAAACGATGGGCGCTCTGGATCATATCGTCCGCTCTGGGCGGGCACTTTATGTAGGCATTTCAAGCTATAACAGCAAGCGCACGCAAGAAGCCGTGGCAATTTTGAAGGCGCTGGGTACCCCCTGTCTGATCCATCAGCCAAGTTATAATATGTTCAATCGTTGGGTCGAAACCGATGGTCTGCTTGACAGCTTGGACAGCCTTGGCATGGGGTCAATCGCCTTCACGCCTTTGGCCCAGGGGCTTCTCACAAACAAGTATCTTAACGGAATTCCCAGCGATAGCCGCGCCATGCAAGAGAAAAGCCTTGATCGCGGCCGGATCGCCGATGCGCTGGTCGAGGCCTTGCGCGGTTTAAATGCTATTGCAGAGGCACGCGGTCAAACCCTGGCCCAAATGGCACTGGCGTGGGTGCTGCGCGAAGGGCGCGTAACCTCAGCGCTGATTGGGGCGTCAAAGCCCGAGCAAGTGGTGGATTGTGCCGGTGCGATCCAGAACTTAGAGTTTAGCGAAGATGAACTTCGGCGCATCAATGCCTATGCCACTGATCGAGACCTGAACCTATGGGCCGCCTCATCCGAGCTTGCATAATCAAAGCCCCGGATGGGCCTTGCCAAGTGGAGGATCGATGCCGGATGTGCCGCCCAAGAAGCGTGCGCCTCTTACGTCTTAACCATCATGATAAGCCGGGCCAGCAGCACAAGCGGGCTCTGTGGCAGATCTGCTCTGAAGCCTTTTTGCCCAAGTTTGATTTTAAAACTTTACACAAGCTTTCCCCGCGCTGCCACTGGGATACAGGCAACCACTTGGTCGCCCCGAATGGCGACTAATTGATCAAACATATTTACAGACACACAAACATGGTTGGGGATGACGCGGACGATCTCTCCTATCTCAGGTTTGCGCGCAGTTTGGGATAAATCTAAAAATCCGTGTTCTTCTGCAAATTTATCAATGCGAGCGTTTGGATATTCAATAATATGCCCATAGCCATCTAAGCCTCCTATATCCGAGGTGAAGGTTTTTGAACCCGCATCCAAAATACCGCGCTCGGCGCCAGCTCGGCTCACAACGCTGGTGAAAACGTGATAAGCGCACGCTTCTTGCGTGGCGAACCCCGCGGCGATCATCATCCGATCATTGAAAATACAGGTTCCGGCGCGATGCTCGGTTGCGCCGCGCAGCTGCCCGATATTCTTGAAATTTGGGGTTCCACCGGTCGAAACGATACCTGCTATGAGACCAAGATGGTTTAATCCCGCCTGCACCGCATCAAAAAAACTCTGGGTGTGTGGCCAGCCGTTTAACGGCGGGTAAAACAACAAGCCAGCAAACCTCAAATTCGGATCATCTTTAATCACCTGTGCCAAATCTAAAGCTTGCTGTGGGGTCTCAACGCCGGCACGGTTTTGCCCCGTATCGCATTCAATCAGAACCTCTAAAGGGCGCCCTGCATCTTGCGCAGCCTGCGCATAGGCGGTTAAGCTCACGCGATTATCAGCACAGACTTTCAAAGCGACGCGCTTTTGCAACGCAGCCAACCGACCCGAGCGCGCAGCGCCCAGCAGATTGGTTGCAATCACGATATCGCTTATCCCGGCATCCGCCATAATTTCAGCCTCGCCAAGTTTCTGACAAGTGATCCCCTGCGCCCCCGCAGCAATTTGCATTTTGGCCAAAATTGGCGATTTATGCGTTTTTATATGGGGCCGATTGGCAAGGCCTTGGGCGGCGCATAAACGCTGCGCTGTTCGGATATTTTGCTCAACCTTATCAAGATCAATAACAGCGCAGGGTGTGCCAAAATCGCGCATAATGGTTTGTTTCAACGTATGATCAATTGGCCTCATAACAGGTCTGCCCTTCAGATTTAACACTCGCAATTGAAGCTTACGTCGATCGGGCAAATAGCGCCACTTTAAACTCGCTAAGCGCCCTAAAATAGCGTAGCCTTTTGGCGATGAAAAAACAAAAGTTAGGCACCAGCGGGCTCAGCGTCACACCCGTGGCCTTTGGTGCATCGGCGCTGGGCAATATGCCCGATACCTATGGGTATGAGGTAAGTGAGGCGCGCGCGCAGATCACCTTGCAAAAAATCTTTGAGGGGCCAATCAATTTTCTGGATACGTCAAATAATTATGGATTGGGGCGTAGCGAAAGCCGGATTGGGCAAGCGATCAAAGCGCGAGGGGGGTTACCTGACGGCTTTGTGCTAGCCACAAAGCTTGACCGTGACATGCAAACAGGGCGCTTTGACGCCGATCGGGTCGCGCGCTCAATCGAAGAAAGCCTGACGCGCCTTGGCCTGAATTGCATTCCACTTCTACATCTTCATGATCCCGAACACGCGCATGACTTAGACGAAGTAACCCGCGATGGCGGCGCAATTGATGCCTTGTTTAAACTTAAGGAACAGGGCTTGGTCACCGCCGTCGGTCTTGCGATGGGCGCGCTGGACATCATGTTTCCGATCTTAAAAGCATATCCGTTTGACAGTTTGATTAGCCATAATCGGTTTACTTTGTTGAACCGTTCAGCAGGCCCGATGTTTGACTATGCGCAAACGCAAGACATTGCTGTTTTCAATGCCGCTCCCTATGCAGGGGGCGTACTTGCCAAGGGCAGCCATATCCTACCAAAGATCACCTATCAGCCCGCCAACGCAAAGCAGTTGCAACCAGTACGGGCTTTGGAAGATGTCTGTTCCCGCCACAACATCCCCTTAGGGGCAGCCGCGTTGCAATTTTCTCTTAGTGAGAGGCGTGTAACATCTACAATTGTGGGCGTTTCCAGACCCGAGCGCGTGGAGGAAACGCTTGAATGGGCGGCGCTTGAATTGCCAGAACCCGCTTTGGCAGAATTGGCACAACTTACTTTTGACCTTGGCGATCCGGAGGCCGATCGCGTCTACAAGCCGGGCTAATATTCACCACGTCTCGCCGCGAAACTTTGGGCCGAAGCTATCCGCTCACGTAGGGCGTATCTGTTGGCCGATACCAAAGCTTTTGGTTGTGCAGGCTGCCTAACACAGATTGAATCTCCGAAATTTCTTTCTTTCCAG
>Ga0206682_10004879_pt1 | contig 10733 bp, 5 predicted proteins | sample M240m12015metaG_FD_155444 | JGI IMG/M metagenome (GOLD analysis project Ga0206682, IMG submission 155444) | Ammonia-oxidizing marine archaeal communities from Monterey Bay, California, United States - M2 40m 12015 | ecosystem: Environmental > Aquatic > Marine > Intertidal zone | place: USA... | reverse complement strand
GCGCACCGCCCAGCTGGGAGGCGTCGCGGCCGCCCGCCTGCGCGAACCCGGGCTTGCCCCCCCCCCCGCCCCCGCACGCCTTCGCGGCGGCGCCCAGCACGGCGCCCGCCTTGAGCCCGCCGGCCTTCTGCACCGCCTCGTCGAAGACCGCCACCAGGCCCACCTTGCCGTCCGCGCTCCCCGAACCCAGCACCACGGCGACGCCGGCGCCGCCGGCGTCGCCGGCGAGCGACGCCGCCAGGCTCTCCGCCGCCGACTTGAGCGACGCCGGGTCGACGCCGTCCAGGCGCGCGACGAGCACCTTCTGGCCGCCGGGCGCGGTCGTGGCGTCCGCGGCGAGTGCCACGGACTTGGCCGCCGCGAGCTCGCCGCGCAGCGCCTCCGCCTCCTTCTGCGCCGCGCGCAGGTCCTCCATGAGCGACGAGACGCGGCCGGCGATTTCCTCGGGGGGCACGCGCAGCGACCCCGCCAGCGCACTCACAACCTCGTCGCGGTCGGCGAGCATGTCCACCACGCCCGGGCCGGCGACCGCCTCGATGCGGCGCACGCCGGCGGCGATGCCCGCCTCGGAGACGATCTTGAACCCGCCGATTTCCGCGGTGTTGCCCACGTGCGTGCCCCCGCACAACTCCATGGACACGCCGGGCACGTCCACCACGCGCACCACGTCGCCGTACTTCTCGCCGAACATCGCCGTGGCGCCCTTCGCCTTGGCGTCAGCGATGGGCATCTCGCGTGCGTCCAGCGCGACGGCGTCCCCGACCCAGCCGTTGACCAGCGACTCGATCGCCGTGAGCTCGTCGCTCGTGGGCGCCCGCGGCGCGTTGAAGTCGAACCTGAGCCGGTCGAAGGTCACCAGCGAGCCGGCTTGCGAGACGTCCTCGCCCACCACCAGCTTGAGCGCCGACTGCAGCAGGTGCGTCGCCGTGTGGTTCGCCTTGGCACGGCGGCGGGACGCCGCGTTCACGGCGGCGGTCACGGCGTCGCCCTCGCGCACGGGTGCATCACCCACCACCTCGCAGCTGTGCACGAAGAGGCGCCCGCCGGCAGCCTTGCGGCAGTCTTTCACGGCGAGCGTCGCGCCGCCCGCCACGACGATCTCGCCCTCGTCGCCGATCTGGCCGCCGCCCTCGGCGTAGAACGGCGTCGCGTCCAGGACGACGTCGATGGCGTCCCCGGGCGAGGCCTCGTCCACGCGCGCGCCCTGCTTGACAATCGCGCGCACGCGCACGTCCGACTCGGCCAGCGAGCCGTAGCCGGTGAAGCGGGTGGGCTCGCCCAGCTCCTCGGCGACGCCCGCCAGCAAGTCGCCGGCGGTGACGTCGACGGCGACGCGCGCGTCGCGCGACAGGTTCCTGGCGGTTTCCATCGCGGTCTCGAACCCGGCGACGTCCACGGCGACGCCCGCCTCGCTCGCGACATCAGTGGTGATGTCCAGGGGGAACCCGTAGGTGTCGTAGAGCGTGAACGCGTCGTCGCCGGACAGAACGGGCGCCTTCGCGTCGGCGGCGACGGCGGCGGCGAGCATGTCGGCCAGAATCTCCTCGCCTCGGCCGAGGGTCGTGGCGAACCTCAGCTCCTCGCGCTCGAGCTCGTCGAACACCTTCGCGGCGCGGCTCTTGAGCTCGGGGTCACACGCATCGCCCATCTCGATCGCGACCGCGGCGATCGCGGGCGTGAACGCCTCGGTGCCCTCCGGCGCCGCGACGCCGAGGAGGCGCCCGCACCGCACGACGCGGCGGATCAGGCGGCGCACGACGTACCCTCTTCCGACGTTGGAGGGGTACACGCCGTCGGAGATGAGGTACGACACGGCGCGCACGTGGTCCCCGATCACTTTGAGCTTGAGCTTCTCCGCATCGCTCGCGCTGGCGTACGTCATGCCGGCCATCGACGCGGCTTTGTCGATGATGGGCCGAATTAGATCCGTCTCGTAGTTGTTCGGCTTGTCCTGCAGAATCTGCGCCATGCGCTCCAGGCCCATGCCGGTGTCGATGTTCTTGCGCGCCAGCGGCGTGGTGGTGCCGTCCGCCGCGCGGGAGAATTCCATGAACACCAGGTTGTAGAACTCAATGAACCGCGAGTCGTCGTCCAGGTCGCACTCCGGGCCCGTGCCGCGCTCGGGATGGAAGTCCCAGTACAGCTCGGAGCACGGGCCGCACGGCCCGGTGGGCCCGGCGGCCCAGTAGTTGTCCGCCTCGTCCATGCGCTTGATGCGTTCCTCGGGAACGCCCACGACGTCTTTCCAGATGTTGTACGCCTCGTCGTCCTCCCTGAACACGCTCACCCAGACTCTGGACGCGTCCAGGCCGTACTCCTTCGTGGCCAGCTCCCACGCCCACTGGATCGCCTCCTTCTTGAAGTAATCGCCGAAGGAAAAGTTCCCGAGCATCTCGAAGAACGTGTGGTGCCTCGCGGTCACGCCCACGTTCTCGATGTCGTTCGTGCGCACGCACTTCTGCGTGGTGGTGGCGCACGGCACCTTCCGCTCCTCCTGGCCCATGAACACGGGCTTGAACTGCAGCATGCCGGCGATCGTGAGTAGCACGGTGGGGTCCTCGGGCACGAGCGATGAGCTGGGCAGCCGAGCGTGCCCTCTGGACTCGTAAAACTCGAGGAAACGACGCCTGATGCCGGCGCCGGAGATGTCCTTGCCGTCCGCATCCTTCAGAGCCGTCTCGGAGGTCTCCACATCGGTGGAGGCGGCCGCGACGGTCACCGCGGGGCGCACCACGCGCGCGGAGAGCACGCCGTCCTTGCGGTTCGCGAGCACGCCGCTTCTTCGGTACCTGCGGAAAGGATAAAGAAAAGGAGGCTGGTGAGCGAAACGAAATGGGACGCGGCGGGTGAAGCGCGGAGACGCGCGCGGGGGTCGCGCACGCACCCGACGCCGCGGCACAGCGCCACGCTCGCCGAGCGCAGCATTAGGCTAGGCGAAAGAAGGCTCTGCATCGTCGATCCGAGCGCGCGAAGGCTGCTCGGCTCGGAATGGTCCCTGCAGCGGGGTCACGATAAAGACACGTCGCCGCGTTCTTCGCGCACCTGGTAGCCAGGTCGCGTCTCGCGTGATTTGTCCGCTCGACGACTTTCCTGTGATCTGCTGATCGAGGCCGCGTGGAAGGCTCGCGAAGGCGCACAGGCGGGCGCGCAAGTGAGCACGCATTGTCGCGCACAGGATTCTTCGAGATCCCGAAATCGATCGACATGGCTCGTCGACGCGCGGTCGCGCTTTTGTTCGCGGCGTTCCTCGCGTGCGCCTCCGTCGCTGCGGCCGAGCCAGACACCTCCAAGGTGACCTGCGGCAGCACGGTGAAGCTGACGCACGCGAACACCAAGGCGAAGCTGCACAGCCACGAGATCGCGTACGGCAGCGGGAGCGGCCAGCAGTCGGTCACAGGCTTCCGCGAGGTGAACGATGGGAACTCGTACTGGACCGTCAAACCCGCGCTGGGCGGGACCTGCGTGGCTGGCGAGCCTCTGGCGAGCGGCGCCACCATCCGACTGCAGCACGTGAACACCAGGAAGTGGTTGCATTCGCACCTGCATCAGAGCCCGCTCTCCGGGAACCAGGAGGTGAGCTGCTTCGGCGATGACGAGACGAGCAACGTGGACGATAACTGGCGCGTGGAGACGCAGGGCGGCGACGTCGAGTGGCTGCGCGACCGCAAGGTGCGTCTCGTGCACGTCAGCACCGGGGTGTCGCTGCACTCGCACCAGCAGAAGTACTCGCGGCCGATCACCGGGCAGTTCGAGGTGTGCGGCGCGCACTCCAAGGACTCGAACAACCTGTGGATCGCGCAGGAGGGCGTGTACCTCCCGGTCAAGGGTTCGGACACCGAGGACGACACCCACGGTGAGCTGTGAACGAAAACGAAAGAAACCTCTTTTCAATCGCACGCCTCGGGGATAAATGGTCGCGTAATAACGCATGTCATCGTCATCCGATCGTTCTCGCCGCGCGGAGCGCGCGGCGCGCGCGCGCGCCGCGCTCTCGTCGAACCTCGCCTAGCTCGACTTCCCCGGCGGCAGCTCTCCCTTGGCGTCCGGCTTGGCCCAGCCCTCCGTGTCGACGACCCCCTCGTCTTCCTGCCGGGCGGCCCTCTCCTCCGCGTCCTGCCTGGCGCGCTCGCCCGCGAACCCCGCCTGGCGGTACGCCGCATCCGGGTCGCCCCGCACCGACATCACCACCGGCGTCGGCTCCGCCGGCCGCCGGTTGTTCCACCAGCTCTTGATCCCCTTGACGCCCTTCTTGGCGAGCGCCGCCGCCTCCTCCTTGGTCTGCACGCCCTTCGCGTCGTTCCACAGGTCGCTCAGCGTGGACTTCAGGTCGATCGGCCGGAGCACCGCGTGCGCGAGGCAGGGCGCGAGCCCGTAGAACACGAGCCGGTTGGCGAACCCAAGAAGGAACTCGAGCGCGCCCGAGACGTACGCGGCGAGCGCGAAGGACGCGGCGGCGCCGATTTTGGTCGCCAGGCACGCCCCCGCGCGGTCGAGCCCGGCGACGCGCGTCTTGTTCCAGGTGAGCCTGCCGTCCGTCGCGAGCTGCAGCTCGCCCAGGAGCGTGTCGCTGCCGGTGGCGGCGGCGGCCGCCGCGCACAGCAAACCCACCGCGCACAGGACGTCGGACGCGAGCGCGGCGAGGAGCGTCGACGCGCCCCACGCGAGCAAAACGTAGTTTTGTCGGTACACCACGACGTTGTGCTTCAGGCGTTCGAGCGCCTCAGCCTTATCTTTCGGCGCGTTCAGGCCGATGCCCTCGACTTCCTTCGCGGAGACGCTCTCGTTGTCGACGTCCACCTCAACCACGGCCGCGGCGACGCGCGTCGCCCAGAACTCCTTCCAAGGCTTGGGAGCGTCGTCCCATCTCGCCTTTCGCAGTTTCTTCAGGAGCTCGGCCCAGTCCTCGGGCCTCGAATCGTCGCCCGCGGAAGGGGGGGGCGCGGCGTACGCGCCGCACGCGGTGTCTCGTCCACCTCGCGGTGCCGGGAAAGAGCCGGCATCGTGACGAGGAGCGGCGAAGCGCACGCGATGCGCGTTTGGGGCGGGCACGGCGCGCGCGCGGGATGACGCGACGGGACCACGCGTTTCGCGGATTCGCGCGGCGTGCGAAGCCACGACCGCGGTCTTAGCCAACGCGCGGCGCGGCGCGGTCGTTCGGCTCGAGTCAGGCGTCGCACCGACGAGACGCGCCGTGGACGCGCACGACGCCGTCCACGACATGGTGATCGCTCCGCGGAAGAAGGGTGACGCGCGCGGAGAGCAGTGTGGGAGGTTCGCCGCGTGATCGCAAGTCGTGCGACCGCGACGCCAGTGACCAAAGGATTTCCAACGAGAAATTTGGATTTCGCGAATGGGCGCGAAACGGCGGGTGCCTCGCAGATGTGCCCCGCACAGGTCGAGAGTCACCCGGACCGAGATGTCTGAGATCACCTCCGCTTCTCCCGCGGCTAAGCGCCCCGTCTTGCCGAGTCCCGCGCGTCCAACGCGCTCGCGTTGCAGACGTACCGCGTGCGCTTGACCTTGTCGTTCGCGCCGGGCAAGTTCGGCAAGCGCGTTTTCGATGTCCACCAGGAAAGCACTTTCCAGGAGCTGCACGAGGCCATCTGCAAGTCGTTCAACCGCGGCCTCGGCTACCACTTTTGTTCCAGTTCAGCTACCCGATTCAATCGTACGCCGCGAAAACCACCGGCATGAAGAAAGCCGACCTGCTCGAGTGGTGCCTCGCGTTCGGCGTGCCCACCGAGGGCCTGAAAGTCCCCGAGATGAAGGCGAGGCTCAGTCAGATCGGAAAGAGGCTGCACGCCGACGAACGAGACCGTCAACGCGCGTATGAGCGCTCTTTGTTCCGCCGCGACGACGACGACGACGACGACGACGCGGCGCCGGGATCGAAGATGAAAGCGTTCGTCGTGGACGACCAGTCGAGCCCGATCTATCCTCCCGATATGAACGAGTTCAGCGAAGTCACGCACGTCGGGTCTAAGGCCACGAAGCTCAGCGACGTGATGCTCGCGAAAGACGACCTCTTGGAGTACCTCTGGGACTTCGGCGCCAGCTGGGCCCACGTGATGGTGGTGGAGAGCTCGCGCGACGCGACGCCGGAAGAGGCGGAGGCGAAGGTCAAGCTCGTGTGGACCAACAACCTCAGCGAACCCGAGGAGTGAGCGGTCGAGATAGCGTCACCTTCGCGCCTTCGTCGAAGGCGGACTCTTTCATCGACAGACGTTGTTGAACGCGCTGCGTCCAGTTCGATATTTTCGTGTCAGGTGCGATTGCACTCGGCGCGACGTTTCGAGTCGGCGAAACGCCCACGCGGTTTCGCGAAACGCGAAGACGCGTGCCCGCGACGCCCCCGCCACACACGTCGACGCACTCAGCGCCGGACACCACACGACCCGCGACCATGCGCTCCGTCGTCTCGCAATCGTGCCTGATGGACCTCGGCGACGAGGAGGTGGAGGAACTCACCGCGCCGCAGTTGGCGATGCCGCCGAAGTCCACTGCTGGAGCGGTCGTGGAGTCCGTGGAGGCGGACCCTCCGCGGCCTCCGCTCCCCCCATTCGACGCGGAGACGGCGCTGATGAAGGTCAAGGCGGCGGAGGCGGCTTGGAACCGCAAGGACGTCGACGCCATCGCGATGGCGTACTCCGAGGACTCGGAGTGGCGCAACCGCGCCGAGTTCGTTCGCGGGCGAGCGCAAATCAAAGACTTCCTGACGCGCAAGTGGGACCGCGAGCTGGACTACGTGCTGCGCAAGTACTTGTGGGCGTTTCACGACAACCGCATCGCGGTGTGCTTCGAGTACGAGTACCGCGACCCAGACGGGCAGTGGTTCCGCGCCTACGGCAACGAGAACTGGGAGTTCGACGCGAAGGGGTACATGCGCAAGCGCATCGCCAGCATCAACGAGGCGAAGATCGACGCGAGCGAGCGGCGCATCTCCGTTGCGCCGGGCGCGGAGGTGACGCGTAACAGCTGGATCACCGACCAGGGAACGAGCGACGCGCTCGGCGCGGAGTTCCCCCTCGGCAACGGGAACGAGAAGGCGTACTGAACGATGTGACGACGAAGGAGACGGACGATCACCTTCGTCGTACCCGAAGCGAACGCCGCGTGAGTTATGTACCATAGTCTACCATTCAAACTCGCGTTCTCGCCCGCGTCGCGTTCGCGTCGACTCATTCGACGCATCAGTACATCGGCCTCGGGTTCTCCAGCGCGTGCGCTATGCGCTCGTCCAGGTCCTCCGCGGTGACCCAGTTCCGCGAGGCTTTCAGCAGCTCCTCCTCGCGCGCCGTCTTGCGCAGATGCGCGACAAAGTCGCGCTGCGCGCGCACGACGGCGCGCCGCCGCAGCGCCGTCTCCTTGGCGCGCGCGCGCGCCTTTTCCTCCCGCGCCACCTCCTCGGCCCTCGCCGCGGACTTGAGCGCCTTCGCGGCTTTCCTCGCCGCCTTCGCCTCCTCGATGCGCGCACGCTCCGACTGCACCTCCGCCGCCTTCGCGTCCGCGCGCGCCTTGAAGTCCGCCGCCCACTCCTTGCGCCGCGCGTTGAGCTGGGATTCCCACGCGCGCCGACGCTCGGTGTACGTGTCCACCCTCGGATCGAACGCGATCTCGGGCTCCTCGGAGGACGGAGTGGCGGACGCGCGCGCGGGCGCGGAGGACCCGAACGCGCGCGCGGGGACGGCCGCGCGCGCGCAGCGCGAGGCGCGCCACGCGGGACAACCCGCCGTCGTCAACTCGCGCACCACGCGGCGAAGCATCGCGCTCGCAAGGGGAGGGACGGCTCCGGGTGAGGCGATTGGGCACGACCTCGAGCGGAGCCTCCGGCGACGCGTCTCACGGGCGCGGGACGGCAAAAGCGATCACGCGCGACGCCGGTCGCTACACCGGGGTGCGTGGCTTGGCGTGGGTCTTGTCCCACTGAGGTCACGCGGCCGAGGCGCGCGCGGATCTGGCTGAGGCGCCCCGAGAAAAGGCCTCTCCCTACCTGGATGTCTCTCAATGCGCAAAAATGAACGACGACACCATATGGAATGCAGTCAGAAGTTTATGATACAAAAAGTTACGTATGTGTATTTAGTCAGCAAAAAATGCCTAGTGCCAGGATCGAACTGGCGACCTCCGGATTGCTCAACTCGTGATTAGCGAGTTAAACTAGCCTACTATTGTAGGGGAGTGGTTTTGTGTATGTGTATTATGAGACCGACGCTCTAGCCAACTGAGCCAACCAGGCAAGGATTGAACCGGAACTGACGAGTTACTGCGCCGGGTTATCCTGACACAGCAATCCGCAGTCCAAAATTCATGAGTGACATCGTGGCGATTTTGACGGTATACAAACTCAAACTAAGTTTTGCTTTTTCGTGTACCGGTACACTACAAAGACTGTTATAGAACCGATGAGCCTCGCGATGAAACGCTTTCCCCGATCAAGTCCAGGGTCGGGTTCTCGGGTCGCCCCGATCAAAATATGACAAGCGAGAGAGTCGCGGCTTCTTTCCGCGTGCGAATCGGCCACTCCCCAGTGGCTCGAGGCGCGGTGGACGCCCGGCGGTGGTGGTCACGCGGGCACCATGGCGAGCGTCGACGCGTCAGACGCCGATGCGGTGGTTCCGGGCCACGCCGAGTACGCGGACGCGCACACGCTGGTGCGTTGCCCCGCCCCTTTCCGTGCTCGTGCGCGCGTAGTCGTTGACGCCGCTTTCGTCTCGCCATCCTGATTTGGGACGCCTCCCTCTGACGCGTTCCCTCTCCCTCCCCTCGCAGATCGCGTCCACGGGCACGGCGCTTCGTTTACTCGAAACCTCGGGCGGTGCGGAGCGCGAGTTGCGCAGCGCGGCGCGGCGCATCGCGTGCTTCGCCGCGAGCGCCCATTCCGCCACCCCGGTGGTGGCGTACGCCGAGTCGGGCGGTCTGGACCCGAAAATTCACGTGCACCAGGTGGACACCCTGGAGCGCGTCGCGACGCTGGAGGGAGGCGCGTCGCTCGGGATCACCGCGCTGGCGTTCTCACGCGACGGGCGGTACCTCGCGGTCGCGTCGGCGGCGCCCGACCCGAGGCTCGCGCTGCGCGTCGCGGCGAGCGGCGAGACGCTGGTGAAGATCGATCTGCGTTCGGAAGCGACGCGCGTCGCGTTCGACCCGTTCGACGCGCACCGCGTTCTGGTCACGCACGCGCGCGGCGGCGTGCTGGCGGCGCACCCGGGCGTCACGCTGCACGTCGTGGACGAGACGTACCACCGCAGGAGCGTCACCAGGCGGCCGCTGCTGGTACCAGAAGAAAACGCGCTGACGTGCGCGGCGTGGAGCCCCGACGGGCGCGTCGCGCTCGGAGACGCGCGCGGCGCCGTTTTCTTCGCGAACCCGGACGACGGGTCCGTGATCCCCCCCCCGGAGTCGGTCCGTATCGCGGTTCGAGCCGCGCTGTCGGCGGAGTCCCCCATGCGCGCGGTCCCGCCCGCCGGAGCGCACCACGCGTGGGCGTACGCCGGCGCCGGGCCGGTGTCGAGCATCGCGTTTTCGGCGACGCGCGTCGCGATCGCGCTCGCCGACTCGAACGTGCTCCTGTTCTTCTCGCCGTTCGTCGCGAGCGACTCGCGTTCGGCGGCGGCGGCTAAACACTCGAAGCTGGACGCGTCTTCCGAAACCCCGGCGAGGCTGGTCAAGACCGTGGCGCTGGGTCCCGGCGGCGGCGGCGCGGGGATCGCCGGCGTCGCCTTCGCGCCGTCGTTCGACGAACTCGTCGCGACGACCGCCGAGGGCGCCGCCTTCGTCGCGACCGGGTTCCTGGACGCGAGGAAAGGCATCCTGGCCGAGGAGGACCAGCCGTCGCCGCTGGGGCTCGGCATGCGCACCATCCGCGAGAGCGGCGGGGGCGCCCTCGAGCCGGTCGAGCGGAGCGGAAGCGCCGGGAAAACCGACGCCGCGGGCGCGTTCGTATCGCGGGTCCTGGGGCCGGAGGCGAGCGGCGAAGCGAGCGCGGCGGCGGCGACCCCGGACGCTTCCGACGCCTCCGCGGCTGCCTCGGCCGCTTCCCTCGGTGCGGATGCGCCGGCACTCTCCGTCGCGGCGGAGGCGGCGAAGCAGGACGCCTTGAAGCGCATCGAGCACTTGCGGCGGCGGCTCGAGGATGTCATCGCGCGGAACGACGAAGCCGACGAACTCACGCGCGTGCCGCGCGGCGAACTCCTGATGGACGAGACGTTCAAGGCGCAGCTCGTGGCGGAAGGCGAGACGCGCGTGCAGGAGCTCCGCGCCCGCTTAGAGCGTGAGAACCTGGTGGCGGACTACATGTCGTCCAAGATCGTGGCGGAGTGCTGGGACACGATGGAGACGCACGGCTCGGCCATCGTCGCGCTGAACACGCCGGGGCTGATGGTGCACAAGTACCCGCTCAAGGCGGAGGACAAAACCGCCAGGCTGGGGCGACGCGTCGCGTTTCTGCGCCGCGTCGAACTCGCGGAGCATGAGCACTTCAAGGACCGCGGCATCGCCGAGAAGAGCGGCGGCGAGGAGGACGGGACGCCACCCGAAGGCGCTCCCAAAGGCTCGGAGCGCGTGGAAGTCGCGTCCTCGTCAGATTCCCGCGTGGACGCGCGTTCGGTTTTCGATTTGCGCGTCGACGCGCCTCTCGGCGAGGGCGCGGCGGCTTCGAAGAAACCGAGCGGCGCGGACGCTTCGAATCCGGGTCCGGCTGCCGAGAGCTACGAGGCGTGCTTGTACGACCCGAG
>Ga0206682_10004878_pt1 | contig 10736 bp, 13 predicted proteins | sample M240m12015metaG_FD_155444 | JGI IMG/M metagenome (GOLD analysis project Ga0206682, IMG submission 155444) | Ammonia-oxidizing marine archaeal communities from Monterey Bay, California, United States - M2 40m 12015 | ecosystem: Environmental > Aquatic > Marine > Intertidal zone | place: USA... | reverse complement strand
AACTTCCACAACCAATGCTGACTGGGTTAGCGGCCATGCGACCTACAACGGCCAAGCCCGCATCATCGAGTGGGAAGTCCCTTCATCGGCTCCTGACACACTGTACTTCTACTGCCCGAACCACACCAATATGGGCTACGCGATTTCAATCGTAAACGAAGATACTGTTGCACCTCACGACACGGAAACAGCCCTTGCAACCGTCAATATCTACAACGCTGATAACGGCGATGCGGATCGGCGCTATGACCTGACCTTCGACGGCAACGCCTTCATGCGCGAAAAGCGCTTCTATGCACTGCCTCTCGTGGACAAGTACGAAGTCTCCGAAATTTCGAGTGGTGAAATACTTGAGCGCACAGCGATCATGGCCTCCGAAGGCGAGCAAGTAATTGTAACAACGGACGAGGACAGCATTGTGGTTCGCGTTCACGGCATCGAGGAATAATCACACATGGCACGTATCCGTAGACCCAAAAAGATTAACGGCTCAGAGTACACCTTCGGTGGTGGCTCTGCGGCTGCTGCGGTTGCGGCGGCTGTGGGCGGTCTTGTTAAGATTGCCAAGGGTGACGAAAACATCAATAACGTCAACCACGATGGCTTTGTCGCTAACAATAGCACTGTCACAGTAACCCTTGATGTTAGCACCTCTATCCCTACAAAGGACCAGTATTTCTACATCGACAACGCATTTGAAAGTGCTACTGGTACATTCACTTACGAACTTATGAATGGCGATACCTCCTTGCCTTCTGGCATCAGTTTCTCAGAGAACAACGATGACACAGATACGGATATAGGCTTTGCGCGGTTCTATGGCACACCAAACTCGGTGGGAACAAATTCCTTTAAGATAAAAGGTACTTACCCCGAAGGTTCCCCAGCCGAGCAAGTCGAGATTATTTATAAGCTGCAAGTCTTGACCGCTGGAACAACACCAGTATGGCCTGCCGGCATCACGGACAAGATTATTCGCAACACTGCGGAACCTCAACCTATAGTTGGGGGTCCAACAACAACTTACTCAGGCGCTCTTTACAGTTTAAGTAACGTATCTGGGTTCGCTGCTGGCGTTACTCCTGTCATTGACCCCGCAACAGGCGCGGTCACAGTTTCTAACGTAGGAGACATAGTTGCTGTGGCCTCAACCCACTCCTTCACGGTCACGGCAGACCTTGGAGAGAGCGGAACCGTTCCCCACAATTACAGTGGCCCCATTTCTTACGGCGATCCTTACGGCGCTCGATATTTCGGGCCTGCCAACTACAAACAAAATCAACAAATCAACCTTGCGTTGTCTCTAGGCCAGGAGGACGAATACCATAACCCTTCAAAAAAATCTGGTGCTCTCAGAAGGGGTTGGAACGTGCGCGAGGATACATCTCCTTACGCACATAATGATGGTTTTGGTTGCCAGCCCGACAACAATTACACGCCTAGCGCATCTCATTATGCCAATACTAGCGGTTACAATGCGTTCGGTAAAATGGGCATACACCCGACGAGCACTCAGATCATGTCCTCTTCTCAAAACCACCCTTACGTTAGGGGGTTCTGGACCGTACCAGCAGGCGTATATACGATATGTGCTGTTGCTGCTGGCGGCGGGGCTATGGGGCCGTACACCTGGGCCAACTATGGTGGCGGCGGAGGTGGCCTTGCTTGGATGAATGGCATTGAAGTCGAACCTGGCGAGGTACTTCAATGGTGCTGGGGTCTCGGAAGAGCAATGGAGAGTGCCAACGGCAGTTATGGTAGTGGAAGCACTTGGCTGAAGCGTCATTCTGGTGGCCCAAATACAGATTGCATTATCTTTGCTCAAGGCGGTGGTTGGTCGGGTTACACCAACGACCCCCCCAACAACGTAAACACCAGCTATACGGCGGGTGTAACTATCACTGGCATCGACCATTGGGATAAAGGCAGTGGGTATGGCTATAACAGCCAGAGAGATGGTGGCGGCTGGGGCGTGAACACATCAGAAGGCTCTGCCATATCTGATGGTGATGGAAACACATTTCACTATGGCGGCGGCGCGGCTCACCACGCGCAAAACCGTTCGGGCACAGGCGCAGGCGGATACAGAGGCAACCAGCAGAATGGCGGGTCAAACCAAGAAGGCTACTATGGGGGCGGCGGGAACGGTTACGACTACTCGTCAACTCATGGATACGGCGCGGGCGGCGGCGTAGGCTTAGACGGACAGGGAAGCAGAGGCACTCACGGAGACGGTCTAACACCTCGAAACGCCACCCAGGCTGGCTCTGGCTATCCTGGTAATGGCGGTAGCTGGACTTCGTACAACTTTGGTTCCCCCGCCTACTTCGGCGGCGGTGGCGGCGGTTCGGGCGGTTCGCGCGGAGGGTATGGCGAAAACCAGTTCACGGGCGGCGCAGAAAACGGCAACGGGAACGGACACCGAATTGGTGGCCTTCATGGCGGCGGCGGTGGCGGTTCGGGCACGAGTTCTGGCGGGGGCCACGGCTCTTGTGGCGGCCTCCGTATCATCTGGGGTGTTGGCGAAGACGGCACTGCTCGCAGCTTTCCGTACACCTACTGTTCTGAAAAGCCGACCATGAAATACAATGGAGAACACTAATGTCTGTAGATCGAAATCTCCTTATTAGAAACATGCGGGAAACCCGCGACGAGAAGTTAGCCACAAGCGATGTGGATATGCTTCGTGCAATAGAGGATGCTGCTAGTTTTGCAGCGTTCTCAACGGCTCGTACTGATTGGGCAACATACCGCGACGCACTTCGCAATCTCCCGTCAACGGTTCCAGATACAATAGAGGACGACTACTCGAATGTACCCTCTATGCCACTTTCACCACTAGAAACCGCAGCTTTACCATCAGAGGACTAACTATGAAGCTCATTCCTTACATTGACAGTCACGACGTACAACATTTCGTCGATGTCACGAACGTCATGTTCACAGAAACTTGCATTTTTGCAGTCGAAGGGGAGCCTGATACTCCTCACATAAAGGGAACGCGGATATGTCTTGATGTCCAATCCGCTGGGTTTGTTTTTTCCAAAGAGCCTCCCGAAGTTATCTGGGACCGCATCCATAAAGCACTATCAGAGTAAGGGGCTAACGCCCCTCACTCTTCAACCTCAAGGATACCATCAATGACATTTGCCAACCCCTTTGGCTTCCCCATTTTTTATGAAGTTGTAGAGAATGGAGAGGAGCTTGCAGATAATCTATGTAAAGACGCCTACGATCTAAGAAACAAAGACCCAAACGGCAAGCTCATAAGCCACGCTTGGAATAAGTTTGATCGGGCTAAATCTCCCGAAGACTATAAAGAACATGGGTACACCAGTCATGGTAAGTACCGTCTTGATGAAGATGAGAGGTTCCATCCTGTACATCAGGCGTTGGTAAAACAAATCGAGAAGTACACTAAAAACTTAGACGCTGACCCTGCGTTTCGCCTTACTAATTCTTGGGTTTCTATATACGGAAAAGGCCATTTTGCTCCTGAACACATTCACAGTTTTGCTCACTTAGCTTGCGTCTTTTATGGCGCGACAAGTGAAGGAACTGGGGAAATTGTTTTTAGAAATCCAGCATCCCCTTCGTACAATATGATTTACGGAAATGGCTTCCATCTATGGAATGACAAATACACACTCTGCCCCCAGAAGGGTTCGGTTGTTGTCTTCCCTGCGCACATGGCTCACTACACCAACCCCCACATGGCTGACGAGGACAGGATCATTCTAAGCACCAACGTGGAGTTCTCTGAATGCAGGCTCTGAAAGGACGACACTGATCCCCTTCAGTCATAAATTGCTAATAAGGAGACAGTCCCGATGGCCAAAAAACCGCTCAGTAAAAAGTCTATGCCGTGCAACAAACCTCGTCGCGCCCCAGCAGGCTCGAAGAAGAAGTCTGTTGTGAAGGCATGTTCGGGCGGAAAGGAAAAGATTGTTCGTTTTGGTGACAGCAAGATGACCATCAAGAAGTCCAAGCCAGCTCGCAAGAAATCTTACTGTGCGCGTTCTGGTGGCATCAAGGGCGGTAGCAATAAGTTGAGTGCAAACTACTGGTCAAGAAAAGCGTGGAACTGTTGACATGGGAGATCTCAAAGTACCTCTCGCATTGGTGCTTGCAATGGCTGCACAGCTTGTTGGCGGTGTTTGGTGGATCAGCGAGCAGGCTCACAGAATAGAATACGTCGAGGCTGACGTAGTGTCTATGAAAGTGGATTTAGAGAACGTGATTGAGCACACTGCTAAACTTATCACTTTCGCCACGTTCACCGAAAACAGATGGGCTGAAGCATATACCGACGACATGACTTACGTTCGATTGTTCGGCAGTAGAGATCCAAGAGGGGTGCAATAAATGGCGAAGACATCCAAGGCCGTAAAGAAGCTCGGCAAGAAAACTCAGACAGGCAAGATGCAGCATAAAGACTGCCCCTGTACGCAAGGATAGATCATGGCCAAGAAGCCCGCCAAGAAAAAGCTCGACGCCTGCGCAAAGAAGGTGAAGTCACGATACAAGGTCTGGCCCAGCGCGTACGCATCTGGCGCAGTTTCAAAGTGCCGAAAAGTTGGCGCAAAGAACTGGGGGAACAAAAGTGGCAAAAGAAAATAGTCTACGCACCTGGTTCGCTCAAAACGGAGGTGAGGGCTGGATAGATTGCAAGACAGGCAAGCCCTGCGGTCGCAAGAAGGGTGAAACTCGCAAGTCATATCCAGCGTGTCGCCCGACTAAGGCGAAATGCAACAGCGCCGCCAAGAAGAAAACAAGTTCGAAACGTATCTCGTGGAAAAAAGGAAAGAAATAATGAAGTACGGAAAAGCCAAAAGCGCGGTCAAGAAGAAAGCGTGTTCCCCCGTTCGAGCTGGCAAAGCGCCAGTCAAGAAAAAGCCTTCTGGCTTGAAAGCCAAGTAACCAAACACATTCACCATGAACATCAAAAGCAACATTAAAAACATAAAAGAGCTTTCTGAAAGTAAAGGGTGGGAGACCATAAACGAAGTGATGAAGGAAGAGATCCTTCAGCTTGCTTTGCAAATGGCTCGTACCCAAGAAATGACGCAACAGCAGATGGACTTTCAGCGAGGCGCAATATGGGCAGCAGAGCAAATGCTCAATCTGCCCCAACGGCTCATCCTTAAACTAGAGGGTGAGCTTTCACTTGATGAAGCCACGAGCCGCCAAGGCCGCTCAGAAAGGAACTAACATGGCCATTGAACCTAAAATGGATAACGACCAAGTAGCACGCATCGCAGCACGCCAAATGGGCGGCCCTGCGCCAGAACCTTCCGCACCGAAGGATGCGCCAGAAACCGCCCAAGAGAAGGCGATCTCTGCGGCGTCTCCCGAAACAGAGGGCGACAAAACGCAAGCTGAAGCGGTCATCTACAATGTGAAGATTGGCGAAGAAGACCGTCAGCTTTCGCCTTCTCAGATTGCGGGTACGTACGAACGCTATCGCGACCTCAACTACAAGCAAGCTCAGATGAAGCCTATCAACGACATAGCTAACTTAGTTATGGAGAAGACGGGCCGCAACGCCGAGGACACTGCCAAACTTATGGCGGCAGCTTTGAAGTCAATGACTAAGAACACTCAGATGGGCAACGACCGCCCAGCACAGCCAGGGGTCGCACAGCCAGTTACCGCACAAAAAGGTGACGCTGCTGCAATGTCCGCAAAGCTGGCGGAAGAGTTTTCGAAGTACGAAGACGAAAATGCTATCTCTTTACCACCAGGCTATCGTGAGCAATATGACCGCATGGGACGTATGGAGCAGGCTATGGGTTCTCAGATGCAGATGATGCAGAAGATCCTACAGCAAGCACAACAAGCTGGTCAGCAGGGGAACGACAGTCGAGATCAGGCTATCGGCTCTCGTGAAGAGGCTATCATGCAATCCATCCGAAACAACTTGGATCGTGCGCAGCAAGCAGCAGGGCTTCCTGATGAGGCTATCGACGACTTCCGTGCGTATGCTTTGGAACGTGGGTACACAGCAGAGGACTTCGCTGACACCAGCCTTACTGAGAAAGTCATCAACGACTTTAAAAACCAAATGAATACGCCTGAGTTCGAACGCTTACGCGAAATGGCAGGCCGTCGTGAGGCGTACTTACGCTCTCAAGCGGGCGGGCCGACTAGCCAAGCAGCCGAAACAGGCGGTGATGATACCCTCGCACGACTTGCAGCAGGCGCTATGAACCGCCGTATGGGTTAGGAAAAGTCGGCCTTCGGGCCGATTTTTTTTCATGTGGGACGACCACTACAAAGTTTTCTGACAATATCTAGTTAATGTCGATTGGCGCTACGGCTCCCTTTACGTCGATGTTGCATAAGGGACGAAGGGTCTGCGCGTGAATGTTCCGCGTGATCTTGAGTACCTCGCATAAATGTAACCTAAACCTAAAGGAGACTAGCAATGGCTGGTATTCAAGGACTGCGGGGCACTGGACAGTTTACAAACGACTTCCGCCCTAAGAACTATCGCGAATTATTTTCGCTGCTGGAGCCAAATGGCAACGCACCCCTCAACGCATTGTTGTCAATGACTTCTTCTGAAGCCACTGACGATCCAGAGTATAAGAACTTCCGCGACGAACTTCCCGCTCGTGCATTGGTAGCTAATGGCGCTGCAACAAACAGCGCAACTACAATTACTATCACTGACAACGACGCTGGTACGTTTGCTGTAGCTGGTACACTTATCGTGAACTCAGCGACTGGCGAAGTAATGCGTGCAACGGCTGACAGCACAGCAACTCAACTTACTGTTGAGCGTGCCATCGGCGGCGGCGCAGCGTCTATCGCTGACGGTGCTGAGTTGTTCATCGCGGGTACAGCGTACGAAGAAGGCGCGACATCACCAACTGGCATCTCATTCGATGCGAGCGTGGCGTCCAACTTCACACAAATTTTCCGTACTGCCTTCACAGTTACAGAAACTTTGCGTGCGACTAACCTTCGTACAGGCGACAAAGAAGACGAGATGGCGACTAAAGCTCTCAAATTGCACATGCAAGACATTGAGCGCGCTATGTTCTTCGGCAAAAAGCATGAAGCTAATGCCTCTTCTTCACAGCCAACTCGCTACACAGGCGGCTTGATCAACACAATCACTAACGTGAATGACCGATCAACTGCATCAGGCGCAATGACTGAAGACCAGTTTGACCGCGCTCTGATCGAGGACGTGTTCGCTTTCGGTTCAAACCAGAAGATCATGTTCTGCGGCGCTAAAGTTGCAGGCCACCTTCAGAAGTTTGGCAAAGACCGTTGGCAGCCAACTGTTGTCGAGGGAACGTACGGTGTGAACCTTACTCGCTATTCAACCTTTGCAGGCGACTTGATGGTGCATTTGCACCCACAATTCCGTCAGGTGCCAGGGATGGACAACGCGGCGGTGATCATTGATTTCCCTCACTTAAAGTATCGTTTCATGGAAGGTCGCGACACACAGTTGCTTCGTGATCGTCAAGCGAATGATATGGATGCAGTCAAGCACGAGTACCTAACCGAATGTGGTTTGGAATTGCTTCAAGACAAAACGCACCATTACATCAAGAACTGGAACGCTGTAGCTTAATCCTCCCAGATAGCTACACGACTAGAGAGGGCTGCGCTTATGCGTGGCCCTTTCGCATTAGGGACGACTACACCGCATATAAACCCCATAAATGAACAGACAATCCCAAAGGAGAAGCTCAATGGCACGCAAACGCGCACGTACAGAGGACGGTCACTTCGTAGCTGACGATCCATCCACGCCCGAAAACGAGGCATGGACTGAAGATAAGTCCCAGCGACGTGAGGCTGCGTCCAAGAAAGCAAAGGCAAAGAAGGCTCCCGAGCCTCAATCTGCATTCACAATGTTCGTATCATCAAGCCCAGAAACTTCGGTTTACGACCTACGGGTTGGCGAGGCGCGAGTTCGCGGTATCTGGGATGGCTCACGGCAGCACGTAAGCTGGCGCGTACCATCTGATTTAACCGAAGCCCTCATGAAGCACCACATGGTTTGGTCTGGCCGAGTGATTAACGCAGAGGAAGACTAAATGGCTGAGAAGAGCGTACAGAAGCCCTTCTCTGCGGGCAGGGGCGACCACTCCCCACTAGAAAACTTAGTACGCTCTGCTCTCGTTAGAGCGGGCAACTTCTCTCCGTCCCGTGTGGATGGTGAGGTCATGATGCTCATGATCGAACTTGCCAACCGAGTGATAGAGGACTTGCGGCAGCATCCATACTATAGCGGCGAAGACATTGATTACTACAACGACATAACTGAAATACGTCCCGTACCCGACATGATCATGATTGATGGCCTAACGGCTCATTACTTCATTCAGCAAGGCTCGGACAAGGCTATGATCTTTCTTCAGTTGTATCAGGCGAACATGGCAAACCTGTTGCACGAGCGTTCGTACGGAAACAAGAAGTACGAAATGAAGATAGTGGATGGCGGATCTAATCACAGGTACATGTAATGTCGAGACTTGCCTATTCCCCAATATCTATTAAGTCCACAAGCCGTACCTATTACGGCTTTCGTGGTATTGACCGTTCTCGCGACGTTACTGCGTTGGAGACCGAGGAGGAGCAAAACTTCTGGCAGTTAGACAACTGCTTTGTTGACTACCGAGGTCAGCTTATTCGCGACCCAGCTTTCTATCTCCACAAGGGATCGAACCGATTTCCCGTAAAGTGCTTGCGTTTCTACAACCGTGATGGCGTGTGCTTTGCAGAGGAAGACGCGGCGGGAACCCACCTCGCGTCTGATAGGGGGCATCAACTTCTTAACGCGTTTTCCAAGGACGCAATCGTTTCTATGACTAACTTCCAGGGTAAAGTGCATATCTTCAATCAAGATACGCGTATGTACCGTTATGATGGGTTTGAGTTCTCGACATCTACGGCTTCGATCAAGCCGAAGTTCGGCGTACCTATTCAGCGCCGCCTTGCTGCTGCTGGGTTTAAGGATAGGCCCACGACTATTGAGTTCTCTCGCGTAGACAATCCCGACATTTTCTTGGAGGAAGAAGCGCCTACCGAAGAAGTCACACGGGCAGCGTTCATCGACATCAGTAACCTTATCGGCACAGCCGATGAGATTGTTGGGATGGGTACGTTCGAAGCAAACCGTCTTGCTGTCTTCACCAGAGACCAGACGCTTGTTTACATCATTGACCCTGACTTTGAAGAGTGGCAGCTCGACAGTCGTGCTAATCTCCGCATCGGGTGTATATCTCACAATACGATTGTGAACGCTGGATCAGATCTCCTATTCTGTTCTCGTCGCGGTATTCACTCAATTATGCGCTCCGAGCAGAACGGCATTACCATCGCGGAAGCATCTCTGTCTGATGAGGTTGAGCCTCTATACCAAGAACTCGTACGCACAACGCCAAATCCAGAGAGCATATCGGCGGTCTATGACCCTGATACGCAATCTTACCACGTATTCTTTCCAAGGCCAGGTGGCACCCAGACAACCCGATTGTCTATGAACTTCCGTGCTGGGTACAAGCTCGTAAACTTTCAGTTAGGTGACACTCTTTTGCCGCGTTGCGGCACGTTCTTGGGTGGCAGGCTAATGTTCGGAACAGCCGATGGTGTGTACGAAGCGACGGCGCGTACGTTCGTTCAGGACACAGGGCTTTCAGATCTTCGTAGATCTCCAATGAACGCAGAGACACCAGTTCTTTGGTTGGGTGACTTTCTAGGAACGAAGAGGTCTCACACATTCATTGTGCAAGCAACTGGCCGTGGCCGTTTCTACGTAGATATTACAGATGAAAATGGTTCCGACATTGGATCTATTGAGGTGAACCTTGATCGTATTGAAGGTGATAAGCGGTGGGGCGATGCTCCGCTGGTTCAAGACTATTCTTTCCCGTTTAACCACGTTTTCCGTGGGCTTCGCCTACGCTTTCGTACTGAAGACAAAGACGTTGATACCGACTGCACGGTTATCAGTTTCGCGTTCCTACTACACAAGGAGAAATAAGATGGCTCGCTTAAAAGTCCTGTACCCAGGAAACCATACGAGTTCAGGAAATATCGGCGCAGACATCGAGAATATCGTGCGCTATCTGAACTCTGCTGAACTAGGAGACAGCACTGTTGCTGAACTCTTGAAGATTTTGTTTGATAAAGAGGGCGTGTTGCAAGCTCCTATTCAGATCAGGAACGACAACATTAACGGCCTTGAGTACCGAGTGGGTAGTTACCCCGAAGCCGAAGACGGCTGGAAACCCCTTGCTACAGCTACGGAACTGCGCGGGGCCGCTGGGTCTGATGTGGGAACTATCGGGGCACCGTTGTTCTCATCACGTCTCGACCTTGTTATCAACGCGGCAGACGGTGACGGAGTTATAGCAAACCCAACAGGTACAGTTGCTTTCAACTACATCCACGAGATTGCCGACCGTATAGTAATATACCTCAATGGTGCTCTCCTAGCCGAAGCAGATTATACAAACGATCCTGCCGCTAATACAGTGACATTGAATGACGCGACAGAAGATGGCGACCTTGTAACAATTTATAAAGTCCAGTCTGCCAACGACAGTGGGTTTACACGGCAAGACGTACTGGCTGGACAGTCTCAAGCTGTGTTCCCATTCGTACACAACGAAGACCAAAAGGTTCTCGTGTACCGAAACGGCATCTTGCAGCGACAGGGCGGTACGAACGATTACACCCAGCAGCCTGCTAACTCTACAATTACATTT
>Ga0206682_10004874_pt1 | contig 10741 bp, 6 predicted proteins | sample M240m12015metaG_FD_155444 | JGI IMG/M metagenome (GOLD analysis project Ga0206682, IMG submission 155444) | Ammonia-oxidizing marine archaeal communities from Monterey Bay, California, United States - M2 40m 12015 | ecosystem: Environmental > Aquatic > Marine > Intertidal zone | place: USA... | reverse complement strand
CCATCTCCGTCGCGTCGGCGGCGAAGGCGGCGGCGTGGGTCGTCCTGAGCCAGGTCTTCGCGTACCTGGAGCACGCGCCGCTGTTCCTGCTCGCGACCGGCTTTTACCTGATCTTCACCGGGCTGGGGACGAGGCGACCCGGTGAGCCGAGCGCGTACTCGGTGTTCAACGGGTTCAACGAGCTCCCGGGGACCTTCAACGCCGCGCGCGTCGACGACGCCATCTTGAGGAGAAACGGCGCTCCCTAATAAACCGACGTGTAGACTACGTAGTACATACGTGATTCGTATGACACATTCGCGCGCGACGCGGTTCGCCTCTTCTCACGCGCCGCTGTGCTCTTCTGGCACGCCAAGTGACCGAACACCTCGCGCCCTCCCCGCCGCTACGAACCCTGAATACGAACCGTCCACGACTCCCGCCGCTCCTAGACTACAGCTCTATTACCGTAACGCGCGCGAAAAAACACGTAATGTACACGCTTCTCTTCTTCGTCACCTCCCGGCGCTCGACGTGCGTTTTTCGTCTAAGGCCGGCGACGTGCCGTACGCCGCCTCGTACAGCTGATCGTAGCGCCCGCTCATCTCGCCCAGCTCCTCGCGCACGTAGCTGAGCATGGTGGCGCGCCGCGGGTCCACCTCCTGCACGCTCCGCACCGCAGCCTCGAACGCGCTGTCCACGTCCGATTTCCCCTCGGAGACGGAGAGCGAACCCACGGACGCCGCGTCTTTCCCGTCCATCGTCGCGCCCTCGGGGTCGCTCCCGTGCCCCCCCCTCGCCTCCCGCCCTCCGCCCTCCGCGAGCTCCAGGTCGAGCTCGAGGCGCGTCCTGTACGAGGGTTCCCTGCCCACCCCGCGCGGCGCCACGGTCGAGGCTCTCCCGCGCGCGTCGTCGTCGCGCTGTACGTGGAGCCCGGCGCCACTCGGCGCGTTCGACCCGCTCCCCGCGATCTCGTTCGCCAGCCTCTGTCTCCGCGAGCGCCTGGTCTGCACGCTGAACCCGGACGCGACGAACCAGAAGAGCAGGAGCGCGGAGATTGGCACGATCGCGTAGAGCGCGTATATCACGTTGGCGTCGCCGTCGTCGCCGCTCGACCCCATGGGCCCCCAGGGCGCACCCGGACTGACCCGAACTACGCCGAACGACAGTTGACGACATACACAACTCCCGAACGACGAGACGACGAGCACGAAGAGACGTCTCTGGCTCTCTGCATCACGATTCACGAACCGTGAAAACGCATCAGTGAAAACGACACGCGAATTCTGAAAACCACCGCTTGATGAGACAACATCGGCTGTAAAAAAACGGACGACGCGCGACGGGCGATTCCGCGGGTCCCGCGGCGGCGTATTTTGAAAAGAAACGGGTTTGGAAAGATGAAGCGCACACAGCACGAATCATCAATCACGCGACTCGTATCTATAGATATCATACCACTCCGTGGTGGTACTGAACACTACCGATCACGCGCGCGACGGCGTTTGTCTCGCGACTAAATACTCAGTCGCTAGACGTTCGCGTCGCCGCGTCCATCCGCGGGCGCGACTTCTTCGCTCCCCCTCCCCGCGCGCGTTTCCTCCTCGCGCTCCGCCGCCGAGGACGTCGACCCCGACCCCGAGGCCTCGCTGCGCCGCACTTCGGCGATCATCGCGCGCGACGCCGAGTCGACACGAATCGGCACGGTGACGAACACGTCCGCCGCCGTCGAAACCGCCGCGTCGTCGTCGTCGCGATCCGAATCCGTTTCTGACGAGTCGCTCGGATCCGACTCGTCAGAAGACGCGCCGCTCGAGTCCGCGGACGACCCGCCGCACCCGCCGTCCCCGCAGGCGCGCGGGTTCCCGCGCGCCTCGAGCGTCCCCGGGGAGCAATCGTCGGCTTCCGAATTGATTCGCGCGAGCTTAGCGGCGGCGCGCCTCCTCCGCCGCCGCCGCGAGCGGCTGGCGTCGCCGTCGAGAACGAGACGTAAACCGTCGGCGTCGGCGACGCACACGCAGACGGCGCCGTCCGGCTGCGTGAGCCACAACCCGGTCTTGACGCTCCTGTTCAACTCCTTTTCCTTGCGCCGCAGCGCGCGCGCCTTGTCCCTCGCCTCGCGCTCGACCCGCTCGCGCCGGCGCCGGCGACTCTCGGGCGACAGCAGCACGGAGACGCACATGGACACCGTCAGCAGGATGAGCAGCAGAAACAGCGCCTGGCCGCCGCTCATCAGCGGCGTCCCGGCGTTGTTGTACTCGCGCTCCCCGGGCAACGCGCACTGCTTCGTCTGCGGAAGGATTTTTGATTTTTGATTTTTGACCACACAAGGAAAAGGCGTTTCACGAGCGGTCAGAGTAGGCAGCCTCGTGAGGCGCGCGCGGAGAGGCGGAACAGAGGCGCCGTTCGTGATCTCGGCGCGAAAAAAGGAAAAAAAAAGAAAAGGAAAGTTTACGGAGGGCACGTTTCCGACCACCCCGAGTGTCATCTCGCACCTCCGCTTTGCTCAGCTGCGGTTCGCCACAGGGACACTGGTTCGCCGAGGGGATCTCCCCTCCGTTCGCGAAGTGCTGGTGCGTCCGCCACTCCCTACACCTCGCGACGATCTCATCTTGGTGCGTGTCTCGGTCCTCGTGCAGGAGCGCGCGCCGAGGCATCGAGCCGTCCCGCGTGCCCCGTCGGGACGACGAAGATCACTGGGTCGCGTTTGCCGACAAGACGAGGAGACCCGACCGCGAGTTCGCGAACGTTCGCGGACGCGCCTCTCCTCGCGCGGACGCTTCCGCGGAGCGACCCGATTCCGCCGCCTAGCGCGCGAGGCGTCGACCGCTGCTCGATCTCCTGTCTCGGCGGGAGACTCCGCCCGCGCGCGTCGTCGTCGCGCGCGCCTCGGTTTAGACGATGTTCCGACGGGGTATGGGAAAACGCGTCCCCTCAGAGAGGAATCTTCCAATCAGCGCGCGGAGAATTTGCGCGCGAAGTTCACTTTATGGTCGATGGGCTTCCAGATTGAGCTTCGGCGCGGGAATCGAACCCGGGTTAATTCGTATCGCGACCTTTGGGATCACAGACCGACTCGCGTGTCGGCAGGTTTTCCTTTTTTCTTTTTCCAATCAAGCGTGTATCCCGCACACGCGGGTGAATGTTTTTGCGCGCTCGCCAGCCTGCCAGCCGCCTTCCTCGTCTAAAAGACCCTAGATCCGCGCGGGCGTTCCCTCTCGACGCCGCGCGCTGCCGACATGGTGGCTTTCCTCCCCGTGATGGGGGTCGGCCAGGTGGCCTCCGCGAAGGTCCACCCGGTGGTCGTCTTCAACATCTGCGACAGGTACGCCGCGCGACGCGATCGCCCCACCCTCCGCGCGCGCGTCCACCGGCGCTGCCACGCGATGGCGACGCCCCGACCGGGCTCGAACGCGCGACGGAATCTCCGCGCGCCTCTAGAGGCGCCTCTCCGCGCGTCGCGTCCTCCGGTCGTCGCGCGCTGACCTCTCTTCTCGACGTCGTCTTCCCGAACGAAACCCCTCCGCGCCGCGCAGCTACATCCGCCGCCAGGAGACGCAGTCGCGCGTGATCGGCACGCTCCTCGGCTCGGTCCATCCCGACGGATCCGTGGACGTGCGCAACTCCTACGCCGTGCCGCACAACGAGCAGAACGGGCAGGTGTTCGTGGACGTCGAGTTCCACCGCGCCATGGCGGAGCTGCACGGGAAGGTCAACCCCGCGGAGCGCGTCGTGGGGTGGTACAGCACCGGCGACGGCGTCGTCCCCACCGACGCGCTCATCCACGAGTTTTACGCGCACGAGTGCGCCGCGCCCGTGCACGTCACCCTGGACGTCGGCTTCGCCGGGAACGGCACACTCATGCGCGCGTGGACCGGCAAGAGCGTCGCCATCGGCGCCGCGGACGCCGCCGACGCCAAGGCGGCGGCGGCGGCGGCGGTGGCGGCGCCGCGGGGCGAGGAGGAGGACGCGTCGGCGTCGGGCGCGGGCGGATCCAACCCCGGATCGCGCCGGGGCAGCGAAGCCGCGAAGCGCGCGGAAGCGGCGGCGGCGCCGCCGACGGCGGCGGCGACGCACTTCCAGGAGATTTCCGTGACCAACGCGTTCGACGCGGCGGAGCGCGTGGGCGTTTCGCTGCTCGCGAACGAGAGCACGGACGCCGTGCCGAGCGAGAAGGCAGGCCTGGAGAAGACGGTGCGCAAACTCTCCGCCATGCTTGACGAAACCGCGGCGTACGTGTCGCGCGTGAACGACGGGAAGATCCCCGCGGACGCGGAGGTTGGGCGGTTCCTGGCGGACGCGCTCGCGTCGGTGCCCCGCCTGACGCGCGAGCAGTTCGAGAAGGTGTTCGGCGACGCCATCCAGGACGTGCTCCTGGTGATGTACCTCTCCAACGTCACCAAGATGCAGCTCATGCTCGCGGAGAAGCTGCAGACGGCGTCGTTGCTGGTGTGAGAGAAAGCGAGAGGTGGCGCGCACCGTATCTTTGACGACGGGGAAACATTCATCTCGTGCGCTTTCGTACGTCGTCGTGTGCTCTCACATGTCACGATATCTACGTAAACAGCCCTAAGACTACGCGAAGACGTGCCTCAGCTCAGCCACCGAGAAGGGTTCGTGACACCAGCCGTCGGGCTCCCGCGAGAGCGATTTGTGCGGGTGCTGCGAGACGCTCTTCTCGATGACGCGCGCGCGCCTTCGCCGCGCCTCCGCGTCGCCTGACGCGAACGCGTCAACGCGCGCGTCGCGAAGCGCGCCCGTGCGCGTCAAAGCCCAAAACTTCAGCGCCAGCGTCTCCAGAACCTCGACTAACTCGTCGGTTTCGTCGCGAGTCTCGCGAGTCTTTGCGAGACTCGGTTTTTTCACTTTTTTCAGTCGCGCGCGGCGAAAGGCGTCAGCCAGCGCGTCGGCGAGGTGCTCGTCCCGGAGACACGCCGGGATGGCGGTCAGCGCGGGGCTGGAAGACACGTTTTGCGTGTCGCGAGCAGCGCGCGCCTCGCGCTCGCGCAGCTCCCGGAACGTCGCCAGCAGAGGCACGAAGCGCGACGCGCACAGCGTCTCGCGCGGCAGCTTCGCCGCCGCCGCCGCGTGCGGCGGCGGCGGCGCCGCCACCCGCACGCGCACGGTGGGTCCTCGGCCGAGCCGCTTGGCCTTCTCGGTGAACTTGCGGAAGAAACCCGCGGAGGAAGCCTTGGCTTTTGCCGAAGCGGGCAGCAAAACGCCCTCGGGGTCGTCTGTGGCAGACCCTGAGGGCGAAATCGCGTCGCTCCCGCCGGCGCCGCCGAAGCCGCGCAGCGCGACGTCCACCACGGTAAAGGCGGGTTTTTTTTTATTTCCTCCGCTTTTTTTTTCCGCGATTGCGTCCGGCCAGGGAACGCGTCCCCACGCGACGCAAATCTCATCCGGCCGCCGCGCCGAGACCAGCGGCGGTTTCTTGGGGAAACTCGCAGGAGGCGCGCCGAACCACGAGCGCTCGGTCTCGGTCTCGGTCTCGGTCTCGCTGTCGCTCGAGAGCGACGACGCGTCTCGCGAAACGCCTCTCGTTCCGTCGCCCCCGACGGCCGGAACCACGTTGAGCTCGACGCGCAACTCGCGACTCAGCGCAACTCCGCGGTCCGCCCTCGCCAGCAAGTGGTACGCGTCGTCCTCGGCGTCCTCGGCGTCCTCGGTTTTTCCTCCTTCTCCGCCCGATCCGGAAGGGCTCGCCATCATCTCCGCGACGGTCAGCGGTTCAATCGCCGGCCGCGAGAGACTCTCGCGACTCTCGCGGCCGAACCGCCAGGCGGCGACGCCGTCGGCGTCCGTGGTTCGCGTCCCGGGCACGGCGGCGACGGCGCCGACGAGTTCGCCGCCGCGAACCAGACACGCGCGGAGCAGGACGCGCGAGATATCGCGATCGAGCTCGGCGTCGGGAACGTCCAGCGCGCCGGTGAAGGTGAACGTCGCCGTGTCGACGCCGTCCGCGGCGTCGGAGATTGACATTCGATCGATGATGACATTCGGAAGATTCATCAGATTGCCATTCGGAAGCGCGGCGCGCGCCTGCAGCGTCGAGGGCCGCGCGTGCGCGGCCATCTTGCCGACGCGCTCGACGAACGACATGGCGCGGACGCGCGTCCGCAGCACGCGCCACTTCGAGGTGGGGGAGAGGACGCGAGGCGAGTCGCGGTCCGCGTCGTCACGGGCCGCATCCGCGGTCGCGCCCGAAACCGGGGACGCGGGTTCCGCCGTCTTCCCGAGCGGGGAAGGAACCGATCGCGGTGGCTCGGACGAACCCACCCGGGATGGGTCTTTTTCGGCGTTCGCCGCCTCCGACGCGAACGCGACCGGTGCGTCGGGTGTCGTCGCGGTCGCGTCCGAGGCGTTCGTCGCCTCCAGAGCCGTGGCCTCCGCCAACCCCGACGCGTCGGAAGTCCCGGCATCGCTCCGCTCGGCGTTTCCCGTGATTGTCTCCATCGCGTCCTCGTCGGGGTACGCGGGTGCGCGTCGGACGCGTCGGGCGCTCGCGGCCGCTCGGGGCCGCTCGGGAACGTCGGGCGCTTCGCGAACGTCGCCGAGGGTTCTCGGCGACGCGCGCGCGGACGTGTCGCGGACGAGCAAAGTCTCGTCGGACAGACCGTTTTCCTCCCCCACGCGTCTGTCGTTCAAAGGCAGCCACTCACGGGGGTACTTGAGTAACTGCGTCCACGGAACGACACGAGCGAGTCGTCTCACACCTCAGGATTTGCCTCGGCGACGACGACGCGACGACGACGCGACGACGACGCGACGACGACGCGACGACGCGACGACGGGTGAATGATATGAAAACGCTCTCTTCTTCTCGACGCCTTTCATCTCCCCGTCACTCTCGAATGATGTCACTCTCGAATGATGTCACTCTCGCCCCCCCGCGTCACTTCTGTCACTTCTTCTTCTCGCTTCCCAGCAGGTCGGAGACGAAGTCGAACGCCCCGGCTTCTTTCCGCGGCGCGTACGCGGACGGACCTCCGACCAGCGCCGCGGGCGCGTTTGTTTTGTTTTGTTTTGTTCCTTCTCGCCCCGAGGACGGTCCCGTCGTCGGAAAAGCCGACGAGACGTTCGGCGGACGCAGAGGCGTGGGTGACATCGCGCTCTGCGCGTGGGACACCATCATCCGCTGCTGCCGCGTCAGCGTCTGTTGCCGCGTCAGCGTCTGTTGCTGCGTCAGCGTCTGTTGCTGCGTCGTCCGCGCCGGGGCGCCACCGAGGCTCAGTCCCCCGAGCAGGTCGTCCACCGCCGGGGCCGCCGCGGGGACGGGGACGAGAACGGGGACGGGGACGGGCGGGACGGACGCGCCCGTGCCCGCGCCCGTCGCGAGTCCCTCGAGCCCGAAAAAGTCCACCGAAGAAGTCGACGACGTCGCGGGGCCCGGGCCCGGGCCCGGGCCCGGGCCCGGGCCCGGGCCCCGCGCGGATTCGCTCGCCGCCGCGGAAACCGTCGTTCCTTTCCGTGACTGGAGACTCGTAGACGCCGCGTCGCCTCTGGCGACCGCCACCGCCGCCGCCTTCGCCTTCTCCGCGAGCGCCTCCCCGGATTCGCCCCCCTCCGCCAGTGCGCGGAGCGCGTCCGCCGCGTCGTTCCCGGGAGACGCGCGGAAGAGCCCCGCGACGCGCCGCGCGCCTCCCCCCTCGCTCCGAGCGCACGCCTCGAGGCAGCACGCAGCCTTGAACGCGTCCCGGCGCCGCTCGGAGGCGTCCACGCGCCCGTTCGGCGGGACGGCGAGCCTCGCGGCGGCGAACTTGGCGGCGAGCGCCGCGGCGACGCCCTCCGGCCGAAGGCCCTCGCACTGGCGCGTGAAGGCCGCGAGGACCTCGGCGCTCGGCGCCAGCTTCACGCCGCCGCGCGCGCACGCCGCGTCCACGCGTCTCTGCTCCTCGGAGCCCTCCTGGCGGAAAAGCCCTCCTCCGGTGTCGCTTCGAAGAGACGTGTTTCCATCCCCGGGAGACGCGTCAGCGCGTCTCGGGGACTCGGCGCTCGCGAGGAACGTGCCCGCGGCCGTACTCGCGGGCGCGAAGGCTCCGCTCGCGGTTTGGTCATCCTTCTTTTCCGACGACTCGGACGACGACGCGTAAGCGCCGCGTAACCCGAAGCCTTCGCGGCGCTCCTCACCCCCCCACGTCCCGGTGGTCTTGCGCAGCCTCGGGTTCCCGTCGTGGCCGATGGGCGCGTCGTCGACGATCGGAACGCCAGCCGCGGTCCGTCGTTCGCCGGGTGGGTTCGCTTTCGGCGAAGGTCGCGAAACGCCAGCGTCGCCGCCGTCGAAGATCGCGCGGACGGCTTCGTCGGCGAGGTCGCGCACCTGCTTGTGCGGCGCGTCCCCCTTGAGCGGGTGCGGCGCGCCCGTGTGCGACGCGCACGCCCGGACCACGACGCTGTGCCTCGCCATTTTCTGCCGGAACGTCGCGGGCGCCCTGACGCAGAACGTCCTGATCGCTCGCAGCGCCTTCGACTTGACGACGAGCGATTTGCTCTCGCACCGCTTCGAGAGGTACTCCGCGCAGTCGTCCACCTGGTCGGGGGACATGTGGCGCATCTCCTTCGCGAGCTCGTCCAGCAGGTGGGCTGGTACGAACAGGGGGGGCGCGAGGGGTGAGAAGGGCGCGGTCAGGAGGAACGCCGAGAGCGCGTCGTCCAGTGCGTCGGGTCGAGGAGACGAAGATCTGCCGGTGTTGTTAACCGCGCGAATTCGGAGACGGGCGCGTACCGGGAGCGACTTTGTCCTCGTCCGTGCAGAGCGCGTCGATCTTGCGTCGTCGCACGAACGCCTCCGCGTTGTCGCGGAGCTCCGCGACGAACCCCGACATCGCGCGCGGTGGGCTGACCGTGCGCGCGCCTGAATGGCCCACGCGAAGAAAAATCCTCAGGCGCCAGTTTCGAAACGACGCGAGCTTCTTCTGCGCGTCAGATCTCAGATGGCCAGATCCGCGCGCGTCCTCGGAACGGCGGATGGCTTCCGAGTCGGTCTCCGCGCGCGAGCGCGTCACGTCTCTGTACGCCGCGCGCGAGGCGATGGAGACGGAGATGGCCTCCATTGCCGGCCGCCTGTCTCAGCCGGGCGCGCCCGGCCTGAAGGGCTCCCTGGTGGACGAAGAAGGCTTTCCCATCCCCGGCGTGGATCTGTACGCCGTGCGCGCGGACCGGGGAAGGTACGCCGTGCTGCGCAACGACCACGAGGCGATCACCGCCGAACTCGCGCTCGCGCTCGCGTGTGTTACCAAGCAGGCGGGCGCGGGCCATGCCGTGACGCGACTTCCAGACGGGCGGCGGGAGGATGCGCGTCCGCGCGCGAGCGCTCCGCCATCGCACACGCTCTCTCCCGAAGGCGAAAAGAATTCGCCTCTGCCTTTCGCCGTGGTGGACGACGTCGCGGCGGGGTCGCCGGCGCATACCGCGGGTTTCGCGGTGGGCGACCAGGTCTTGCAGTTCGGGGATGTTGCGCGGCGCGGCGACGAAGGGGGCGGCGCCGAGACCCTCGCTCGAGTCGCGGCGGCGGCGGCGTCGGCGGCCGCCGCCGGCGCGGCGGCGGCGGTGTCGGTGCGGCGGCGCGGCGCCTTGGCGCAGCTGGAGTGCTTTCCCCGCGCGTGGGAAGGCAGGGGACTTCTGGGGTGCCACATGCGTCCGGTGTAGGATTCATTCCGCGCTCTCGATATCGCAGATGTGGCGTGTGTACGCTCGTACTGTGACCGCTTTCCGCTCTTCAAACGTCGCGAGCGAGGTACGCTACGCTACGTATGCATAGAATCCGTAGCTAATATTACACCGCCGTTCCGCGCCGCGCCGGCGTAAAGAGAGTATCGGCTTCCTTCACTTCTTGTACCTCCTCGCCAGGACGTTTTGTTTTTTCTTCTTCTTCGAGAGCATCGCCTGCTTTCGTCGTCGTTTGCTTTCGTCGTCGTTCCAAGGGTCGTCCTCGCGTTTCTTCTTCTTCGCGGACGCGCCGAGACGCGCGTCGAAGTCGTCGAAGTCGTCGGCGTCTCGTCTCTTCTCTTTCTTTTTCTTTTTCTCGCTCGAGAACACCTTAAGGGTAGCGACGTCGCGCGCGCCCGCGTCGTCCAGAGAGGCGCGCGTCTTCGTCTTCTTCCGCCGCCGTTCTTCGTCTTCTTCCGCGTCCGCCTTTTCCTCCTCCAGCCCCCAGCCGCCGCCGCCCCACGCGCCGTCGCCGTCACCAGCCGCTTCGGCGCCGTCACCCAGCAGCGCGAGAAGCGCGTCTCGCCCCGTCGCGACGACGTTTTGTTTTCGGCTCATCTCGTCGCCATCGCGGCGCTTTTTCTTCTTCACCTCGACAATCTTCACCACGCCGCTGCGAGTCGCGGCCGCGAGCTTCTCGCCGTCCGTCTTGCCCCCGGCGCTCGGACCTCGGCCATCCTCTCCACCCACGCCGAGGGTCCCCCGAACGCTCCCCACGTTCCGCGCCACGAGCTCCTGCAGGAAACTCGTGCCCTCCGCGCCGGGCGCGGCCGAGACGCGTCCCGGGTTGTGTTTTTCTTTCTCGGCCCCGGGATCCTCGTCCCCGTCGGCTTCGTCGTCCCGGCCTCGCTTCGCCTCTCGTCGCTCGCCCCCTTTCTTCGCGTGCTCCTCCGCGCGCATCGACGCGCGGAGCGCCCGGACCTCGGCCATCATCTCCCGCTCCTCATCGTCCATCTCTTCGGAATCGTCCGAGTCGTCGTCGTCGCCGTCGTCGCCGTCGTCGTCGTCGTCGTCGTCGTCGTCGTCGTCGTCGTCGTCGTCGTCGTCGTCGTCA
>Ga0206682_10004873_pt1 | contig 10741 bp, 10 predicted proteins | sample M240m12015metaG_FD_155444 | JGI IMG/M metagenome (GOLD analysis project Ga0206682, IMG submission 155444) | Ammonia-oxidizing marine archaeal communities from Monterey Bay, California, United States - M2 40m 12015 | ecosystem: Environmental > Aquatic > Marine > Intertidal zone | place: USA... | reverse complement strand
AGAGTTAATATTTAGCACGAATGATTTCAATGAAAAATGGGATGGTACTTACCAAAACAATGCATTATCATCAGATGCATATATATGGAAAATAGATTTAGTAGATAGTCAATCAGGCGAGGAAAAGAGTTTGAAAGGTTATGTACTACTTTCTAAATAATTAAAACTTTTTTTGTAGTCCAAGATATGGAAGAACAATTGCGTCAATTCCTAAAGCATTATTTATTGCCTCGACACTGATAACAGTAATTCCTATACTCCAATTTTCTCTAAAATTTCTTGCAAAATTTATTATAACATTATTTATTAGGCCTAATTGAATTCCGTCTACTGTGATTCCAACTACTTCCCCTGCTAGAGTAAACCTTTCTGCAATTTTTTTTTGACTTGCTAAATATCCACCATAATAAAATTCCTGTAAAACAGGTAGGTGATATCCTATAATACCAATCGTTGTATTTTGAAATCTATCACCGTAAGTGATTCTAGGTAACACTCCCCAACTATTAAATTCATTAATCCCATTTAGGTTAGTTAGTAAATTTATACTGCCAATAAGAGAAACTCCAGTAGTGAAGGAATTATTTATTTCTTTAGAATAAGTGAGTGAAGAAAAGACATTGTATATAAATACATTTCCAACTGAAATTTCAAAATTTTCGTGAACTCCAATTTTTGAATTACTTGTTATAAAATAATGGGAATTTGTACTGACATTTCCCTTTTCTGTTATGAAGGCAGATGGAAAATAACAATACTTAGTATATATTGGGTTTGGATTTTTAAATTCTTTTATAGATTTTATCTGATTTCTTGTAATATATCTATAAGATTTAATTTCATTTTTATTAAACTTTTTATTCTCATTGGCAATTTGTACAGTTATTGAATTATAATCTTCATTCAATAATAAACCTCTTAATTCCTTATTTTTATTGGTAATTACGACTACAATAGTATCGTTAGAATAATTATTTATTAAATTAGTTTGAGACCAGTTATTATGGAAGCTTAATAAAAAAGACCAAAAAACAATAAGATTTATTGAACTTGTTTTACACAATATATTTTTTAATGAGAGTCTTTTATACATTTATACCATGAATTTAAAGAATGATCTTATACTTAGAGCCGCAAATGGTAAAAATATTGAAAGAACCCCAGTTTGGTTGATGAGACAAGCGGGTAGAATTCTCCCTGAGTATAGAAAAATTAGAAATTCGTTAAGTGGGTTTAAAGAGTTGGTAGAAACCCCGCATTTGGCTGCAGAGGTTACAATTCAACCTGTAGACATTCTAGGAGTTGATGCAGCAATTATTTTTTCAGATATTTTGGTGATTCCAGAAGCTATGGGTCTTTCATATGAAATGATAGAAAAAAAAGGGCCTTATTTCCCCAAAACTATAGAAAGCAAAGCCAATATTGATGCTTTGAATACCTCCAATTTACAAGATCATTTATCTTATGTTTTTGAAGCAATTAAAATTACCAAAAATGAACTTTCCCATCGTGTTCCGTTAATAGGTTTTGCTGGAGCTCCATGGACAATATTTGCTTACATGATAGAAGGTCAGGGTTCTAAAACATTTAGTAAAGCAAAGAGTTTTTTATACAGAGAGCCAGAGCTAGCTCATTTGCTTTTGGAGAAAATTACGATTACTACCATTGAATATTTGAAATTGCAAATTATGGCAGGTGCAGATTTATTACAAATTTTTGATTCTTGGGCAGGGATATTATCTCCAGAGTATTATAACGAATTTGGCATGAAATATGTCCATAAAATATGTGATGCTATTAATGATGTTCCTCTTACTGTTTTTAGTAAAGGTGCTTATTTTGCATTAGAAAGTATGAAAAATTTAAATTGCAATACAATTGGCTTAGACTGGACTATGGATATAGGCAAAGCAGTAGATTTATTTGAAAACACAAAAACCTTACAAGGGAATTTAGATCCATGTGTTTTGTATGGAGATTTTAATCTTATTGAGAAAAAGACCAAAGAAATGCTTAATAACTTTGCTGGTAGAAGACATATTGCTAACTTGGGGCATGGAGTATATCCAGATACTGATCCAGAAAAAGTGAAATGTTTTATAGAAAGTGTTAAATCAAACAACTAAAAATGAGAATTAAATTAGTTTTTACTTTGTTCCTATTAATGTCATTAATTTTTTATAAATCTCAAGAAGATAATAATTTGGTTCTTAATCCAAGTTTTGAAAGTATAGATGGAAAACTTAAAAAATTAAACCAAATTAATGTTGCCAAAGATTGGTACTCTCCTACCTCTTTAAAAGCAGATCTTTTTTCAAGTAGTATACCTGGAGATATTGGTACACCTGAAAATATTTATGGAAAGGAATTTCCTAAAGAAGGTGAAAATTATGCTGGAATATTAACTTATAGTTACAATAATCAAAAACCTAGAACATATATTCAATCCATGCTTATTAAACCATTAGCTAGTGGACTTAACTACTGCGTAAATATCCATGTGAGTTTATCAGATTTAAGTAAGTATGCAATAGACAACATAGGAGCTTACATAAGTGAAGAGCCAGTAACTTTGGATAAAAAAGGAGATATTATTTTCAATGACAAAGCAGAACTATCTGCTGTAGTAACTAATGAAAAAAGTAAAATATACAAGTCAAGATATAAGTGGGAAACTGTTTGCGGGGTTTACCAAGCAGATGGAAAAGAAAAGTATATCACTATAGGTAATTTTTTCAATAATAAGGATACCGAATATGAAAAACTTACTAAGTCTGATGATTTTCCAGGTGTACAATCTCCTAATGCTTATTATTATATTGATAATGTTGAGCTTGTTCTAGTAGAAGATACTGATTTGTGTGATTGTAACAAAGGTCAAAAAAAGAAAAGAGAATCTATCGTCTACCATCTTGACGTACAGGTAGATGAAAAATTACCAATTGATGTAAAACTGAAAAAGTATTCGATATATTTTGATGTAGAAAGTTATACTCTAGATCCTATGTTTGACAACAATTTGAATAACGTAATAGAAATATTAAAGAATAATCCAGAACTTAAATTACAGCTAAACGGACATATTGATAATTTAGAAAAACAAGCTATAAATGATGATCCAGAAAACAAAATTTTAAAGAACTTGGGCAATTATAGATCTAAATCAGTAAAGGATTTTTTATTGAAAAATGGAATATCTTCGGATAGAATTACTGCTGAAGATTTAGGTTCTGACCAACCTGCTTCCAAGGGAGCTTCAATGTTTAGTATGGCTAAAAACAGAAGGGTTGAGTTCATAATAATCAAATAATTTGATGCTAAAATCTAATAAAAAAATTCAAAAAGCCTGGACTTTTTACGACTGGGCAAATTCAGTATACCCTTTGGTAATTTCAAGTGCAATTTTCCCTGTTTTTTATGAGGGATATGTAGATGAGAAAGTTATTTTCTTTGGATTTGAATTCATTAATACTGCACTAATTACTATTTTAAGCTCATGCTATTTTCTATTATTAGTTCTAATTCTTCCTGTCTTATCGGGAATTGCAGATTCTACTGGCAACAAAAAAGCTTTCATGCAATTCTTTTGTTATCTAGGTTCTTTTTGTTGTGTGCTTCTTTCCTTCTTTGATAAAAATCATCTGGAAATAAGTATGTTATTATTCGTTATGGCTGGAATAGGTTTTTGGAGTAGTTTGGTTTTTTACAATGCCTTTTTACCTGAAATAGCAGAAAAAAAAGACCATGATAGTTTGTCTGCGCGAGGTTTTTCTATGGGTTATATTGGTAGTGTTATTTTACTATTAATTTGTTTGTTTTTAATTTTTAATGCCCAAGAAAGTGAGCGGTCTTTTTATACAAGATTGTGTTTTGCACTAACTGGCTTGTGGTGGTTTTGTTTTTCTCAAATTACTTTCAAAAGTCTTCCTAGTGGAGAAAAAATTAGAATTAAGGATAGATCTACATATCACAAAGGGATTTTAGAGCTTAATAAGGTAAGGTTATACATTATGAAAACTAAAAGGCTTAAAAAGTTTATTTACTCTTTTTTTGTTTATAGTATGGCTGTACAAACTATAATGTTGGTTGCTGTATATTTTGGCACCAAAGAAGTTAATTGGGGAGAAGGTGCTAATGCCAAGATGGGCTTAATTATTGGAGTTCTACTTATACAGTTAATTGCAATTCCAGGAGCTATTTTACTTTCCAAAATCTCTAAGTTTAAAGGTAATTTATATGCATTAAAATTAGTTGTATTCATTTGGATTTTACTTTGTTTAAGCGCTTTACTTGTTTATGAACCCATTCATTTTTATCTTATTTCTGGTTTTGTAGGTTTAGTAATGGGTGGTATTCAGTCCTTATCAAGAAGCACTTATTCAAAATACATTCCCTCAAATTCCAAAGACACTTCTTCTTTCTTTTCCTTTTACGATATTTCTGAAAAATTGGGTATAGTAATAGGAATGTTTTCTTATGGGTTCATAGAACAAGTTACAGGTAGCATGAGAAATTCAATAGTAGCATTGGTAGTTTTTTTCATAGTAGGTTTGCTTTTACTTTTTCAAGTTCCTAAAGAAGAGATTCCAATTGAAAACTATGGATAAAATATACGATATAGCTATTGTTGGAGGTGGAATTGTTGGTGCAGCAACTTTTTACAAATTACAACAACATTTCCCTAATAAGAACTTAGTACTTATTGAAAAAGAAGATCAGTTAGCAAAACATCAGTCTGGAAGTAATTCTGGGGTAATTCATTCAGGACTGTATTACACTCCAGGATCTAATAAAGCTAGGAATTGTGTTTTAGGAAGACATGAGTTGGTGAAATTCTCAAAGGAGCATAAGGTCACCCACGATGTCTGTGGAAAAGTTGTAGTTGCTACTAATAAAAAAGAATTTAAGTTTTTAGATAAAATTTATAAAAATGGTCTAGAAAATAATACAGAAGGGATTGAAAAAATTACTGCAAATCAAATAAAGGATATTGAACCAGAAGTAAATGGAATTGCAGGAATTTGGGTTCCTTGTACTGGAATAATTGATTATGTGATGGCAACCAATAAAATGGTAGATGTTGCACTTGGATGGAATGATAATAGTGATGTCTTGCTTTCTCAGGAAGTAAAATCTATTGAAAATCAATCAGATATTAAGATAATTAGAACCCAGAATAAGACTTTAAAATCAAAGTATCTTATAGTTTGTGGTGGGCTTCAGGCAGATAGACTTGCGAAAAGTGATAGCATTCCACTTATGGAAAGAATTGTTGGATTTAGAGGGGATTATTACGAACTTGAAGACCATGCAAAAAACAAAGTAAATAACCTTATTTATCCAGTTCCTGACCCTGCTTTTCCTTTTTTGGGTGTTCATTTCACAAGAATGGTGAATGGGGATGTTGAATGTGGTCCAAATGCAGTTTTTAGTTTTAAAAGGGAAGGTTACAATAAAACAGATTTTAGTCTAAATGACTCACTTGATGCTTTAACTTACAGAGGAACTTGGCAACTTTTTTTTAAAAATGCTTCGTACGGTATTAACGAATACAGAAGAGCTTTCTCCAAAAAACTATTTTTAAAAACTTTGCAGAAATTAATTCCCTCTCTAACCATGAATGATATTAAACCTGGAAGAGCAGGAGTAAGAGCTTTGTTGTTGAGTCAAAATGGAGATACCAAGGACGATTTTAGAATTGAATACTCATCAAATAGTATACATGTTATAAACGCACCTTCGCCTGCAGCAACTGCTTGTTTAGCAATAGGTAATGATATAAAAGAAATGGCTATTAAGAATTTTGCTCTAAACTAGTTAGTAAGTTATTTTAGATTTTTCAAAAATCGATTTCCAATCCCAAATGTAATTTTCAATCAAAGAATCAATTTTTTTCAAAAAAATAGGATTAGGGGTATTCAATTGGGCAAAATAATCATCTTGGTATTTTCCTAATTTAAACTTAAAAAATATAGATTTAGACATACCGTATAATATGTTTTTTGATGGGTGGTTTACTCTTGAAATAAAGGAGCTGTAATTTTCTAATTTCTCCTTCATTTCATTAAAATCCATTTCAAAAACCATACTCATTTCCTTAATAATTGAGTTACAAACTGCATTTTCTTCATGACTGGAAAGTATTCTTTCAAAAAATTTCATATTTCCAGCTATAATTATATGCATTAGGACTGAAGGATTTTTGTAATTTAGTTCAGGGTAGGATTCTAATTCTGAATCGTTGTATATTGCGTCTAGAAAATCTTCAAATGTTTCATCTACAGCACGAAGCGTTTTATGTACAAATTGCTTTGCTAAAAATTTATCTGTTATTCTTTTTTTTACAAATAGAGTTGCAAACATTATTAGAATCGAATTTTAACAAAAATATTTGATGTTGCTTTATTTTATTAATAATGTCAATTTCCTTTATTCACAAAGTTATCAACTATACTATTAAAACTTATTAAATAAATTCTTTGTATTATTTGTTATTCCCTTCCCTTTTTTGATTAAGAAAAAATATATTTGTGCTCTAAATTTCTATTAATGGATAAAAATACTACTACTGGTTTAGTTTTGATTGGTGCTGTAGTTATGGCATTCATGTTCTTGAACCAGCCTAACGAACAACCTAATCCTACTAGCTCAACTAGTCAATCAAATGAAGTTATTTCTGATGGTAATAGAACTGAAGTAACAGAATTTAAAACCACTACTAGTTCTGAATCAGAAATAGAGATAGATTCTGCAGATAATATTATTTTTCAAAAACTTTTAGCTCAGAAAGAGAAAGAGAAACTAATTGAGAATTATGGAATCTTTTATGGTTCAGTTACAGGTGAGGAAAAAGACTACTTTCTTGAAAACGATAAAATAAGACTTTCTTTTTCTTCCAAAGGTGCAAGAATTACTAATGCAGAAATGGTGGAGTTAGATGAAAAAGGACAATATAAATATAGAACTTATAATAGTTTTTTTAACGATGAAAACAAACCACTTTCTCTTTTTGAAAAAGAAACTTCTCAAATGAGTCTTACCATAGTAGATGCTGAGAAAGTTATTCCAGTGGAGACCAGTGACTTATTTTTTGATTTGGTTAAAAACAACGATAGTCTATTGGTTTTTAGAGCAAGTGCTGGTTCGGATGATAAATATCTTGAATTTTCTTACCGTTTGTCAAGTAGTAATTACGATGTTGATTTTGAAATTAATTACCACAATATCGAAAACGATATAAAGCCTGATGTTGATTTAAAATGGTCTATGAAAGGATTGTCGACTGAAAAATTAGCAGAGGATGAAAGAAATATTTGTACTATTATGTATAGATATTTTGGTAGTACAAGAGATTATCTCTCTGAAATGTCAGATGAAGAAGATGACCTTCAGAGTAATATAAATTGGATAGCTTTTAAACACAAGTTCTTTTCTTCAATTTTATTAAGTGATGATGGTCTTGGTAAAACAAAAATTGTTCATCGAAATTTAGAGGATGATAATTATACCAAATCTTATGCCTCCAGAACTTCTATTCCGTCTATGGGTAGAGTCCCTTTGAAGTTTCTATTCGTTCCCAACGATTATGACATATTAGAATCCTATGACTATGAATTGGAAGATCTAATTAATTTAGGTGGAAGTGTTTTCGCTTGGGTAAATAGATACCTTATTGATCCTGTTTTTAAATTTTTAATGTCTTTTGGGTTTTCTTTAGGATTGGTAATTCTACTTCTAACCATAATTGTTAAAATTGTTATTATGCCGTTGACCTATAAGAACTATATGTCAACAGCAAAAACAAAGGTTATTAAGCCTGAAATGAATAAAATTTCAGCCAAGTACGAAGGAAAAACAGATAAAAATGCTGCAATGAAAAAACAGCAAGAAACCATGGCTTTATATAAGCAAACCGGCGTAAACCCTATGGCTGGTTGCATACCAATGATTATCCAAATGCCAATTTTAATTGCCGTATTTAGGTATTTTCCAGCGAGTTTGTCTTTAAGACATAAGGAATTTTTATGGGCTGAAGATTTAAGTTCTTTTGATTCAATTTTAGATTTGGGATTTGAAATTCCTTTTTATGGAGATCATGTTAGTCTATTTGCTCTTCTAATGGCAGGATCTACTTTAATTTATACTTTAACTAATTCTAGCCAAATGACTGCCCAAACCCAGCCTGGAATGCCCAATATGAAAGTCATTATGTATTTTATGCCAATCATGTTTATTTTCTTTTTTAATAAGTATTCTGCAGGCCTTAGCTATTACTACTTCTGTGGTAATATTATGAATATTGGTATAATGTGGGGAATTAAAAAGTTTCTTATTGATGAAGATAAGATTAGGGCAAAGATTGAGTCTAACAAGAAAAAAATTAAAAAGAAATCTCGATTTCAGCAGCGATTAGAAGAAGTTGCTAAGCAACAACAGAAAAAGAGGAGATGATATTTGTTAATCCCATAAAAATGAACTTAATTTGCAGCTCAAATTTTTAATACCATGTCTAGAGTTTGCCAAATTACAGGAAAAAAAGTCATCACTGGAAATAATGTTTCTAAGTCTAATAGAAAGACAAAAAGAAAATTCTATCCAAATCTTCAAACTAAAAAATTCTTTATTCCTGAAGAAAATAAGTGGGTAACTCTTAAAGTTTCTGCTTCAGCTATCAGAACAATTAACAAAAAAGGTATTTCTACAGTTTTGGCAGAAGCTAAAGCCAACGGTTTTATTTAATTATTTCATAAAAATCCTACTAGTTTTGTAGTTTAGGATTCATGAAATTTTTTTTATATACAATTTTCTTATTTTCTTTTTTATCTAGTTCTTATTCTCAAGAGTTTACTGATCCATCTAAAAACCTAAGGTTTGATACCCTTGGTATATATGATTTAGATTTGTTGCCTTCAAGTTTTCATGCCGATAGAAGAAAAGCCTTAAAAACCCTTATTCCAAGTGGAGGAATGGCTGTGTTCTATTCAGGAAAAAGCATGGTTAGAGCCAATGATGTAAATTATGAATTTCATCAAGACCCTAGTTTTTATTATTTAACAGGTTTAAACGAACCCAATAGCGCTTTAATTATTTTTAAAAAACCACAAATAGTTGGAATAGATACTATAAGCGAACTTTTATTAATAAAGGAAAGAAATGAAAATGCAGAGACTTGGGTAGGTAAGAAGTTGGGGGTTGAAGGCTCTGAACTAGTTCTAGGAATTCAAAAGTCCTTAAATATTGACAAGTTTACTTGGAATCAAATTGATTTCTCTACTATAGATACAGTTTTTATAAACCAACCTTTTAAAGAAATTCGTTATCCCGATTTAGATTCATTAAGAATTATTTTTAACAGGAGATTCAACCATAATGAAATAACAAATTGGATGGCAAAACTTCGAGAGGTTAAAACCAAAGAAGAACTAGTTCTTCTAAGAAAAGCAATTTCAATAACCTGTGATGCTCAAAACGAGTTAATGAAAGTTCTAAAGCCAGAGATGAAAGAGTTTCAAGCCGAGGCTGTTGTTGAGGCAGTTTTTAAAATAAATGGGGCTGAATATCCAGGATATCCATCTATCGTAGGAGCTGCTGAAAATTCATGTATTTTACACTATACTACCAATAGAAAAACTATGAAAGGAAACCATTTACTTTTAAGTGATGTCGGTGCAGAATACCATGGTTACACAGCTGATGTTACAAGAACAATTCCTGTAGATGGTAAATATTCCAAGGAAGAGAAAATTATTTACAATATTGTTTTAGAAGCACAGAACAAAGCTATTGCAGAGTGTAAGGCGGGGAACCCATTTTATATTACCAATACCATTGCAACTACGGTAGTTTCTCAAAGATTACAAGAAATAGGTTTGATAAAATCCCCATTTGAATTAAGACGTTATTTTATGCATGGGACCTCTCATTATCTAGGATTAGATGTACATGACCCAGGTACCTACGGAGAGTTCCAACCCAATACAGTAATTACTGTCGAACCAGGGATTTATATAAAGGAAGGTTCACCTTGTGACCCCAAATGGTGGAATATTGGTGTAAGGATTGAAGATGATATTTTGATAACTGATGGTGAACCAGAAAATCTGTCTGGATGTGTTCCAAGAACTATTAAAGAAATAGAAGCTGTAATGAAAAAACAGCCTTTAATTTTTAAAGATTTTTAATCATTAGTTTATTTATTTTAACCAATGGTCCTTGGCATGAAAGCTGATGACAACTACTACAATTATTAATAATTGAAGAATAGTTTTTAATACTTGGTTCTTTATTGAATTCTTCTACGGAATAATGAAAAGCTATGGACATCGGTTCTATATGAGGTTTATTAAAGCTGCTATCAGTTACTTGCTGGTGATGAATTAGTTCAAAATTTAGAAGATTTTCTCCAAGTGTTTCGTTTTTTTCTAGTTTAATTTTTATTGCTTCAAATTCTTTGGTCATTTCTCGCATCTGTTGCGCCATTTCACTAGTTGGATTTGGGTCAAGAATGACTTTTGGGGAATCTTCAGAGGATGTTTTATTTACACATCCAGTTAGAATCAATAAGATTATTCCAATAGAGTATTTCATTCAGCAATAATTACACCATCTGCAGTAAATCCAAGATCGTAACTAGGTTCTGTTATTTGAGCAATTTCTTCTTCAGACTTTCCAGCATCTTCTGCATAATGTTTTAACATTTCAACAGTAACAGTATCTAGAAATAAATCTCCTTGAATAATTG
>Ga0206682_10004872_pt1 | contig 10742 bp, 5 predicted proteins | sample M240m12015metaG_FD_155444 | JGI IMG/M metagenome (GOLD analysis project Ga0206682, IMG submission 155444) | Ammonia-oxidizing marine archaeal communities from Monterey Bay, California, United States - M2 40m 12015 | ecosystem: Environmental > Aquatic > Marine > Intertidal zone | place: USA... | reverse complement strand
TTGCTCCGTTATATTGGAAATCCCAACGGTTCCATTAATGATATCGCAGGAATTCGAAACGAAGCAGGAAATGTTTATGGCATGATGCCTCATCCTGAACGAGCGGTTGAACCTTATCATCCAAGCCTTGATGGATTATCAATTTTAAAGGCCTTTTTAGAACCTATTCTTACTAGCTCTTCCGTGGAGATATCCGCATCATGACCCAGAATACTGCCAGTCCATTACCTCCGAATCCAGATCCATGTTTGAATGTTGAGATTACTCCTGAATTGGTTGCCCAACACGGTTTACTACCCACGGAGTATGAGCAGGTCTTAGAGATCATGGGCCGGGTTCCGAATTTGACAGAATTGGGGATATTTTCCGTCATGTGGTCGGAGCATTGTGCTTATAAGAATACCCGTAAATTACTAAGGCTATTCCCTACAGAGAAAAAAGATAAAGATGCGATTGGCCAGGTTCTTGTAAAGGCGGGCGAGGAAAACGCTGGAGTAATAGATGTAGGAGAAGGTTGGGGCGTTGCTTTTAAAATTGAATCACATAATCATCCCAGTGCCATTGAGCCTTTTGAGGGTGCAGCGACAGGGGTTGGTGGAATTGTAAGGGATATTTTTACCATGGGAGCCCGCCCAGTTCTTTTAACGAATTCCCTACGCTTTGGTTCCTTAGAATCTGCTCATGTAAAGAGGCTTTTTCGTGGAGTTGTTAGTGGTATTTCCAATTATGGTAATTGTTTGGGTATTCCCAATATGGGTGGTGATGTATACTTTGATGATTGTTACGAAGGTAACCCTTTGGTTAATGCCCTTTGTGCAGGAATTCTTAAACACGAGGATATTCATCGTGGTGCAGCAACCGGTGTAGGTAATCCCGTTTTTTATGTCGGACCCGGTACGGGTCGAGACGGTTTAGGCGGAGCCAGCTTTGCATCACGTGAATTGACTGAAGAGAGTGCCGCAGATAGACCTGCGGTTCAGAAGGGGGATCCATTCATGGAAAAACTTCTTCTTGAAGCATGCCTCGAAATGATGGCGATTCCAGGATTAGTTGTAGGGATTCAAGATATGGGAGCCGCAGGTTTGACTTGTTCGACATGTGAGACGGCCTCCCGTGGTGGTTTAGGAATTGAAATTGATCTCGACCTTGTTCCACAACGTGAGACCGGAATGAATTCTTATGAAATCATGCTTTCCGAAAGTCAGGAAAGAATGCTCGTTATTGTCAAAAAGGGTAGGGAGCATGAGATTAGAGAAGTATTTGAAAAATGGGATCTGCATGCAGCTCATATTGGAGAAGTCAAAGAGGGGGATCGAATGGTCGTTCGACATAAAGGGGTAGTGGTTGCCGATTTACCGGCAAAATCACTCACGGATGAAGCTCCAATTTATGACCAGCCAGCCAGCGAACCTTCCCATATTCAAGCAGCTCGAGATTGGAGTATGAATTCTGTTCCCGAGCTTGCTGTTGAATCAGTCGAGTCGTCTTTAAAGAAATTATTGGCTCATCCAACTATCGCCTCGAAGAGGTGGGTTTGGCAACAGTACGACCATATGGTTATGTCTGGTTGTACGGTTGAGCCAGGAAGCGATGCGGGTGTGGTGCATTTAAGTATTGCGGGAATTGATAAAAGATTGGCTATCTCCAATGATTGTAATAATCGGTTTTGCTATTTGGATCCTTACAAGGGTGCACAGATTGCATTTGCTGAGTGTATGCGTAACTTAGCATGCTCGGGCGCGCGTGCCCTTGCGGTGACGGATAACCTAAACTTTGCCAATCCTAACAAGCCAGAAGCTTATCATATGCTCAAGGAATGCGTGAAGGGTTTAGCAGATTCCTGTTCTTTCTTTGATGTACCAGTGGTTGGAGGAAATGTGAGTTTGTACAATGAGCACGGTGATGGTGCTATTGACCCAACTCCTGTTATTTCGATGGTAGGCTTGATTGAAAAAGCAGATAGGGTAACTCGTAGTTTTATTAAAAAAGCTGGGCAATCTATAATTTTAATCGGTGGTTTACCTAATGAATTAGGGGGTAGTTACTTTCTTCAAACAGAATACGGAAAAAAAGAAGGAACTTGTCCGAATGTCGATTTGGGCGAAGAGAAGAAGGTTCAAGACTTCCTTATTGAATCGATTGATTCTGGAAATATTAATGCAGCACATGATCTCTCAGAAGGTGGTTTAGTTGTAGCGATTGCAGAGATGTTGTTTGAAAACCCAGAACTTGGAGCAGAGTTATCACTTGACTCCTTAGGTGATTCTAATCGCTTGGATGCTCTTTTATTCGGGGAAAGCCAGGGCCGAGTTCTTATTGCCGTTGAAACAGATCGAGTGAATACAATTTTAGATTTTGCTCAAAAAAGTGCTCTCTCTGCAATGAGCTTAGGGAGTACTTCTGAATCAGGACGTTTAAAAATTTCGGTTGCAGGAAATGAAATTCTTGATTCCGAGGTCAATAAACTGCATAAGGTTTGGAGCGAATCCATACCTGAAAAAATGAATCATAGCTAAACCACGATGAGTGATGAAATAGGCCACCACTGCGGAATTGCCCTAGTCCGCTTACGGAAGCCATTGGCTTATTACGAACAAAAGTATGGCACCCCATTATGGGGTTTTAATCAACTTTTCCTTTTAATGGAAAAACAGCATAATCGTGGACAGGATGGTGCTGGGATTGGGTCGATGAAATTAAATATGCCCCCGGGCGAAGCATTTATGTTTCGGGAGCGGAGCACGAGTTCGAAGGCATTATCTAAAATCTTCGGCGGTCAACATGGCAAATTGGATCAAATGGTTAAAGATGGAATCGCATTTCCAGAATTTCCAGAAACTTATAAGAAGCACTTTGATTATGGGGGTGAGATTCTTATGGGTCACCTTCGATACGGAACCTCGGGTGCATATGGTTCCACCACTTGTCATCCTTATTTTCGAAAGAGTAATTGGCCTGGGAAAAATCTCATGGTGGCGGGTAATTTTAATCTGACTAATGTAGAGGAGCTTAATCAAAAACTTGTTGAGCGCGGACAGCACCCGGTCTTTGATACTGACACGCAGGCAATTTTGGAAGAAACCGGGTACCATTTGGATGCAATTAACGATAAACTTACTGCAGAAGCTGCCAACCAAGGGATTCAAGGAGACGAGCTTGCCAGCTGGATTGGGGAGCGGGTAGATTTACCTGATGTTTTTCGAAAAGCATCGGAGCATTGGGATGGTGGTTATGCCCTTGCTGGGATTATTGGAAATGGTGATGCCTTTGCTATGCGTGATCCATTGGGTATTCGTCCAGGATTTTATTTCGAGGACGAAGAAGTCATTGCAGTTGCATCCGAGCGTGCTCCATTAATGACTGTATTTGATAAAAAGGTAGATCAAGTAAAAGAGATTAAACCAGGTACGATCGTTGTAGCAAAAGCCAATGGTGACCTTGAAGTCGAAAGATTTGCAGATGATCCAGCTCGAGAGACTGCCTGTTCTTTTGAACGGATCTATTTTTCCCGTGGAAATGATCCCGATATTTATGCCGAACGTAAAATGCTGGGTGCTTTGCTAGTTCCAGATGTACTCAAATCTGTGGGTAATGATTTTTCAAACAGTGTTTTTAGCTATGTTCCCAACACTGCTGAGAGTGCGTATTACGGGTTCATGGAGCAGCTTCGCCTTGTTCGTAGAGCAGAGGTGCAGCAACAGTTAATTGAAGCAAAAAATAAAGGTGATTTAACAGACGAACTGATCAATGAATTGGTCATGGATAATTGGCCCAAGGGGGAAAAAATTGCGAATAAAGATATCAAATTACGAACATTCATTTCTCAGGAATCTGGTCGTAATCAACTAGTTTCTCATGTTTATGATATTACCTATGGCGTGGTTCGTGAGAAAACTGATGCTCTCGTATGTATTGATGACTCGATTGTCCGTGGAACCACCCTAAAGCAAAGTATTCTTAAAATATTAGGTCGATCTAAGCCGAGAAAGCTTCTGATTGCCTCGACCGCCCCTCAGATTCGCTACCCGGACTGCTACGGGATCGATATGTCTGAATTGGGTAAGTTTATTGCTTTTCAAGCTGCAGTCGCTCTGATTAAAGAAAAAGGATTTAACGGATTACTAGCTGAAGTCGCTCAAAACTGCCATGATGCGTTAAAGGAAACCCGACCTAATTTGGTGAATCATGTAAAAAAGGTTTACGATAATTTCACCCCTGACGAAATTTCTGCTAAGGTTGCTGAATTAGTAACCCCCGAGGAATTAAATGGTGATCCAAAGGTTGAAGTTCTTTATCAGGGCATTGAAAATCTTCATGAAGCCTTACCCGACCATCCCGGAGATTGGTATTTTACAGGTGATTACCCAACCCCTGGCGGATATCGTGTGGCGCACAAAGCATTCCTCAATTTTTACGAAAACAAAAACGGACGGAGTTACTAAAATCTTTCATTTCTTTAGCTATTAATCTAGCTTAATGGTGGTTCTAAAAGCTTCATAATTCTCAACGAATTTTAAATTAGTTTTCCTGACATTTATTTAGTGCATGTAAATTGATAAAAAGCCTTTGACAGAGTGGCTTATTATTTCCTTAAATTAGCCACGGATGGAGACAAGTTATCAAACCCTCGTACTCAATAGGCTTTGGCAGGCTGTAAATGTCATAGGGGTTGAACGAGCATTTAGCTTGTTAGCCCTTGATCACGCACAAGTTATTTATGCAGAGGATGGAAGCTTCCGCGTCTTAGACGCCGAAGCTTGGTTTGAGCATTCAAAGGAAGTGGAAAGTGCACCGGGTGCACGGGTGATCCGAACGGTAAACCAATCCGTGTTAGTTCCATCTGTTCTATTACTGAAAGGATTTGATCGGATACTATTACAGGATCTGAAATTTAATCGGCAAAACCTTCTCGAGCGCGATGATCATCGCTGTCAATATTGTGGCAAGAATCTTCCCCATAAGGAATTGAATATGGATCATGTTATTCCAAGGGATCGGGGAGGGGGGACATCATGGGAGAATGTGGTTATTTCCTGTATTCGCTGCAACAGTAAGAAGAGTAACCGGTTGCCCAAGGAAGCGGGTATGAGACTACTGAAAGAACCGAAAAGGCCGCCAAGGCGTCCCTTTGTTTCATCTCTTTACGGAAAACCGGTCGAGAAATCTTGGGAATATTTTTTACAGTCTAAAGAGAAGTAATTTTCAATTCTCGCCTTAGCAATTCATTCTGCTATTTCTTTTTTTATGGAACATAGGCAGGAGATTGAAGTATCAGACCGTAGGGTAGTTGATTCTTTGTATCGCATTAGTACTTTATCTGGAAATGAAAAAGATCCGATGGAGGCGTTGGAGGGAATTTTGGATGAGGTCATTAATTTATTTGGTGCAACTTCAGCCTCCATTTGCCTCATTAATGCAAATTCAGATAAGTTACTCATTGAAGTAGAACGAGGATTGTCGAATGCGAGTGAGGGTTTTGAATTGCCAATGGGAGTCGGAATCACTGGTTGGGTGGCACTTTATGGAGAGCCTTTCTTGTGTCCTAATGTATCGGAGGAAGAGAAGTATTTTACTCTCGATGATCGAATAAATTCTGAGATGGCGGCTCCTTTGATTGAAGGTGGAAGAACAGTTGGAGCACTCAATGTTGATTCGTTTGAAATGAATGCATTCAATAGAAACGATTTACGCCTGCTTGTTCTGATGGCCAAGGAAGCGAGTAGGGTGCTGGAAAATATGTGGATGATTCAGCAGTTAAGACGTAAGGCTGATCAGTTACAAACTTTAGTCTTAGTTGGGCAAGATATGTCGGGTAAAAGAGAGTTGAAGGATATTTTAAGAACGATAACCAGAGAGGCTTTGTCCCTATTGGACTGTAAGCTTTCCGCTTTTTTTCTATATAATAAGGAACAGGATTTATTAAATCTATATTCACTACAGGATCGAAATGGTTCACGTTCCTATGAGGAATCACTTGGTATTTCAGATAGTATTTTGGGGACATCTTTACGGAGCCAAAGGCAGGTGCAGACTCGTGATTTGCTTCGTACCGAGGAGCATCATTTTGTCTCTTTGATTCGTGAGGAGAAATTACATTCAATGTTAGTTACTCCAGTGGTTTATGAGAATGAGCCTATTGGTGTTTTGTCTCTTTATGTAGACCGCCCACATCGTTTTAATGATGATGAAAAATTAATTGCGAGTGCACTTGCAGATTTAGGGGCTATTGCATCGGAAAATGCCAGGCTTTATGGTCGAGTTTTTGATTCGGAGGAAAGCCTTCGAAAGAGTGAGCGTTTAACCACACTCGGTACTTTAGCTGCAGAAATTGCACATGAGATAAGAAATCCACTTATGGTGATTCGATTGCTTTTTGATTCACTGAACTTGGTTGATGCTGATGAGGCGAAAAGTAAAGACCTTTCAGTCATTCGAGAGAAATTAGATCATTTAGAACAAATTGCGGGTCGAATTTTAGATTTTGGAAAAAGCCGAGAAGCCTTTCGCAAAAATTTCTCTTTGCACGAAATTATACAGGATGCTGCTTTATTGGTCAGGTTGAAATTGGAACAATCTCAAGTTACACTTAATGTAAAAAACTTTATGGATGATTTAGTCGTCTATGTGGATAAAGGCCAAATTCAGCAAGTACTCCTTAACCTTATGCTCAACGCTATAGTGGCGATGCCTAAAGGGGGAAAACTGTATATAGAAGCAGGTTGTAGTCAGGATGGAAAAGCTCAGATTTTAGTTAAGGATACGGGCTCTGGCATTCCAGGTGATTTACAGGAAAAGATTTTCGATTCCTTTCTGACTGGAACCTCAGAGGGCACAGGTTTAGGGTTATCTATCTCAAAGAGAATTTTAAGAGCGCATGATGGTGACCTTGAGTTAGTTGAGTCTGGGAAAGTTGGTACAATTTTTAAAATAATTTTACCAAAAGCCTAGAAAAATGTTAAACCTCTAGATAATATTTTCCTGCATTAAGAGATTCGCTTAGTTCTTCCCTCAATTCAAGGAATTGTGCGGGAGAAGGGTTTTTTTCTTCTTTTGCTCGTTTAATATTAAAAATATCGGTCGCAATTCCTTGCTCGGTTGCAACTCTGGCAAACTGAATGCTAAATCCGCATTTTGAAATTGTTTTGGCAATTAAATGAAGAAGTCCAACCTGATCGGCAGCACGAACTTCTACTATAATTCGACCAAGGGTGACATCGTGGTAAACATCTACCCTAGGTGGGATTCGTTCCCCTAAACGATCTTCGTTTGAAAAAAGTCTATTACGTTCGGTCTTTTTTCTTTTTTCTTTAATTTTTCTATCAGGTGAAGTCTCATTCTCAAGAAATTCGTGAATGGATAATTCGCAGAGATTACGAGTTTTAAAATCATTCACGATTCCACCTTTCTCTTCTTCTACATAAAAGACATCAATGGCGATTCCATCTTTGCGTGTTACCGCTCGGGCACCAAGAATATTTAGCCCAGCCACAGAGAAACCACCTGCTATTTTTTCGAAAAGTGCGGGCCTGTCCTCGGTAACGATATCAACAACAGTGAGGGTGCGCCGCATATCATTCCGCCAGCTAATAATGGGTTTGGAGGACTTGTCTTTTTTCCCGTTAAAGCGATGAATCATATCCACATGTAAAGCAACTTCTTCTTTACCGGTATGTGAGAAATATCTTTCAGGGACTTGTTCAAGATGTTCAATTAAATCTTTTTTGGGTACGCCTTTAACATCAATTTCCATGTAAGCATTTTTTAATACGCTAGGATCTTTGCGAGCATGTTTACCTTCAAGAACATTTAAGGTATTAACAAAGAGATGCGTGTGAAGTTCTTCTTTGTGGTCATTCCACAGGTCTGGAGCGGTCGCATTTGCATCGCAATATGTATGCACATAAAGAAAACGAAGTCTTTGCTCTCCTTCAATAAATTGTGCAAATGAGTCAATTACTTCTGGGTCATCCAAATCAAACTTGTTGGAAAATCGACTCATTTCCAAATGATTTCGAATCACGAAGAGTATACGATCATGCATTTCGTCAGATATTCCAAATCTTTCCAACAATCCTCTTGCGATCTCAACTCCTCTTTCACAATGCCCTTTGGGGCCTTGGTCCTTTCCGAGGTCGTGAAGAAACAGAATCAGATATAAAAGTCCAGGAACTTCGTTTTTCCTGAGAGCTTCGAGATAATGTTTGGATTTATTATGTTTACCCTGAAAAATTTCATCCAACTTAGTTAAACAGTGTAAAACATGAACATCTGCAGTGAATCGATGATACAAGTCGTGTTGTACTTTGCAGGAAAGTCGTCCAAATTCAGGGACAAATCGACCCAGAACTCCTAATTCATGCATTTCATACAAAATAGGGCTTACATTACCCACTTCCTGCAAGATAGAACGAAAGGTAACATTGGCTGAATTTGAATTAATAAGTACGGAATCGATAAGGGAAAGTCGATTTCTAACTAGTGCCCTTAGATCTGGGGATAATTTGGCATTTAACCTTTGAGAATGGCGAAAAAGTCGGATTATTTTTTCTGGATCCTCGGCAAAAATATTAGGATTTGGGCTAAATAAGGTGTCTTCTATCAAGTCAAACCCATCAACTTTTTGTGAAGGAGGGGATCGGTATGCGTTAATAACATTTCTGAAACTTAGCTTGGATGTATTTCCACTACTTGAATGAACTAATCTTTCTTCAAGAATTCCACAAATTTGATGAATTGATTGAGCTTTTGCGTAATAATCTCCCATGAACGCTTCAACTCGCCTAAAAATATCCTCCTGGGGATAGCCTAATCCAAGAGCAATCTCGGGTTGCTTTTCAAGGTGTAATATGTCGACTGGTCGAGTACTACGAAAATGTAACTCATTTCTAACCCGAAGTAAAAAAGAATAAGCATCTTCAAACGAATGTGCCTCCTGTTCGGTTAAATATTTTTTAAGTATGAGACCATTAAGGTTTTCCAGATTGAATTTTACTTTAGCCATCCAGAGAATGCCCTGATAGTCGCGTAGACCACCAACACCATTTTTAACATCGGGTGCCTGTAGGAAAACAGTATTACCTTTGCCTTCTCTTCTTTCCACTTGGTGATTAAGAAGTTCCTTTAAATATTGAGCTGGTTGATTTTTTCGGCAAAATTTTAAGAATTTATTTACGAAGTTTTTGGCGATCTTTCTATCTCCACAGACATAACGGGCATCAAGCATTGAGTTTTTGTTACGAATATCCTTCTGTGATTCAATTAAAGCCTCTTTAACCTCCCGCGATGCATGACCCACTTTTAAGCCCGAATCCCAAAGAGGATAGAGGATTTCGCGGGTCATAATTTCTTTAAGGTTTTCTAAGGATTTTCCCATCGAGGAATGTGGGTAAAGAAACATTAGGTCAATATCACTTAGGGGACTAAGTTCCCCTCTGCCATATCCACCCGTTGCTAATATACTCATCGGCTTGACCCCACCCATACTATCTTGGGCAACTTGAATAGCCCAGTTATATAAGTATTGGATAAGGACATCCATTATAACTGACCTCGCCCGTGTTAATCTTAGTCCGGAATCCCCTTTTTGATGATAACGATAGAGCATTTCCTTCTCTAGTCTTAAGAATTCTTTTATTTGTTCTAATTTCTCTTTTGCAGACTGTGTTGCACCAAAGGTTAACCTTCGTTCTGCGTGCTGCCTCGTGCGTCTAAATAAGGGATCATCCTCCATATGCCAAATTTGTATTTTTATAAAGAATTATTCGTCAATGAGCGAGCCAAAATATAATCGATTTGAGATTGCTTGATTGATTTAATTTATGTATCAAAATTCAAATGTCCATTATTAGATATTTTCCCAAATTGATAATTAGTTCTGTCGCAGTTTTTATTTCATTCTATCTCGATGCAGAGCCATTTCTGTCTCCCCATGATCCTTTTTTACGCCATGAAATTAGGCTTTTGCAGGATGAGGGAAGCTTGGATAGTACTATTAATAGTTGGCCATTAAATCTTGGAGGATTAAGGAGTGAAAAAAATCAGCATAGTTGGAATCATGATTTACTCGAAAATACTATCAGCAAGGAAAGTCGATCAGGATTGACTCCAATTAGGTCAAGAATTGGGATTTCGGATGATCGTATAACTTCCCGATCATTTGGAAATGAACCTAGAGGTGGTTTTACAACTGGAGTTGAGACATCATGGATGAATGATCGTTTTGCGGCCAAACTTTCATTGCTTGCACTTTACGGAGTGGAGGATGATTGGAAAGGAAGAAAGGATGAAGGTCTTCAGTTAGATGGTTCTTACATCGCCGCTCGTTTGGGTAACTGGTCAGCAAGTTTGGGCAAGGTTGATCGATGGTGGGGTCCTGGTTGGGATGGTAGTTTGATCCTTTCCAGTAATGCTCGTCCAATTCCTGCAATTTCATTAGATCGTCGTATCGCCGAACCGTTTGAGAACAAATGGCTATCTTGGATCGGACCTTGGAGTTTTCATAGTTTTATTGGGCAAATGGAGGAGGAAAGGCATGTACCTAATCCATATTTATGGGGAATGCGAGTTGATGTTAATCCAACCCTGTTAGATGGTTTGGAGATCGGTATGTTTCGCATGATGCAACTTGGAGGTAAGGGTCGATCGGAGAAATTTAGTTTTTGGGCTGATGCATTTTTGAGTCAAGATAACACTGGAGCCAATACAGGAAAAGATCGTGCAACTGAACCTGGTAATCAATTGGC
>Ga0206682_10004869_pt1 | contig 10746 bp, 5 predicted proteins | sample M240m12015metaG_FD_155444 | JGI IMG/M metagenome (GOLD analysis project Ga0206682, IMG submission 155444) | Ammonia-oxidizing marine archaeal communities from Monterey Bay, California, United States - M2 40m 12015 | ecosystem: Environmental > Aquatic > Marine > Intertidal zone | place: USA... | reverse complement strand
TCCAAATTGGGTTCAGGAACAAAAAAATGTTAAAAAAAATATCAGGTCTTAAAGACCATTATATTATTTGTGGTTATGGAAGAATGGGTGCCATAATTGCAGACGAAATGAACCAGAAATCTTCTCTTTTTTTAATTATAGAAAAAGATGAGAAAAAGGCAGACATCATCAGATCTAAGGGTATGTTCTGTATACATGGTGATGCCACGTCTGAAGAAACATTGGAAAAAGCAAGAGTAGATAAGGCTTCAGGGGTCGCTGTAGTTTTAGATACAGATCAAGATAATTTGTTTGTGACAATGTCTATGAAAACTAAAAATTCTAATTTATTTATTTTGAGTAGATGCTCAAGGAAGGACAACGAATCCAAGTTAATAAGAGCCGGTGCAAATAAGGTCGTAAATCCTTACACAGCTGGTGGGCATAGAATGGCTGAAATGTTAACTAAACCACAAGTAGAAGATAGTATATCGCTTATTCCAAATAAACATAAAGAACTGAATCTAACTTTAGATGAAATTTCACTTAAAGGTTTTGATTCTTTTAATGAAAAAACCATAAAGCAATGTCAAATAAAAGAAAAATACAATATTTTGATAATAGGTATTATAAAAAAAGAGGGTGAAACAATAATAAATCCTAATTCAGAAGCAATATTAAAAACCTCAGATAAATTACTTCTGATGGGTGAGGTAGATAAAATGAACAAATTTAAGGAAGAATTACCAAAATAAAAGTTCGCATAATATATATTATGTATAATTAGATATATATATTTTTAATAGTGAGCGTTTTGATAATTTAAAGAGTGACTTTTTTACTTAAACTTGTATTAGAACTTCCACCAACCATTATTTCAAAATCACCTTCTTCAAACTGTAATTTTCCATCATTGTCCAAATAGCCAAGGTCATCAATGTTTAAAGTGAAAGAAATAGTCTTTTCTTCATTTGAAACAAATTCTACTTTTCTAAATCTCTTTAATTCTTTCACAGGTCTTGTTATAGATGAAAAAAGATCTCTAATGTATAACTGAACAACTTCTTCACCGATAACATTACTTTCATTTATAACTTTAAAATTTATTTTAATTGAACTTTTATTAATCTTTTCAACATTTAAATCAGAATAATTAAATGAAGAATAGCTCAAACCATAACCAAAAGGATAAAGTGGGTTATTTTTTTCATCATTATAATGAGACCAAAAAACATGGCCTCCTGGACCTGGTCTACCCGTATTTTTATAATTATAATAAATAGGTACTTGCCCAATAGATCTAGGAAATGAAACAGGTAATTTTCCGGATGGATTATATTCACCATAAAGTACAGAAGAGATGGCTTCCCCACTCATAGTACCTAACTGCCAAGCTTCAACTACTACAGGTATGTTTTTATCAATCCAAGATAGATCAAGGGGTCTTCCATTCATTAAAACCAATATAATATTTTTATTCTTTTTATGGAGTTGTTTTAAAAAATTCATTTGTAATCCAGGTAGGTCAATTTTAGTTCTGCTTCTTCCTTCTCCTGATTGTAATCCGTGTTCCCCTAAAACAGCTATAACTACATCAGCATCTTTAGTAGAATTGAGTGCTTTTTTAGTTCCAGTCGTATCGCTATCATTAATATCAACATGTTCATGAAAGAATGTTGGTTTATTTATTAATCTTGGCCCTTCCTGATAGGTTAAAATATTAGTATTTCCTCTTTTTAACCCTTCTAGTACAGAGACAGCAGAGTTTTTTGGACCATTAGCTTTCCAATTTCCTAGAGGACTATCCTTATCTTTAGCTAAAGCACCAACAAGAGCAATTTTTAGTCCAGATTTTTTAAGTGGCAAAATATTTTTTTCATTCTTTAACAAAACTATAGATTCTTTTGCCATCTCTAATGCAATCTGGCGATTTTCTGCATTTAGTACATATTCATTTTCTCTTTCTAGGTTACAATATCGGTACGGATCTGAAAAAAGACCTAAATCATACTTAAGACCAAGAACTCTAATTACTGCATCATTAATAATATCAATACTAATAGTTTTTTCTTTGACTAGTTGGTTTAGGTGTTTTATATATGCTGAAGACATCATATCCATATCTGAACCAGCTAAAATAGCATGTCTAGCAGCATCTTTTAAATCTTTTGAGAAACCATGAGGAATCATTTCTCCAATAGACCCCCAATCTGATACCATTAAACCTTTGTAATCCCATTTACCCTTTAAAATATCTCTTTGTAAAAATTTACTTCCTGTAGCAGGTACCCCATTCAACTCATTAAATGAATTCATAAATGTTGCAACACCAGCTTCTGCGGACGCTTTAAATGGTGGTAATACAATATTATTTAAAGTCTGAAGACCTATATCTACGGTATTATAATCTCTGCCACTCTCAGCGAAGCCATAAGCCGCAAAGTGTTTTGCGCAAGCCGCAATAGTTAATGGATCATTTAAGCTGTTTCCTTGGAAGCCATTAATTCGAGCAACTGCAATTTTAGAACCTAGGTAAGGATCCTCACCACCACCTTCCATAACTCTACCCCATCTTGCATCTCTAGATATATCAACCATAGGCGCAAAAGTCCAATTTATACCTGACGCTGCTGCTTCTCTTGCAGCCATGGAGGCAGATTTTTGAATTAAACCCAAGTTCCAAGAAGCACTCTCAGCCAATGGTATTGGACTTATGGTTTTATATCCATGAATAACATCCAGTGCAAACAATAAAGGAATTTTCAATCTTGAATTTTCAATTGCAAGTTTTTGTAATGCCCTCACATCTTTAACTCCCGAAACATTCAACACCGAACCAACAAGTCCTTGTTTAATTTGTTCGTATTTTAAAGAATCCTCACCTTTATTAGGTGCTGGTCCGGTTACATCAAAAAAACTTGAATATTGATTCAGCTGGCCAATTTTCTCCATCAGAGTCATTTCTGAAAGTAAATTTGTTATAAATTTATCCTTATCGTTTAAATTTCCATTACTGCACCCAAAAAAAAGCGTGGCTATTATTGTAAATATTAATTTCATTAGCTCTATTCCCTTAATCATTTATAAAGTATGTTCGAGTCTCTCCAATTCCTTTAATGTTAATTTTTTCTCTAGTTGTATATGTAAAAGTATTTCCCAATATCTTTTTTGTTTCTGCAGATATATGTATTTTACCATTTTCTGATGTTGTTTCTAGCCTATTTGCCATATTTACGGTAGATCCCCATAAATCATAGGCGAATTTATTTTTACCAATTACACCAGCGACAACATCTCCTGTATGTACGCCGACTCTAATTTCTAAATTCATCTCCTCAACAAAATTATTTATTTCTTTTATAATAAGAATCATTTCTTTTGAGAATTGAATCACTTTTTTTGCACCATCTTCTGGGTTTGTTTTTAATCCGCCAACAGCAAAATAACTGTCTCCGATAGTTTTTATTTTTTCTATATCATATAAGTCAGCCGACACATCAAATCTTTTAAAAATGGAATTTAAAATACCTACAAGTTTTTGAGCACTTAAGTCTTTGGCTTGCGGTGTAAAGCTTACTAAGTCAGCAAAAAGAATAGTTACTTTTTCATGTTTATCTGCAATAGTTACTTCTCCAGTTTTTAATCTATCCGCAATCTTCCGAGGAAGAATATTAAGTAATAAATCATCAGACTTTTTACGCTCTTCTTGCAACTCTATTAATAAGGTTTTCTCTTTCTCTCTTAACTGCCGCCTTTCAATTGATGTATTTATACGAGCTTCAAGTATTGAATTATCAAATGGTTTTTTAACATAATCATCAGCTCCAAATTCAATACATCTAAAAATACTATCTGTATCATCCATTGAAGAGATCATTATGACAGGTAAATCAAATAATCGTTTATCACTTCTAATATATTTCAAAACTTCAAATCCATTCATTTTAGGCATAATAATATCAAGCAAGACTACATCAATATCATTTTTACTGTTTAAGAGTTCAAGCAATGCCTCTTCCCCATCATTTGCCGTAATTACTTGATGGCCTTTTTTTTCCATACGCTTCTTGAGCAGTGAGGTATTATTAATATTATCATCAACTGCCAGAATTTTACCGAATATCTTACTTTTTTTATCATCTTTATCCAGAGGTTGAATACTTTTTAATACATCTTCTAGAATATTGATATTTTTATTTGTAGAATGTTTACTTTCAGAGATATTTAATGAGTTTATGTCAAAAGATATGATTGAAGATAATTCTTTTTCAAGGTTTCTTCCGGAGTCAATTATCTTTTGAATGTCAGAGTGAAAGGTTTCAATTTTCGTATTAGGATTATCCTCAATTATCAACTCAGAGTAACCAATTATGGTATTGAGTGGCGTTCGTATATCTAGCTCTGTTTGTTTACCAATATCAGAGATTTTTTTTTCTGCTAAACTTAATGACTGATCACTGAAATTTATTTCTATTGCAGTTAAGATCTCTTTTCCTGCCAAGTATAATTTTTCAAGGTCTTCAACGACACCTAGTAAACCTTCATCCTCGCAATCTTCAATAAGCATTTCACTATACCCTAATATTGCGTTAACCGGATTTTTTAAATTATGCCTTGCTTTACCTAAGTATACTTTTTTTGTTCTTGAGTCCATATTTAAGAACTAGTTTCTATCCTAAGAAATAAAGTCCTTTATTTTTCCTAACAAACGTTTGAATTCAATTGGTTTAGTATCATATTCATCCGCACCTGCTTCTAAAGCTTTTTCTCTGTCTCCTGCCATCGCATGTGCCGTTAAAACTATAATTGGAATATCCTTTGTTTCTGGGTTTGCTTTTATTGTAGATGTTGCCTCCCATCCATCCATTATTGGAAGACTCAAATCCATGAGTATTAAATCGGGTGTTTCACTCAAGGACATATCAACACCTTTTTTGCCATCTTCGGCCATTACAATGTTAAAACCTTTCCGTTCAAGTCTTCTTGAAAGCATATCTCTATTCATTTCATTATCTTCAACTATTAAAATTTTTGTCATATTTAGCCTTGGGTTTGTAGTTTTTTAATTCTTTCTCCAACTTCAGCTAGAAGCTCTTTTTTACTATATGATCCTTTCTGCATAATTGCTTCAACGTTTCCTTTTAATCTGCTATGATCTTCTTTAGTTAGATCTTTGGCCGTTATAACCACTACTGGTATATCAAGCCAATCTTTGTTTTCTCTTAACTTTTCAGAAAACTCAAATCCGTCCATTTCAGGCATCATTAAATCTAAAATAATAAGACCTGGCTTTGCTATTTTTATCTTTTCTAATGCTTCCTTTCCATTGATTGCAGACTTTACTTTAAAGTTATTAGACTCTAAGCTTTTCCTTAACATATCTCTTGTTATTTCATCATCTTCTACAATCATTATTGATTCTGAATTTGATTGAATTTGATGTTTTTTTAATATGGAAGAAAGTTGATTCCAATTAACAGGTTTTGTAAGGTAGTCCGTTGCACCAAGTGAGAAACCTAGATCTGGTTCATCCGCCATAGTTAGCATAATAACTGGAATATTTTTAATTTTATCATTCGCTTGAATCGCTGAGAGCACCTCCCATCCATCCATTTCAGGCATCATAACATCCAAGGTTATTGCATCAGGCATATGTTCTATTGCTAATTTTAGTCCTTCTTCACCTGATTTAGCTTGAAGAATAGAAATACCTTGTTTTTGAAGATACTTCTTCATCATATCTTGAGCATTATTATCATCATCTATTACTAATATTGTGTAGGGATTTTCTGTATCAATAGTTGTTGTTAGTTCCGATGTATCTTCTTTTAATTCTTTAACAACTTTAGGAATTGTTACAGTAAATGTAGTTCCCTCACCTTCTTTTGATTTAAGATTTATTTCTCCTCCCATCATTTCAGCAAACATTTTTGTGATGGTAAGCCCTAGTCCTGTCCCGCCAAATTTTCGTGTTGTTTTTTCATCGGCTTGTGTAAAAGGCTTAAAGACCTTGTCTACTTGTTCTTGTGACATACCAATCCCTGAATCTGAAACAACAAAATCGTAAGCATCTTTAACTATTTTGGAGTCAACAATAGAGAAGGTGATTTCACCGTTTTTTGTAAACTTAGACGAGTTACTGAGTAAGTTTAACATTATCTGTCTAATTTTAGTAATATCAGCTTTTATAGTTTTAATTTTTGGACCAATATTAACAATTAAATTGTTATTATTTTTTTCAACCAAAGGTTTAATGGTTGCCTCGATTTCCTGAAGAATCTTACTTAATTCAAATTCTTCAATAAATAATTCCATTTTACCAGATTCAACCTTAGATAAATCTAAAATATCATTTATCAAGCCTAGGAGATGTTTTCCTGAGCCATTGATCTTATCTAGATCTGGAATAAAATCTTCATTCTCATCTTCAGCATCCTCAATTAACATTTCACTGTAACCAATAATAGCATTTAAAGGAGTTCTAAGCTCATGGCTCATATTTGCTAAGAAAGTACTTTTAGCTGCATTTGCAGCTTCGGCAGCTTTTTGAGATTCGACTAATTCTGCATTGTTTAATTCTAATTTTTTTCGAACATCTCTATCCTTAACTTGAGCTTCTTCTTTAAGTTTTAAAGAATAGTTTTTTTGATTATTGTACTTTTTTCTAGAGTATCCAGAAAAAGCTAATATAGATAATATAACTCCCCAAAATGGAATTGCTGTAGATGCTTCGAGGAACCATGGTTTTTTAATTATATATTTTACACTTGCTATCGGAGAATAATTCATATCTCTATCAATAGATTGAACCTCAAAATTAAAAACACCTGATTTAGTCGGTACTAAATCAATTATACTATTATTAATTGGCATACTCCAATTTTTATCCAATTCTTTTACTCTAAATCTAAATTTTTGTTTCTCTTTTTGAGTATTATAATTAGCCGCGTTTACAAAGAAACTTATTCTATTCCCGCTAATAGATTTCGGGATAATTGAATTATCAATAAAATATTCATTTTGAGAAGTGATTACTTTTTTAATATTTACAAATCCAGAAGATTTTGAGGGCCTATATTTAGTTACTCCTTTCCAACCTGCCATCCAATAAGTCTCACCATAACTACTAATTGCAGAGATATCATTCATTATTAAACCATCACGAGTATCTATATTTCCCCAATTTTGACCATCAAAAGAACCAACTCCACCGCCATAAGTACCCACCCATACTTTATCCATATCATCTATATATAAACAAAATATTTCTGGATTTGGAACACCATCTTCACCTGAATAATTTATAAAGGTTTCACCATCATATTTGTATACTCCAGATCCATCAGATCCAACCCAAATATTATTTTGTGAGTCCATTCCCAACGCGGTAACCCTCGTATCTGAAAGACCATCTTTTTCAGATAAATTATTAAATGATACACCATCAAAAATAGACACTCCTGAACCGTATGATCCTACACATATTAAATCACCATTACCGGAAACTTTCAAACCGCGAGCACTTGCAAAAGAAAATAAACCTTCATTTTCACCATAGGTGTTAAAAGTTTCACCATCATATTTAACCAATCCTATAGCTGTTCCAAGCCAAATATTGCCAATTTTATCTGCATAAACAGAAGATATGAAGTCTCGGGGTAAACCATCCTTAGTAGTAAAGTTTGTAATATTTCTACCATCATATCTAGAAAGCCCATTAGCGGTAGCTAACCATATATTATTATAAATATCCAGCTCTACATCGTTAATCTGATTTGATCTTAAGCCATTTTTTATAGTTAAATTTTTAATAACCTTATTATCAGCAATATGAATTAGACCTTTACTATTAGAGGCTAACCAAAGGTTGTTATTTTTATCAGCAACAATTTTCCTTATTTGACCTCTAGGAAAACTATCAACCTCAGTAATATTAATGAGCGATCTAGGATCATACTTTAAAATTCCAGATCCAAAATTATCACTTATCCAATAAATTCCATCTTGAGATTTACTTATTTTTGTTGGGTTATTGAAAGAGAAGTCGTACCCAAGAGACCTAGGAGAAAGTCTTACAAATGTTTTATAATTATACTTTACAACTCCTCCCTGAGTCGATATTATTACATCTCCAGTATCATCGAAGTAGATATCTCTAATCCTATTATCAGGCAATCCATCTGCCCATGTTAAGTCATTAAAAGAAGTACCATCATAAATCGAAATACCACCACCCTCAGTTCCAAACCATAATTTACCATCCGGTGCCTTTTTTATAACAGTTATATATCCATTAACGAGACCATTAGTAGTTGTAAAATTTTGAAAGCGTTTTCCATTAAATTTGACAAGACCATCGCCAGTTCCGATCCAAATATTATTACCTTCAACATAAAAACAAGTAATCCATCCATTTGCTACACCATCAGTATAGTCGTAATATATTAATGAATCGCCATTGAAAATCTGAAATCCACCATTTCCCCCTAGGATAATATTACCATTCATATCTTGATCTGCAGCCCATACTACGTTACCGGAAAGCCCATTTTCAAAGTCGTAAACCTCTGTTAGGCTATCATTTTGAAAAAGAGATAAGCCTCCAATATTATTTTGACCATCGAAAGATGAAACCCATACGTTTTTTTCTTTATCTTGAAATAAATGAACTACGGGTGCATTTGGAAGGCCGTCTTCTTTTGTGAAATTTCGCATTTCTTGGCCATCGTAAATTGTCAACCCTGTAAATGACCCAATCCAAAGTTGATTCTCTTCATCAATAAGGTTTGTTCTACTATAATTACTTTGAATACCATCAATATAACTAATCTGTTCCCAAGTACCTTTGGCTAGATTGCCAATTCTAATCTTTAAGTTTTTATATCCTTTACTACCATCTTTTAAGGTAAAAACCTTGTTTTTTCCTTTTTGATCTTTAAAATAATGATACTTTTCCTTTCCATGAATTCTTAAATAGTATTTGTCAAATTTTAATCTTGGAAATTTAAATTCACCTTTTCTATCAGTATAGACTCTTTCAGTATCATAATCAGAATTAAAAGGTACTGCCTGGACTAGAATACCCGATTGAGTGCTTTCTCCATCGAGATTGAATACCTTTCCTGAAACTTCGGGTCTCTTTTTAAGCACTGGATTAATTTCTAAATTCTGTCCATCAGTTAGTTTTCCAATTATTTGAACATCATAAGTATCTCCGCTAAATGCTCTTAATTCAAATTTAGAATTTTCTTGAATATCTCTTATTACTGTACTGTAGTCTCCATTTTCATCAGACTTTGTCCACCCTATTGACTTATGATTTTTATAATCATAAAGCCCTACGTTTGTAAATGGAGAAATGTTTCCGCTAAAATCTTTTATAATACCTGATAGCGTTACGTACTTTGGTTCAAATTGAAGAGTAAAATATGGTATTTCTTTACAATCAAAGACTACAAATAATTTATTAAGACCTTTGCCTAGATCCACTATAATAGGAAGTTCAAAATAAGTTTTTGTATCTACTATAAGTTTATTATTTATGTATAACTTTAAATCAATATCTCCTCTGCCACCACTAAAAGCCACTTTCTGATTGCTCTTACTAAAAATATTTGCAAATCCTATTATTTTTTGCCCTGGTCGTACCTCTTTATAAGCTTGCCATAGATAATGCATCCCATTAGAGCCCATAGCAGTAAAGTTTTTTACATTTTGACTTTCATTGCTATGAGTAAAATTAGATTGTTTATTAAAGTCTAATTTAGAAAATAATTGAGATAGCGAATCTGAGTTTACATCACCGTTATATGGACCAAAAAAACCCATATTTCTGACAACCTTATCACTGTCAATTGGATTATTAATATTAATATTTGAATATAATGTATTACATAATAATGCTATTATCATTGCCAGTGGTTTAAACATAACTTTTACCTCTAATTTTTATTCAGGTTTTAAAACGAAATTTATAAGCCTCTTAGGAATTAGGATTGTTTTGATCACAGTAAAGCCAACAAAATATTTAGATAATTTTTGGTTAATGTTTACGGAATTTAGAATTTCACCTTCATTAGAATCAGAATCTATTGAAAGGGTTCCTCTAGTTTTACCATTAAACTGAACTGCTATCGTAATTTTTTCTTCCTCAATTAGGTTAATATTATAAGTCGGCCACTCAGAAGAAGCAATTCTTGAATATCCTAGCATTTCATTGATTTCTTCAGATATATGAGGTGCCAATGGGTTCAATAACAGGAGGAAGGTTCGTATAATGCTTTTATCAATTGAATCTAGTGTTTGTAAATGGTTAGTAAAAATCATTAAATGTGAAACCACTGTATTAAAACGAAGGTTATTTAAATCATCTGTAACTTTTTTAATTGTCTGATGTAAAAGTTTTTGAGTTTCTTTTGAAGTATCACTTTCGGTTATTTTCTCAATATCTTGTGTACACAATCTCCAAACCTTTGAAATAAAACGAGAACACCCTTGAAGACCTTTTGTATTCCATGGTTTTGATTTTTCGAGTGGCCCCATAAACATTTCATACAAACGAAAACTATCAGCTCCATATTCTTTAACTACAATATCAGGGTTCACTACGTTACCCCTTGATTTACTCATCTTTTGACCATCCTCTCCTCTAATCATTCCTTGATTATATAGTTTTTGAAAGGGTTCTTTGGTAGAGACTAGGCCTAAATCAAATAATACATGATGCCAGAATCTTGAATATAGTAAGTGAAGCACTGCATGTTCTGC
>Ga0206682_10004867_pt1 | contig 10748 bp, 3 predicted proteins | sample M240m12015metaG_FD_155444 | JGI IMG/M metagenome (GOLD analysis project Ga0206682, IMG submission 155444) | Ammonia-oxidizing marine archaeal communities from Monterey Bay, California, United States - M2 40m 12015 | ecosystem: Environmental > Aquatic > Marine > Intertidal zone | place: USA... | reverse complement strand
ATGAGTAACGAATTACAGGTAATATTTACAAATTCTGCGTCATTGTCCGACTCTACGGTAGGTTCCAATCAAAACTCGTATATTATTATTTTAGGATCTAATGTACACCCTTCGTCTGATGCTCTCAGTGTTTTACATTTTTCAAATACTAAAAAATTACTTAGTGTTGTTGTTAATACCGAGGCCCATGATCAGAATCAAGGTTCGAGATGCAGTACTTTGTTTTTACAATTATACCAAAACGGTGTATATCAGACACAATGGCTAAGTCAAACACTTCCTCGTTCGGGTTCGCATCAACCACTTCGTTGGGATTTAGATCTTAGTTCTGATCCATATCGATTAATAGATAGTTCGCATCATTTTAGATTAGGAGGATCGGGATGTTGGGGTTCAGCAGTTTATGTAAAAAATACTTCAATAGAATTTAATTTTGAAGATTCAGAACCAGTTCCAGAGCCAGAACCAGTTCCAGAGCCAGAACCAGTTCCAGAGCCAGAACCAGTTCCAGAGCCTCAGCCAGAGCCAGAGCCTCAGCCAGAGCCAGAGCCAGAACCCGAACAGCCTCAGCCAGAGCCAGAGCCAGAACCCGAACAGCCTCAGCCAGAGCCAGAGCCAGAGCCGGGACTGGTACCAGGTTCTGATTTTGTAATATTACCCGATAGTAATTTTGATGAAGATAATCTGACACTTACTATTAAAATAAAAAACCGTGGACTTGTTCAAGCAGCAGGTGTCGATGGTCACAACTATCGACTTATACTTGAAGTTACAAATAATAGAAATCTCTCTAACACTGTAAATGGCATTCCAGCAGGATATCCTATTAAATTTTATCAGGATGGTATATTAAAAACATATTATGTAGTAGGATATCCTTTTGATTCGACTAGTAATGATATCAATGATAGTCCATGGAACAGTATAGATATTCAAGCCATTGATCAGCAAGGAGTTGAACCACCAGGACTAAAACTCGATATTGACAGTTTGGACCCGTCGTCGTATTATTGCTACATTAAAACATTTCCTTTACAAGATTCAGGAGTTACGCAAACATTAACTTTATCGATGAAAACCAAAGGTTCCGTGAATTTATTTAAAATAAATAAAACATATTTGTTTTGTGCAGATGATATAGCCTATAATAATAATCTAACAGGTAACACACAAAATGAATTTATTGAAGATAATGCCAGGCCTAGCAATAATTATTTTGCATGGACTATGCCATTGCCTCCACCAGAGCCAGAACCAGAACCAGAACAACCTCAACCAGAACCAGAACCAGAACCACAACCAGAACCGCAACCAGAACCAGAACCGCAACCAGAGCCAGAACCAGTGCCATCGCCAGAACCAGAACCAGAACCGCAACCAGAACCAGAACCCGAGTTTATTAAAGATGGTTATATAAAGGTTTTTTTTAAAAACGATTGTGGTATTAAAACAGATAATGCATTAAATATTACATGGTATAGTTCTGGTAATAATGTAGGTGTAGAAAATGATTATAGCACAAATAATTATGGTAATTGGAAAAACACAACATTTGCAGGACAATCTCACTCAAATTTATTTCCCACGATAGCGAATCATACAAACCCATCTAGGGATGATATATATAATGCTTTAACTAGCGGTGAATGGAAAATTATGATATCTAAATCAGATAATCCTCTATTCGGACAACCAGCAGAGCCAGATGATATAGGAATACAAAATATGTTTGATACTCTTATACAACTAGAAACTATTCCAACTGATGGTTCTATTATTCCGGGAAGAATAACTGCTGCTGGTGCAGGTGAAAACGATATTTATTTACGATTTGATAAAAAAAATTTTAGTCTACCTAATTGGAGAATGCGTAATATATCATTTTGGAAAGTAATAATTGAACCAGAACCAGAACCAGAACCAGAGCCTGAATTTGAACAAGTTCGTGAACCTGAGCCAGAGCCAGAGCCAGAGCCAGAGCCAGAGCCAGAGCCTGAGCCTGAGCCAGTGCCAGAGCCTGAACCAGAACCTGAACTAGTATTAGAACCACAACCAGAACCAGAACCACAACCAGAACCAGAACCTGAACAACCTCAGCCAGAACCAGAGCCTGAACCCAATCCATTTTTTACTTTATTTACAAATGTAACTACTTATAAATTAGAACGTGATGTAACAAAAGGTATTAATAGTAATAGTGATTTAACAAAACAAAATGGATGGTTAAGAATAAAAAAAAGAAAAAATGAATTAGCAAAAGTAGAATTAACAAGTCGAATATTTTATGATAATACAAGTCCCACGCCTATTGCACAAGCAAATTTTGGATTTCATTTATTTAAGAATGTTACAATGAGTTCATCAAACCCATGGACTTTAACACCACCCACCACAAGTCCTCTTTGGTTAGAACTTAAAAATGATAATTTATTAATATTAGATTTTGAGCAATTAGAGTCAAGAAACTTTTTAAACGATCCAATGAATGATCCTAATAGTTTACCGAATCTAAAATATTTAATAATAAGGCTTATTGAAACAGAACAAGGTGATACGGTAACTGATAATATATGGACAACATCCGGGACTTATTATGATTATATTTATCATGGGGAAATTGTTGGTCCGAATAATTTTATTGAGTTTAATACAAATTTTTGTTTAAAAAAAACAACTATTTACAAAAACTCGTCTGTTCCAGATTATTCTCCTGGAGATATTATAAATAATTCAATAACAAGTGATAGTTTAAATTTAATTCATCCACTAAATTGGTGTTCATTAACAAATTTACAAATAAATAATTATACAAATCTAATTATGAATGTAAAAATAAGTCCGGAATATAAAACAGATAATGGAGAAATAACATCACAAGTTATAACAAATCAACAATCATCAATATCGAATATGTATGAACCAATATTAAGTTTTTATCAAGATGCATCATATGAATTAAATAAATTTTTTTGGTGTAGTTTAAATTCAAAACGACATTTAGAAATAATTTTAGCATCTAGTGGTAATGTGGAGTATATAGTTAGTAATACTGTGGCAAATTCTAGTTTCGAGGGATTTTCAAATGAAAATGAATTTAGATATATTCAAAATTTTATTTTTCAAAATATTCAAGTAAATTATGGTTCTTCAATAGAAACTCATTTAGGTAATAGTGGGGGTGGTTATAGAAAAACAAAGGGGGTATTAGAATTAGTTCGTGAAACAAATGTTCCATATTTTCATACAACTACTAATCCCTTAGATACATATAATACATATCAAGATAATTTTAATTTACAATATTATGGTTTAAATACCCCCACTACAATGTGGTCAATGCGTGTTGAATCCGGAACTACTCCCACAGCGAATTATTATGAAATAAGATATAAACCACTATTACCTGTAAAACACTACGATATAACTACAAATATTGGTTCAGATAGATTATTTACAATTCAATATGATTTTTCCTATGAGAAAGGTAATAGTTTAAAATCATCTATTATATCTTATGAAAGATTTCCTGGAATGCATGGAACACCAACTCCATTAGGAACTACATTTAATACAGCAGTAAGAAATAATAATTTAATTTCATTATCGTGGACAGGCGATTCTATTGAAGAAAAAAGTTTAATTATATTTGATATTGCATCAGGATTTAGTTTTAATAAAGCAACTGTATCTACATCATCTTTATTGTACGATGATATAAAAAAAAATAGATATAATTGCGATATTAAAGCGTTTGTATATCAAATAATATTAAAGGAACCTATAAATTCTAAAAATTTTAAATATTTTAATGAAGCAATAAAGATTTTTTCAGAAAATAATACTAGTTCAATGGTTCAACAAAATAGAGAATTTATAATTGAAATTATACCTGAAAATACAATCACTGATTATAATATTTTTAATTATAACGATAATATAACAGGTATTCTAGGGGATGATATTCCCGATATAACAAACCCTATAGATTCAACATCTATATTTATTACAACTTTAAGCCTGGAAAAGGTTGATATGAAAACATTTAATACATCTGGAATTGCTGGATTTGAAAATGCAATAAATATAACACCAGATCAAAATAATAATTTAATATTAGATAAAACTAAATTTTATATAAGAAATAATTATTTTTCAACGGCAAGTGGTATTTTTAATTTAAATCCTAGTATATTTTTAAATATTACAGATAATACAATTGACAACATAGCATTAGGAAAGGGTTTAATTAATAATATAGAAAACACAATTGACGCGTTTAATACAACTACAAATTTATTAAAATTAAAAAAGTTTTTTTTAACTAATTACTGGGAATTTAAACAAAATATATCTCATTTATCATTATCAAAATTTGAAACAACCGGATCAGGTAGTATAGGATCAAACCCTATTTTAGACAATAGAATTAATGAATATATTTATCAACAAAATATTGCCGCAACTATACATATTATAAATTTACAGTTATCAGGACAAATTTTTTTAATTAATACTATGAAAAACAAATCGGATATTTCTTATATTGATACTATTACAAGTGAAATAATTAATACTACGCAAAATAAAACAAATCCGTTATTAAATTTTAAAAAAATAGATAATATATTTCCACCAATAGTTAAGACAAGTCCTATATATTTACAACTAACAAATAAAACATCCAATGTAAATACAATATTTCCTACAAATAACCAACTATATCCAATATCCTTTGATAGTAATAAAACTACTAGTAATATAAATGAAGTTAATCAACCTTTATATCCTGGAAATAATACATTTGATATTAGTACATTTTTTTCAAGTACAGGTGATAAAGATAAAACTTTAAGCACATTATTAAGTCCAACATCAACAAATGGAATATATTATTTTGATATAAAATGTGGATCATCTAGTAATACCAATATAGCAAATTATCCTATTTTTCCAGAAACAATTATGGTTAATCTGGTAGAACTACCGGATATTAATAAAGAAGAAACGACAATTGCATTAAATAACACAAATAATAAAGTTACGATAACGTGGCCTAGATACTATTATAATAGTAGCCAGGGAGAAATTACATGGACTATAGTAAGACAAGATATTGCATCACTTATTAGTATTACTAGAACATATGATATTAATTCTTCTGAAATAGCAATTGTTGGAGATAACATACAATTTATAGATAATGAAATTAGAAATTTTGATAAGTATCGATATACAATATCTGGTGTTTTTACATTTAATTCAACTTTAAATATTAATGGAAATATTAAAAATTATAGTTTATCATTAAATATAAATGGATTTGTATCTGATATAATATTTATTTGTTTTGGATATACAACTCGTTTCCCTTTTGGTAGATTTAATACAACTACTACAAATTTAAAACTTTTTGTTCCAAAATTATTACGAACCAATATTAATTCAACAACCAAGGATTTTTTTTCTAATCAGTTACTATTAACAAATCCAGCACCTTCAGGGGTAACAGATGAATATCATTTGGAAAATAATATTAAATCATGGCCCGGTGGCAGAGGTGGATGTAAAAGTATAACTGGTGGAATTGAAACATTTGGTAGAACATTAACACAAGTGAATGAAAATATTTATGCGAATACATCAAATCAATTATCTAAAAAACAAATTTTTAATATGTTATCAAAATCTAGATTTAGACCGGATAGATAAAAAAAATAATATTTAAAATTAAAATTTTAAATATTATTTTTCAATATTATTTTTCAATATTATTTTTCAATATTATTTTTTAATGATATTTCTAATATTATTTTTTAATGATATTTCTACTATTATTGAATAATTTTAAGATCCTTTACTTTCCAATATTCACTGGTTCCATTAGGTAAAGGACGCCTTATAATAAATGGGATTTTTTGTTGATTAAGTTCCATTAATGCTATAGTATGACCATCTATAATATTCGAAGGTACATCTACGAAAGTAGTTGACCCGTGATTGATTTGTTTTGCCCGTTGTCCTAGTATTTTTGCTTTTTCATACTGTGTTAAAAATGGTATAGTTTTATGAAATGAATCTATAATTTCTCCCTTTTTATTTTTAGTAATATTAGAAAGTGTTAAAAGTTCTTTATAGTTAATATTTTCTGTTTCTGGATGATAAAATTTTAAAATGTTTGTATCTATATCTTCCTCTAGATTTCTATAAAATAAATTTTCGTCTTCATCACTTGATTCATCACTTGATTCATCACTTGATTCATTAATTGATTCATTAATTGATTCATTAATTGATTCATTAATTGATTCATCTACATGATTTATATTTAAGACTGATTCATCTATTTTTTCCTCTTCTTGGGGGCTTTTGATTAATTCTTCATCAGGAATTTCTCCAATTTTAAGTGAAATATTTGTATCATTGTCACTAACAGACTGAGTTTGAGATTCTACAGGTAAAAATTTATCTTCTTTTTCTTTTTCTTCTTTTTCTGGAGATCCTTGAATTAAAGATGCAAGTAATTCTTTTTGTTCAACTGGTAATTTTTCTTCTTCAATATTATCATCAAGAGTCTCTGTTTGTATTGATAATGTAGGGAAATCTTCATTATCACTTTTTTCAAGTTCTTTTTCGATATTTACTTCTTGAAGTTCTGACATTATATAACTTATAATATTTATTTATAAGTTATTTTTCAATTTTAATTAAAATTATTCAACATTCCAAATTTTATCACAATGGGCACATAAATAAATAAATTTCATATTCGCATTATCATATTTAATATATAATATCTCTTTTTCGACCGTTTTTTCTTTTCCCTCTAAAGTTTTATTACAAGGGCAATCTTTATTTGGACAATCAATAGTATAAATTCTGGGAATAGTAGGATCTAGTTTGGTATATTTATTTATAATATTTTTATAATTACTTTTAACTTTCAACTCATTTCTGCTAACATATAAATTATTTTTATTTTCTAATATATTTTCATCCTCATTTCCACATTTTCTACAATAATATACTAAATTATTGCTAGAATTATCTTCCATATTTTTAAGTTTTAAATAATACATATTTCCGCATTCTATACAAAAATGCATGGTTTATTTATATAATATATCTTTTTTATTTATTTCAATTTTATATTTATTATTTTTTATTTATTGCGTTTTATTTTTATTTTCAGTAGTTTTATTATTTTTATTAAAATATTCCTCAAATTCTTCATATAATTTAATATAATTTACAGGAATATTCATACCATACATACCAGTATTGTGAGTAACAGTTCCGTTTTTATATTCATCTGTAGTTTTATTTGTATTAATATATTTTAATATTTCATCTTTATGGTCATTTACATAATTTCTATGATATATTAATAATCCATTAATAATATCATTAAACATATGTTTACTATTTTCGGTTACATTCCTCAAAACGGCAATTTCCAAATTTTTAAAAGTTATTATTTTATGATAGGGAATAAATGATGAACTCGATTCTTTAACACCGGGTTCATTAAGGAGAGATTTATTATGTAATAATGTCACCAACATAAGTAAGATACTTCTAATGGATTGACATGATGTCCATTGTTCCCCTCTCCATGTATTTAATATAGAAATACAAACCTTTCCATTTCTATATAAATTTGGATGAAATCTGGTAACTCCATCATTAGTTAAATATTTTAATTTTGGAGGAGAAAATGGATAATTAGTAGGAAAGTTAAATTCAAAAATATAGGCCCCAAATCTATAAATAGTATCAGATGGTCCGTATATTACGGCATACCCTCTTAACATATTTTCGCTATCGTGTGCATAGTAAATTCCATTATCTGTTAAGGGATTTTTAATAATATCAATAATATCTTTTTGTAATCTTTTAATATTTTCTTTTCTCATTGTAATTTTTTTAGACATATGTTTTAATATATTTAGAAACTTTTAAATACATATTATTTATCTTTACCTACCTAACCATTTATGGTAATACTTTTGATTAAAATACTATTTTGACTAATATTAAAATTGATTTAAAAAATCTCTTAATAATATATTCAAGAATAATGAAATCATGCAAATCACTTAATGCATTTTTAAAGAAAAGAAAAAGAAAAAAAGACGGAGAATACACTCATACTAGGATAGGTAATGTTTCTTTAGGTATATATGGTGGTTCATATTTTATTCCAACATGTGATAGAGATGAGTTTTATAAATTGTATTTTAAACATGTATTTGAAGACAAAAAACCAGAATATCTAACAGAAACTCAAAATAAAGAAGAGGGTGGGCCTTTATTAGTAGATTTGGATTTAAGATATCCTATAGAAATTAAAGAAAGACAATATAAGGAAAGTGATATTAGTGATATAGTAGATTTGTATGCGGAATCACTACAAGAATTATTAGATATTGAAGAAGAACTAGTATTCACAATATTTGTTTTTGAAAAAGATGAGGTCAATGTTTTAGAAGAAGTAACAAAAGACGGTATACATCTTGTATGTGGATTATCAATGAAACATAATTTACAAATGATATTACGTGATATTGTGATGACAAAAGAAAAAAATGAAACACATATTTTTAAAAATATAGGGTGTGTAAACAAAATAGATGATATTTTTGATGAATGTATTAGTTCAGGTCGTAATAATTGGCAGTTATGGGGAAGTATGAAACCTAACTGTAAACCATATAAATTAAAATATGCATACAGAATTGATCTAGAGGGTAATGATTATGATAAAGAATCAATTGATATTGAAACTTTAACTCCAAAGGAATTATTGCCTGTAATTAGTTCCCAAAATACAATGTTTCCAAAGGTTACGAATATTAAAGAAAAATATGAAAAGATGTTGAAAGAACTAATTGAAAGTGAACAAAATAAAAAGAAAGGTAAAAAAAATAGAAGTAAAAAGAAACCGCAATATAATGGAGCATTACTAACAGTATCTACGGCTAGTTCTTTTGTAAAAGACCCTAAAAATGCAAAAGAACTTAATGCATATATTAATAATATGATGCTTTATTTTGATATTAAAGATTATCATATTAAAGAAATTCATGAAATTGTTATGTGTTTAAGTGAAAATTACTATGAGCCATTTAAAAATTGGTTGAATGTAGGGTGGGCATTACATAATACTCACGACAGTTTATTTTGGACATGGGTTAAATTTTCCAGTAAATCAAGTAAATTTGATTGGGGAGATATCCCATCTTTAAAGGAAAAATGGAAAAATGAAATGGGAGAAGGATATACCGATCGGTCTATTCATTATTGGGCAAAACAAGATAATCCTGAAAAATATAAAGAAATAAGAGCCAAATCTATTGATAGATTTATTAGAAGTACATTGGAGAGTCAAGGTTCAGATACAGATTTGGCTATTCTGACCAAACATTTATTTGATGGTGAATATAGTTGTGTTAGTATTAAACATCATAAATGGTATAAATTCCGAAATCATCGGTGGCTTGAGAATGATTGTGGTACAGGACTAAGAAGTGAACTTTCTAAAAAAATTAATAAACTATATGTTGATAAAACAAGGAGTGAAAAAGATATGGCAGCAAATCCTGATATTGGTTCGGCAGAAAGAGAAAAACATATAGAAAATATGGGAATATATAATCGAATTGCTATCAAACTAAAAATGAATTCACAAAAAAATAATATTATGCATGAATGTGAGCATTTATTTTATAATAATGAGTTAACAGCAAAATTGGATTCAAATAAATATTTATTAGGATTTGAAAATGGTGTTTATGATTTTAAACAAAAAAAGTTTCGAAATGGCGAGGCTGAAGATTATATTAGTTTTACAACAAGAACAAAATATGTTCCTTATGATCCAAATGACACAGAACAAAAAAAAATATCTGACCAGATAGATGATTTCTTCTTTAAGGTATTTCCAAACTCAGAACTTAGAGAATATATATGGCAACTAGCAGCATCTTGTTTAATAGGTACAAATCGTAATCAAAAATTTAATATTTTGACAGGTGTAGGTGGTAATGGTAAATCTATATTTGTAAATCTTATGAATTTTGTTCTAGGTGAATATAGTGGTAAGATGAACATTGCATTGGTAACCCAAAAAAGAAAAGGAATTGGAGGACCAACTCCAGAAATTGCTCAATTAAAGGGACGGCGATTTATTTCAATGGATGAACCTAGTGCTGGAGATGTACTAAATGAAGGAATTATGAAACAAATGGTTGGTGGAGATGAGATGGAAGGTAGAGCAATGTATAGTAGAGAAATGACAAAATTTTATCCCCAATTTGAATTAGTTTGTTGTACAAACCGATTATTTGAAATTAAAAGTAATGATAAGGGTACATGGAGAAGAATTAGACAAGTAGATTTTCGTTCAGAATTTTTAGATGATTATGACTATCAACAAAAAAAGGAATTAGGTCTTGCCGACGATCCAGAAAGACCAATATATCCAAAAGATGACCAACTAGAAACAAAAATAGTGGATTGGGTACAAGTATTTACCGCACGTCTAATTGAAAAATGTAATGAAACAGGAGGAAAGGTTAATGATTGTGATATGGTATTGGAGGCATCGAGAGCATATCAAGAAAAGGAAGATTTCTGGTCACAATTTGTAAAAGAAAAAATTATGAAAGGAAATAAAGATGATAGAATTAAGAAAACAGATATTCGAATAGAATTTAAAGAATGGTATGAGCAAAATAACGGAAATAGAG
>Ga0206682_10004864_pt1 | contig 10752 bp, 15 predicted proteins | sample M240m12015metaG_FD_155444 | JGI IMG/M metagenome (GOLD analysis project Ga0206682, IMG submission 155444) | Ammonia-oxidizing marine archaeal communities from Monterey Bay, California, United States - M2 40m 12015 | ecosystem: Environmental > Aquatic > Marine > Intertidal zone | place: USA... | reverse complement strand
TAATTACGAAAAAGCTTTTTTAAACTAAATAACCTTCGTATCTTTACAAAAACAAAAACAAACACTATGACACTAAGATGTATTAAAGAAGTAAAGACAAAGAGCGGTTTCACTTTTAACAAAGGGGAGTTTTACTCTTATGTTGTAGCTTCAGAAGGTGTGAGGGTTTACATAACCTCAATCACGTCGGTAGTAATCAAAAACAAAAAGACACTTAACAAATACTTTAAATAACAAACACTATGGCAATTTTAAGAACACAAGAACAATTAGGAGACGTATTATACAACATCGACCAGCATATCGAGAATGAGCTGGATAGAGACAAGCTAATAATGCTTAAGAGAGCACGTACTGAAGCTATCGCAGCCTTCACCACATTAAGATACATAACTCAAAGATAACACCATGATAAAGCTAATAAACAGAATGCTGGTAAAGTACAGTTACTTACCATACAAGACAGTAACCCTGGAGACGGGATTGATAGTAGACCACTATAGGAACGGTAAGCTAATAGTTAACAAGCGCATAACACCTTATAAGTAATGGAGTTTTTGGACCACATGGCCTGGAGCTTAAAGGAGGGCATTAGATGCTACCCTATACCAGTAAAAGAGTTTTATACTACTAAGATTAAAAACAAGACGGTTAACATGTGCAAGGTCAAGATTTGCGTAGAGATTAACAACGCTAAACACATGGGCCAGGATGTATACAAACAAGACGATACCCTTACAGATAAAATAGCTGAGATTTATAAATATTACTATAATAACAGAACCATTAAAAACTAAATATATGAGACCAGAAGTAACACCAACAAAGTACAAAAAAGACCATTACGTGGTAAAGGTAAACGATAACCTAGTAGGCGCATTTGAGCGCTCAGAGCTTAGACATTTAATAGAGGTTATAGATGACGCCATAGGGAGCGGTTTAAGAGATTCAATGGAAGTAGAGCAATCTGAATATAGCAAGATGATAGAAGCGGCCAGAGAGGCAGCCTTAAATGAGGCCCAAGGCGATGACTGTGATATGTGCGGGTCATGATAGTAAAAGAGACCTCAACATACGCCCTGGAGCACATGATAAATAACTTCACCTGGTATCCTAACGAGATACTGAGCAGGGCTAAAAGAGAGCTGGATAGACGCTATAGGATACGTACTATTAAGCTACAGAACGAAATTGCTAAAAAAAACTTTAACCCTAGGAGCGCTGGTTCTTAGGGTTTTACAATTTAATTTGAAAATAAATGCAAAATAATTAATATTTTCTCAGGTTTAACTAAATAAGGTTCTTATATTTGTACCAGAGATAATAACTAACTATTAAAAACAAACACTATGAGCTATTTAACTAACTTTGAAGACAAACAAAACGAAGCAATGGACGCGCTATTAACATTACAATTATTAGCACCACTTAGAGACTTTGACAAATACGAAGACTTAATCGTAGCGCTACAAACCTTAAATAAATCTAAATAATATGGGACGTTTAAAAAACACATTACCACTAGACATAGAGCTAGTAAACATGATTAACGCAAAGCAGGGCTTCAGTGCTCCATTAATAGAAGACCCTAAGAGGTACGTAGTGGGCTATAAGAACGTATTACAAGCCTCTAATCCTTCAATGCATAGTAAAGTATACCGCTTAGTACATACGGCGCTTACAGACGCTCCAGAGGGCGCTGAGATATTTGGAGGCTGGCTGGCTGATGATGGTACTTACTACCTAGATTATAGTACTACGCATGACGGTTTAACAGTAGCCTTAGATATAGCCTTCATGAGAGGTGAGCTAGCTATCTGGGATAGGCTGGAGTGTAAAGAGATAAAGTGCTCTAATAGGCGCTTATAATATACCTAGTAAGCTCTCTAGGCTGCCATACTCTGACCCAGGCAGCTTAGGGAGTTTATGCTTTTGCCAAAAAAGTGGGCACTATATATATAAGTGTTTATAAGTAAGTATAATATCTCAGGTATTTAATTTTCAAACGTGTATCTTTACCAAAGAGATAAAGTAAGGGAGTAATCTTACAATATAACTATATATCCAGATAACTGAATTACAGTTAACGTGATATCCAGATAGCTGAAAATCCAGTTGACAATAAAGCACCAGAACAAAGATAATATTAATATTTCACATACGCAAGCAATATGAAAGAAAAAATAACTAAGCCTACAGACAAGTGTAATAAACACAAAAGAAGCGCTACTATCTGGTATCGACTAACTGGTGAGGTAATTTGTTTTAAGTGTAAAGCGGTGATAATCAAGGCAGTAAAAAAAACTTTGAAAAAAGATTAAATTTTCTCAGGTTTAACTAAAAAGAGTATGTATCTTTGACCCAGGCAACGAAGCCAAAACAAAAAAACAAACATTATGTACACTGAAAACCAAATTATCACAGACCTAAGAAACTTATTAAACCCTAACGCATTTTTCTACACTAAAGAGAACGGTGACCTTACAATGAGCCTAGACGGTGAGTTCGTAGACCACACCTGGAAGGCTGGAACGTTTATACCAGACGGTTCAGCTCCAGCTGCTAAGCACTCAGCTAACGTAGGTACTGTCACCAAAGAAGATGAGAACGCAAACACACAATTTTACACTAAGATGTATATTGAGACACTAGAGAGATTATCTACGAGAGTAGCAGAGGGAGACTCAACTCCAAGAAATACCTCAGAGCAGATTCTAGAATTAACAAACGCATTAAGACAATTACACTCACTATAAAAACAAACAATATGACACCATTAGAAAAATTTTACCAAGACGCAGATGCGATACTTAAGCGCATGAACCACGACGATGCAATATTATTGATACAGTTAGCTGGTAACCTATGTAGCGAAGCTAGAATTAAAGGACACGTATCTGGAGTAGAGCACGCTAACGAAATGAACCGAATTAATAACATATAATATGATAGAGAACCCATACCAGAGAGGCTATATGCACGCCTTAAGAGACTTAGAGAAGGTAGTAGATGACTCAGAGAGCTTAGATGACTCAGCCCTACTAGAAAAACTGTATCACACTATCATAGATAGGCAGGAAATAAAATAATAGTATGTTTGTTTGTTTTAAGACGTTTGCTGTAAAAGGTAGGCGTCTTTTTTGTATATACACTGTTTTTAAATAAAGCCCAAAACACAAGATATGAAGATAAGCGTACCAACTCACATTAATGACGTAACTCTGGCTGAATACCAGAAGTTTGCTCTAATCAATACAGAGAACCAGGATAAGGAGTTTTTTACCTTTAAAACTATTGAGATATTCTGCGACGTAGATATTGCTCTGGTGGCCAAGATGCCCTATGAGACCACTTTGGAGCTATCTAAGGAGGTTTTAGCAGTTTTAGACCAGACAATACCCTTTACCAATAGAATGACCTTAAACGGCATTGAATACGGTTTTATACCAGACTTACAAGCTATGAGCTTAGGTGAATTCATAGACTTAGAGGAGAATTTAAGCGATGCTAAAAACTTCCATAAGGCTGCAGCTGTTATGTTTAGACCTATTGTAAAGAGTTATAAGAACCTTTATACCATACAAGGATATGACGCAGACCCTGAAGCTATAGAGGCCATGAAAGATGCCCCCATGGGTGTCATTGCCGCTGCTATTGTTTTTTTTTACGGTATCGCGAACGAATTAGTAAGGGATTCCCAGAGCTCTTTGGAGGAGTCAGCGAAGATGGCACAGACTACTCTAGAGAAGCACAGTTTAACGCAAAATACGGCTGGTTTAACTCTCTCTATGCTTTATGCTCAGGTGATGTTACAAAGTATCAAGCCGTCACAGAAATAAACCACTTAGAGGCATTAACATTTTTAGAATTTAGTAAAGAAAAAAGCGAGATAGAAGCCGCACAATACAGAAAATAAATGAAGGCATTATTTGATTTAACAGACAAGATTAAGAGCGAGCTAGAAAATAACCCGCTAATAAACCAGGTTACTTTTGGCGATTTATTCGAGGTGGATTTACTAAAGAAAAATATCTATCCTTTGGCGCATGTAGGCATGCAATCTGCCCAGATTTCTGGAGGTGTAGCTTACGTAGATATTAGTATACTATTTCTGGATATCGTTGACGAACAAAAGCAGGCTAAAATAGACCAGTTTTACGGTAATGATAACGAGCATTTTGTGCTAAATAATATGTTTGCTGCAGCTACTAAGACGGTCCAGGAGTTGATGAGAGGTGACACATACGCGCAAGGATTCCAGGTAGAAGATGACAATGTGGCGGTGGAGTTCTTTAGTGAGCGATTTGAGGATAAACTGGCAGGCGTAGGAATCGATATGACGGTAACCATTAAAAACACATTAGACCTTTGCTAAATTTAGCTAATCTTAGGAGTACGTCACAGTACTGGAGGACCAGGGCTGTAGTAGACAAATATAGACGCTACGTAGTAAGCCAGGCTAAGTCTAATCTAACTCGTGGGCGCATGGTACGAGGTAAGAAGGCTAGCTATAAGGCTACTGGCAAGCTTCACGGTTCTATTAAAGGCTATATAGACAAAAAGCAAAAGCGCTCAATTAAAGGTAAGTTTACTGGAGGCTCTGAATTGCCACAGTTAACCTTTGAGATGGCCAACTATGGTAAGTTTATAGATGAGGGTGTAAAGGGTGCAAACAGCACTTATAGAGAGTCTATGCTGTCTAAAAATAAGTTTAGAGGCGGCAAAAAAGCTGTACCTACTGGAGCTATAAGAAAGTGGCTTAAAGTGAAAGGATTAGATGAGCGCCTGGCGTTCGTTATTAGCCGCTCAATATATCAAAAAGGTATACGAGCTTCACACTTTTTTACTAAGCCCCTAGAGAAGCGCTCTAAGACTTTTAAGAAAGCATATCACAAAGCTGTAGCGGATGATATCGCAAAGAATTTCGCTAATCAAATAGCAAGGAAACTAAAACAAGCACAACGTAAAAAACAAATTAGAAAATAATGGCACAATACAGACAGATTAACACGCGCAGCCCCTTTTATGTACAGTTACCAACTGCTCAGCCCAGAATAGAGCTAAACTTAAGAGTATGGTCTGGTGATGTTGTTACAGATAGGCCAGCTATAGCTACGTATACCCTTGAAAAAGAGGCTGTAGGCGGCGAAGCAACTTTTGAAATAGCCGAACTAATAAGAGACTATAACCAACACACTGAAGCCTATAATACTGGCGCGGTTTGGGTAGAAACTAGCTTAAATGATTTCGTTTTAGCAGCTACGTTTACAACCTACTTAGCTACTGAGGGCTATACCTTATATAAAGACGGTATACAGCACAATGGTAATAGCTGGGAGACTGATTTCTGTATGTTACCTGCAGATACAGACGGAAACTATAGACTGACGGGGGCTAATCTAATAAGCTCTAAGTTTCAGGTCATGGTAAACTCTGAAGACTCAGTAAATTGGTTTTATACTACAACTAATAAAGCAGGGGTTACCTCAGCGGCTACTATAATAGCACCTACTAGCATAAGTAGTGAAATGATTAAGACCTATCCTATGAGTAACACATTTGATAGGTATAACTTTAACTTAGATGGTGAGATTTTTACAGTATATAGAGATGTATTTGATTGTCATAAATACAATAACGACGATACACTATCGGCCTCTTATTTAAGCGGTTTAGCTAGACCCATAACACTGCACTATGTTAATAAATTTGGCGCTAAAAACACATTTAACTTTACATTAAAACACACTGAAGAAATTAACTCTAGCTCAGATACTTTTAATAGAAACGTAATGAATTACAGCGCTCTTAATTCTAGCAGCAGCTTACATGCTTCTAGGAAGCGTTTAACGGGTTCTAAGCAGTCTTTTGTGATTAATACAGACTATATAAAAGAGTATTATGTTAGTCAATTAGAGGAGCTTGTATTAAGTGAATATGTATGGGCCTCAATACCTCACATTTCTGACAATTTATTACCAGTTAATTTAGAGGATAAAAAGATAGAAAAAAAGAACCACTTAAACGATGGCTTACTGCAATATACCTTTAAGATTGTAACGGCTAGTGAATACATAAATACCGTAAGATAATGAAGATACCGATTAGAATACTTATAGGCGATATTCCAGGACCAGCGGTTAATGAAACCTGGGGCGATATTATAGATAGCTGGGAGTCTTACGCTCTGGTATGGAACGAAGCAAGTAATCTAGGTGTAGACCCAAACCAGGCCCCAGTATTGGATATGTTCGGCGATGAGGGTATTACTATCAAATCTGTAGTGAAAGACCTCTCAGACCCTAAGAAACTTTTTACTGATTTTAGCCGCTCTTTTACAGTACCAGCCAGTAAGAAAAATAACCGTATATTTAAACACTACTATAACATCGATATACAGAACGGGCTAGACTCTAGAGAGCTAATTAATGCTACTATCATAATGAATAACGTGACCTACAAAATAGGTAACTTAAGAGTGGATAGTGTAAGCATGAATAACGGTATCGCTGAAAATTATAAGGTTACTTTTATCGGTAAGTTATCAGAGTTATCCAGGCGCATGGGTGCAGATAGATTAAGTAGCTTAGATTTAACTGCTTACGACCTGCCATCCCTGGACGCTAAGGCAGAGTTTTCTAACACCACAAAGAGGGAGCTAATGTTCCCCTTGGCCACTAGAAAAAACAGATATTTATACGATAGCTCACAGCCTGAATTAAACCTAGAAGGGGTTACTAATATAGCCTATGCTGGAACTACTCAGTACCCAGATTACGGTATACGTGAAAGAGACTTAGTGGGGGCTTTATCTGTAGGGGCTTTATTGGATGCTATAGAGGTGAAATACGGATTTGTATTTGATGGGGTTTTTACTCAGGATTATATACGCGATTTATACCTTTGGCTTCACCAAACAGACAAGACTAGACAAGGTGAAAATCTTACAGCAATCGGTGACGGTTTTACATGGTCACCAACACCTAACACTTCAAGTCAATCTCACTGGGTTTTAAGTGATGCCTCACTAAAATACTTAGGCACGCCTGGAGTTCCAGAAACTGAGGGCCACATAGTTTATAGAGTAGGCGTTTACGGCGAGTGGACCGACACTGGTAAGGTTAAATTATATAGAAATGGTAACCTATCTGCAACTACTAGCGTAACTGGTACAGCCTCTTACATGCAGTGGGTAGACCAGGATAATGTAGGTGATGTATTTACTGTTGAGGTAGAAAGTGATGTATCACAAACTTTTAACAATGTTAAGATAATTATAGACCAGTACGAATGGGAGCGCGAGGGCAGCACTGGAGGCTCTGCAGGTGGTGACGGCTATTATAATTACTATTCTTTTGGAGTGGCTGTAGATGGAGTTACTGGAACGGCTGGGACGTTCTTAATTAATCACAATCTACCAAAAATGAAAGTGATGGAATTTCTTAGCTCTATCTTCAAAATGTACAATATTGTAGCTGAGGTTACCAATGACTTGCATATAACAACTAAACACTATGACCACTTCATGAGTGAGGGTGAATTAAAAGACATTACCCAGTACGTTCACGTGGACAATTATAGCGTATCTAGACCTAATATATACTCTAGCTTACAAATGGAGTTTGCAGACATTAAAACAGCCTTAGAGCAAGGATATGAAGCTGTAAATGCGAAGCAATACGGTGAAATCACTTACGACCTAATCGGTAACAATGGAGTGAAGCTATCTGGTAGTGAATACAAGCTAAAAATAGAGAATCAAAGAATACCTCTAGAACCACTAAACAACCTAGCTAATAACACAGCTACTGGCATAGTATACGCTCAATTTTCTGACCTTAAAGGAGCTGAGCAATCTATTAAGCCAATGTTCACGTATTTAGCACGTAAAAATGGGGGTGCAAACTTAGGATTCTGGGTAGATACTAATGTGGATAGCGTAGCCACTTATATGATGCCTTGTAATACATTTTCAAATGACCAGGCGCCTGCAGGATTTTATAACACTGAATTAGGGCTATATTTCGGAGCTGAATTAAACGAATATGATACAGATAAATCATTTGTAGGTATTGGATTATGGAGTAGCTTCTATAGAGGCACTACAGCCATGATGTTTGACGAAGATAAAAGGAGGGTGAAATTCGTAGCAGAATTACCGCAGGGAATGGTACGTAATTTAAAGCTATCTGACGTACTGCATATATCTAATAAATTCTATAACATAAACGCTGTAGAAACTAACTATCTTACTGGGAAAACTAAGCTGGATTTAACCTTAGTAGGTAGGTCTATTTTGAAGGAATTTAAACCTCAGGATATCGAGGTCACAAATAACCATGCTACAGCTGGGTTATATTTCACCTATATTAACAACACCACTGGATACTTAGGCAATGGCTTTATTATAGCTGGACAGTCTGCAATTTTACCTATGGTAGGCACAGTTCTAGGCTTCTCACATGATGAGTATACGCTAGACGATGTATAGGCAAAACACATGTTTTTAAATAAACACCATGATAGAGACAATATTATTTTTACTCAGAACCGTAGAGAGCGATTCTAAGCAAGTTTTAATGGCTAAGGGGTTATATAAGTACCCTGAAACCTGGAGCGAGCTTAAAAGATACTTAAAATACCGTTACAACCATAAATACCGTTAATAAATGAAAGAGATTAGAAAGGTTCATATATCTGTAAGTAGTAATGTAGCTACTTCAATGAATAAGGGTACAGTGGCTGCAGGTGGCTTAAGTGGAGCTCTTAAGGGAGTAGGTACTTCGGCTAATTTAGCTACTGGAGGTATTAAAGCTATGACAATGGCACTATTAACCTCTGGAGTAGGGGCTTTAGTAGTAGGTCTAGGAGCTTTGGTAGCTGGATTCGGTACGGTTATAAACAAGTCAGCTGAGTTTGCTACTGGGATGAGTAACCTTAAAGCGATTATAGGGGCTGACAAAGACGAGAGTATTTTCGCAGCTCTAGCCAAGGATGCTAAGCGATTAGGAGCGTCTACAGCCTTCACAGCTACGCAGGTGGTTGAATTACAAACTGAATTTGCTAAGCTAGGTTTTACTACTAGTGAGATTATAGGAGCTACTGAGGCTACTTTGAATTTAGCAGCGGCTACTAAGACAGACTTAGCAACGGCTGCAGCTGTGGCTGGAGGTACTATGCGAGGCTTCGGTATGCAGGCAGCTGAGACTACCAGGATTACAGATGTTATGGCGCTATCATTTTCTAGTAGTACGCTGGATATTAGCAAGTTCCAGGAGTCTATGAAATACGTAGCTCCAGTAGCTAAGCTAATGAAGGTAAGCATAGAAGAATCTACAGCGGCTCTAGGTATCTTAGCAGATAACCAGATATCTGGGTCTATGGCAGGTACTAACTTGCGTAAAGTTATGGCTTCTCTTACTAAGGCTACTGGTAAAGGTTTTAGAGAGTCTCTAGAGATTGTCAGTAAAAGATTAGCTGAAGCCTCTACAGAATCTGAGAAGCTAGCTATAGCGCAGAAATTAGTAGGTGACAGAGCCTATGGTGCACTGACTATATTAGCTGAAAATACAGACGAATTAGACAAATTAACAGACAAACTAGAAAATAGTGCAGAAGGATACGCAAAACTAGCAGCTGAGGCTCAGTTAGATAACCTTACTGGAGACGTTACCAAACTAGGTAGCGCATGGGAAGGATTAATCTTGAGCATGGATGACGGGCAGGGGATGTTGACTAAGATATCTAGGGGCGCTATGCAGCTTTTAACCTTCACCGTCCAGGGTACTACAAAAGCCTTCAGGGACATGGGTCGCGACTGGGATTTATTAGGCGTAGCTCTTAAAAAAGGAGGTAACTGGTTTATGAGTTTAGGCGCTGAGCTAGATATGCTAGGTGTACAATTCGATACGTTTGCTATAGATGCCTTATTAGCCTTGGCAGATGTGCCATTTTTCGGAGGTGCAGTTAGTAAAGAAAATCTATTGAAAGAGCAAGCAGGCTTAGCAGCACGTCATGCTGCAGCCTTAGAAGCGCAAAGAGCTTTTGCTGCTAGGTCTCTAGAATTAGATGAGGAGGCTGACCAGATAAAATACGCTGCCTTAATAGCTAACGCTAAGGATGCTAAGGAGGACGAAAATAGAGTAATTAAGTCTGTTATGGGCGAATTCAGAGAGGGTGAAGCTAGTGACGAAGACGAAGACGCAGCTAAAAAATTAGAGGAGAAAAAAGTATTCTTAGCTAAACTTAAAAAACTAGAGGAGGATACAGAAGACCAGACAGAAGCTGAGAAAATAGAGCGTAAAAGAAAGCGCCATTTAGCTGAGCTAGCTACAATCACTATGGAGGCTGAGGAGCGTAGGATAGCTACTGAAGCGATAGATACCATTTATGACCAGCTGAGACTAGAAAACAAGCAGAAAACTATAGAGAATTTTAAAAAGAATTTTGTATCTGACGATGACCCTATAGCTAAGATAGAGCGTGAAAGAGCGGCACATTTATTAGAGATGCAAGCCCTGGAATTAAACCTAATTGAGAAGCGTGAAATGGAAAAGACCATTAACGACTACTATGATGGGCTAACTAACGCGGCGAACCAGGAAGCTTCAGCTAAGGCTATAGCTTTAATAGAGCAGCAAGCTGAGAAGGAGAAGGCGGCCAGAGATGCTAAAATCCAGGGTATGTACGATGTACTGGATTCAGCTAGTAAAGCAGCTGGAGAGGAGAGCGATATTGCTAGAGCATTACAAG
>Ga0206682_10004863_pt1 | contig 10752 bp, 3 predicted proteins | sample M240m12015metaG_FD_155444 | JGI IMG/M metagenome (GOLD analysis project Ga0206682, IMG submission 155444) | Ammonia-oxidizing marine archaeal communities from Monterey Bay, California, United States - M2 40m 12015 | ecosystem: Environmental > Aquatic > Marine > Intertidal zone | place: USA... | reverse complement strand
GACGTTTTCGTCATCCGTGAAGTAATCGAAGTGCGGATCGTACTTCTGCCCGCGCTCGTAACGCAGGATTTGGATGCCCTCGCCGTGATCGACCGGGACCATCGCGAACGCGGCGATGCGCTCCTCGATGCGTCGCACGACATCGTCTTCGGCTCGGCGTATGAAGTGGCCGGTGCTCGTGCGCACGTCGCTCGGTTTTGGCGCGCCCGTCTTCTTGTCCACCACGGACGCGACGCTCATCCGCGGCCGCGCCATCTCGACGAGATGGTCGCACTCCTCTGGTGTTAAAAAGTTGTGGTACACCTGCGCGCGCGGGGACCACGAGATCTGCTCGATCCAGGGAACGTCGCCGTCCCCACGCAGGCTCTCGAGCCGAGGCAGCACCACGAACGTCTCCTCCGGGCCCCACGCCTTGCTCAGCGCCTCCGCCTCGGGGTCCGCGGGGCCCTCGAACGACGACGCGTCGTCCACCACGCCGCCCTCCTCCGCCGCGCGCGCGCGCGCGAAGAGGGACAGGAGAAACGCGAGCGCGACGGCGAACGACGAGGCGTGGCTTCGACGACGACGGGTCGTCCGCGTATGCCCCCTTCCCCGCGGCCTATCGCTCAGCGCCATCCTCGAGACGCGCGTTCCGGCCGCGCGACCCCGACGTCTGAAGATACGAAGTCGATCGACGCTCGACGCTTCGGTCGCGGTTCGCGGTTCTGAAAACGTGAAAAGTGGAAACCTCGCCGTGCTACGCGCCGACGCCAAACGGATGGTTGTGGATATCCACTGTCCAGTTGTTCGCGTTCGGTCGATCCGGCTCCCGCACTTCCGCACGCGCCTCGACCGGACACCACGATGGCCGCTCTCGCCGCCCCCGTCTCGCTCGGGGCGTTCCCCAAGTCCACGCTCGGCGCCCGCTGCGCGGGCGCGCGCCGCGCGCGCGTCTCCCCGCGCGTGCGCGCCGCGGTGGAGACCGCGCCCGCGGCCGATCCGCTGGAGGACGTCAAGGTTGGCGCGGCGAAGCTGGCCATCAAGCTGCTTCCCGGCGAGGGCGGGCTCAAGGCCATCGCCGGCGTGCTCCCTTCCAAGTACAAGTCCACCTTCCTCGGTCTGATCGACTCGTACAAGGCGCAGATGCTGAAGGCGACGAACGGGGACGAGGCGAGAGCGAGCGAGGCGCTGACGAGCATCTTCAAGGACATGATGACGGCGTACGCCGGGCAGATCGTCGGGACGCCGTACGAGTTCCCGTCGCACCACATCTGCATTCGCGAGCCTTTCGATTACTACCAGATGGCCAATGCGTACATCGGGTCGCTGGTGGAGTTCGACCGCTCGATCCTGCGTTACCCCGAGCGCTGGACCGCGATCCAGCAGGCGCTCGACGCCGGCGAGAACGTCGTGTTGATGGGCAACCACCAAAGCGAGGGCGACGCGGCGTTCATCCCGCTCCTCACAGAGACGACGCACCCCGGGCTGGGCGAGTCCATCACGTACGTCGCGGGCGACCGCGTCGTGACTGACCTGCTGTGCAAGCCCTTCAGCATGGGCAAGAACCTGCTGTGCGTGCACTCCAAGAAGCACATGGACGACGACCCGGCGCTGAAGCCCGCGAAGATGAAACAGAACCTGAACACGGTGAAGGCGATGCAGCGGCTGTTGAAAAAAGGCGGCATCTGCATCTGGATCGCGCCGGCGGGCGGGCGCGACCGCCGCGGGCCGGACGGAAGCATCACGCCGGACAAATTCGACCCCGCGGCGATCGAGATGCTGCGCAAGCTCGGCACCAAGAAGGGCGCCGCCAAGACGCACTACTACCCGCTGGCCATGGCCACCTACGACATCATGCCCCCCCCCGTGGCCAAGGAGAAATCCATCGGCGAGGAGCGCATCGTGAACTTCACGGGCGCGGGCCTGAGCCTGGGGGAGGAACTCGACGTCGACCCCGCGACGGCGTCGTGGGCGCAGGGGCTTCCCGAGGGCGCCGACTTGACGCAGGCGCTCGCGGACCACCTCTGGGACAAGGTGGACGAGGAGTACAAGGCGATCGAGGCGTGCAACGTTCCCGGCGGAGGGGACGTGCCTCTGCCCGAGGGCGCCATCCGGCCGGTCAGGCCGCCTTCCGTGCCCACGTTCTGATGACGTCATCACTCACGCGTTCGCGCGTGCCTTCAGTACGTTCAGTACGTCGTCGAGTGCGTATCTAATCAACCGAGTGGGACGTTTGCGTTCGTATCACAGGAACCGTCGCGCGTCGCTCCGCCTTCGGAACGATCGTCTTTTTTCGACTCAGTTCGGTCGCTCTCCAAGTTGCCACTTGTAAGAAAACGCCGACGGCGAAAGTCAACACGACACGCACTGCGCCGCGCGCCATGGGGTGCGGGCCGAGTCGCGCGACCGAGGCGTCCGCGTACGGCGTCGACGCGACCGAGCGCGTCCTGGACGAGCCTTCGGCCGGTCGACAGACACGCGCGTGCTCTCGCGGCGAGGACGCGCGTCCGCACCCGGAGGCGCCAACTAATTCGGGTTCGCCGCGACGTTCCGTCTGCACCCCCCGCGACGACGGCGAGGAGCGGTGGCGCGGCGTGGACGGTCGGTCTCCCCGCGACGTTCCGTCGCCGAGCGCGCTCCGATGGCGCGGCTCGCTCGCCGCGACGCACCCGCTGGCGTCCGCGGCGTCGCCGCCGGTGCCGCGGCCGCCGAGTCTCCCCGAGTCCACCGGTGAAAGCGACGACCGAGATGCACAATTCACGGAACGAGACGAACGAGACTTCACGGACCTCGCGTTTTCGCCGTCGCCTTTGCCGACGGCGACGTCTTCGTCCGCGTCGTCGCTCTCTTCGTCTCGCAACGCGCCGGGTCGTTCCGGGTCGATCGCGATCGAACCGAACACCGTGACCGTATCCGACGTCTCGAACGCCGAAACGAACGACACGAACGACACGAACGTTGTGACGAACGACGACACGGACGACGACGCGGCGTACCGCGAAGTGCTCGCGTCCGCCGCGGCGGCGGTGCGCGAAGCCGTGGACGCCGTGCGCGTCGCGGCGGTTCCGCGAAATAAAAAACACGAAATCGAAATAGAAAAAAAACGCTCGGCGCGCGACGAAGACGGCGAGGACTTCGACGAGAGCGTATTCGCTTTTCGCGCTTTTCGCGACACGGACGAACGCCGCGAACGGTTTCGATTCGTGCCCGGCGTCGGGGCGACGACGTCGCGCCGCGCGGCGGCGGCGGCGGTGGCGAAGACCGCGATGGACCTCGTTTCTTCGAGCGAACGAGCGAGAGCGAGGCGAGAGAATGGCGCGGCGATACGGTTTTAGCGGGAAAAACGTCGTCGAGTCGAGCGATGAACCGACGTACTAGGATAGCCGCGAGGTGAACGTCTCGTTTGTCGTTCATCAAGCGCGCGTCTCGCCGCCGTCGTACACCGCGGGCACGCGCGACCGCCGGTCCTCCAGCCGCCGCAGCGTCGCGCTCAACGCGACGTGCCCGTTGGTCATGGCCAAATCCGAGGGCGCCGAGTTCCGGTCGTCGGGGGCGAAGTGCGCCGCGTCGAGGAGCGCCGGGCGTTTAGGGTCCCCCGCCGCGACGCGCGCGTCGTCCCGGTCGATCAGCCAGTCGATCACGTCGCCGTGCCCGTAAATCGCGCACTTGTGGATCGCGCCGTGCCCGTTGACGTTCACGACATCCACCGGAACGTCGAGCTCGTCCACGAGCCATCTGACCGTGGCCAGGACGCTTCGCGTCTCTCGAGTGACTCCGTCGCCGCCGTCGTTTTCGTTTTCGTTTTCGTTTTCGTTCTCGTCTTGGCGCGTCCGGATGCACGCCCAGAGCAGCGCGTTGCACCCCCACCGGTTCGTTCGTCGCGGATCGACACCCCCGAGACTCACGAAGAAACGCGCGACGTCGTCGTGCCCGCGCCATACCGCCAGGTTGAACGGCGTGTCGCCGTCGTAGGTGGCGGCGTTCGCGTCCGCGCCGCGGGAAACGAGCCACGCGCACGTTTCCAGTCGGCCGTTGCGCGCCGCCCAGTGCAGAGGCGCTCGGCCATCCTTGCGGCGCGTCGCGTTCACGAGGACGTTTCGCGCATCGACCAGCCACTCACACGCCGCCTGGTGACCGCCGCCGGCGGCCCAGTGCAGCGCGCCCGAGCCGTGCGGGTCGGCGTCGTCGGCGGGGTCGAACGCGCCCGCCGCGAAGGCGGCGCGCATCGCGGCGACGTCGCCCGTCGCCGCCGCCGCGAGGCCGGCGTTTCGGCGGCGGAGCTTGGAAATCTCACCCGCGGAAGCGGAGTGATCATCCGGCGCCTTATCTCGCGACCCTTCAGACTCTCGAGACCCTCGAGACCCGAGCGGCGTCGAGATCGTCGCCACCGAGATGTCGTTCTCGCCGTTCTCGCCGTTCTCGCCGTTCTCGCCGTCGCTCGCGCCCGACGCTCCGGTTTCGCCCCTTTCGTTTTCGTCGCGCTCGAGTACGCGCATGGTCTCGCGCCACGGCCCGGGGCGTCCCTCGCCGGCGCCGCGCCACGCCGACGACTCGACGGCGGCGCCCACTAGACCGCCCGTCGCCGCGGACGCCTCCGCGTCCGTCATGGACGCGTTCGACGCCGCCGCCGCCGCGGACGCGCAGGCTTTGCTGTCCCCCCCCCGCGCCCAGTGCTGCCGCAAGCCGCCGCCGTGCACGGCGAAGAACTTGCCGCAGCCAACGCACGTGGCCAGCCCGCTCCGCGACAGAGCCGCGCGCCGAACAGCCGAGACGACGAACAGCTGGCCCTCCGGCGACGCGCGCGCGGACGCGACGGAAGTGTTCGCGTCGTCGTCGACGGCGGCGGCGGCGTTCTGGCGGATCGTGGTCGCGGCGGCGGTTCTCTCTTCTCTCTTCTCTCCCCGAGGGGTCTCCGCGGAGAGCACCTCCGCGGCCACGCGCGCGAGGCGCGCGGCGAGCGCGTCGGGGCCGTCACAGCGCTCGGCGTTCGGGGAACCTTCGAAGCGCTGGAAATCCGGGGAACCCACGGGCGCTCCAGATTCGGTTCGAAGAGACGAAGAGAAACGCGTCGTCTCCCTTTTTTCCTTCGCGCGGCCGTGCGCGATTTTGAGCGCCGCGCGGCTCGTCCAATCGTGCGCCGGCCGCGCCTTCCTCGAAGCCGCCGCCGGGACCAGCGTCCTGGCGACCGCGCTCTCGTCCGCGGTCAGCGGGGCGAGATGGCAGCGCCGCATCGCCTCGTGAAAGGCGTCCTCGACGCGCGAAGCGAGCGCCGGAGGCGGGACGCGGCGCCCCTTCGAGGAAACGGAACACGAAACGCGTTTCTCGTTCGCGTCGACGACGGACGTAGGCGTAGGCTCCGCGGACTCGGCGCCGACGGACGACGACTTCCGAACATCTTCCGAAGACTTCAAGTACGCGTACGGCTTGACCCGTCTGTCGTCTCCGCGCGTTTCCCCCGACGCGCGGAACTCGACAAGCGCCGCTTTCGTCTCCGCCTCGAGACGATCGGCGAGCGCGGCGCCGACGTTTCTCGCGGCGAGCGTCTCGAGAAACGCGGGCGCGTGTTCGGGCGCGACGCCCGCGAAAGCCTTCGCGCCGGTGATCGCCGCCGCCGAGTGGAACGCGACGCACGCCTCGCGGCTGGCGCGCACTTTGACCCAGGCGCGCGCGACCATCTCGCGCTCGAAGCACGCGACGGCGCGCGGCGGGGACGCCTTCAAAAGCCACCGCGCGAGGTGCCATGCGTCGAAGAGCGCGGTGTTGGCGCCCATGCCCTTGAACGGACTCATCGGGTGCGCGGCGTCGCCGACGGCGACGACGCGCGACGTCGCGTTCGCGCCTGTCGGTGGCTTCGGGGGCTCGTCCCGGTCGTACAGAGGGCCCGCCCAGACATTGGCCCAGTCCGTCGCGTCGAACATCGCCGGAACAGGCGCGTGCCACGTTCCCGCCACGGCACGAACGAACGCGCGAACCGAACCGAGCGGAAACCGGTTCGCGTCGTCGGCGTCCGCGTCGTCGGCGCGATCGGGCGGCTCGTCCGCCGTCGGCGACCGGGGCGCCTTCGCTAACGCCATAGCTTCGGCTTCGGTGACGCGCACGCTGATCTGCCACATGCTCGTGCAGACAGCAGGCGACTTCTCGTTCTCTTCGTTCCCTTTCCCGGTGGGTCGGTCGGTAGGCGCGCTCGAAAAAGCTTTTTCGTCGGCGTCGGCGTCGGCGTCGGCGTCGGCGTCGGCGTCGGCGTCGGCGTCGGCGTCGTCCGCCCGCCGGAACGGCATCGTGAAGATGCGCGCGCGCGCGCCGTCGAGGGTGTAGAACCCCTGCTTTTCCAGGAGCGGGTGTCGCAAGGTGGTGAAGCCCGTGATCAGAACCACGCCCAGGTAGTTAAGCGAGGCGCCCGGCATGCGTATGCGCTGCACGGCGCTCCGAACGCCGTCCGACGCGACGAGCAACGAGACGCCGCGTACCGTTTCCGTCGTTTTCGCGTCGACGTCGTTCTCCGCCAGCTCCGCGCGGCCGGCGCCGCCGCCGACGACGTCGTCAATCGGCGACGGCGTGGTGTTCTTTCGCGTTTCGATCACCACGGAGACACTGGAGCTCGCGTTGTCGTTCGTGACCTCTTCGTAATCGATGACTCGGCACCCGAACCGCACCGTCCCGGGGAGCAAACGCCGCAGTAAGATCTCGCGGACGCGGTTGCGCGGAACGCGCAGGTTGGTCACGCCGTTCGTCATCGGCTTTCCTCTTTCTTCGGGGAGGAACGCCAGGCCGAAGTACCCGAGCACGGCACCGTCGTCCTTGAACGTCCAGTGCGCGCACGAGCGCGTGTTGCTGGCGCGCAGGTCCTCCAGAATGCCGAGCCCCGCAAGCGCCGCGTTCGTCTCGGAGAGGGTCACGCCGTACCCCTGCCTCCTCGCCTCCGCGGAGGCGTCGCGCTCCATCACGATCACCTTCGGGCGCGACGCCTCGGGCGCCGCCTGGAGCGCCGCCGCGAGCGCCAAGCCGGAGATGCCGCCGCCCGCGATGACCACGACGTCCTCGGGACCGAGGCGGTTCGACCGCCCGCGGCCGGCGCTCGAGGAATCGCGCGTCGACCTCGCGTGAACCGCCGGTGGCGTCGCGGGCGTCGAGAAAGATTTCGGCGGCGGCGAAGATGACGTCGACGACCCTCCCGTCGCGCCCCCGGGCCGCTCGCGGCTCTGCCGCCCCGCACGCGACAGACGCGGCGCCGCGACAGACGCGGCGCCGCGACAGACGCGGCGCGCGGTGTCGTGCGTGCCGACGCGCGACCGAAAGAGTGAGCCTCCTCGCGACGTGCAGCACACACAGTGAAGCGACAGCGGGCCAAGTCTCGACATGATCAACGCAGTGAGACGAGAGGGGCTTTTTCGAGCCAAAAAGCGCGCGCGGAGTACGAATACGTCGCGGAGGAGCTACGCGTACGAATGAAGTACGGTACGACATCGTCTCGTTACATCGAACGTCTCGGCGGATTCGCGCGTTTCTAGACTACGGGTCTGACCGACCACCACGCCGCGAGTCCGTCTGCGGCGTGGACGAGAGAGGAGGAGAAAAAAGGTCAGCGCGGCTTGGTGAGCGCGCGGCGAGAACTTTCACGAAAAAACAAAACGAAAACCAAACGCGTGCCTTTTTTTTCGCGCGGTACCGGTCACGTGTCTCAGAGAGTATGGTCACTTATAGAATCCACACAGTGTGTTCAGGAAAGTTTTTGGGTTGATAAGAACGATCTTCATGGACAGGACGCGCCAGTACCGCGCGGGCGCGAAGCCGTTCGACCGATCAGGGACGCATCAGTTCGCATCAGGTTACGGTGTCGTCAACAACCTTCGGAAAAACTCATGTTTGAGATTCTCGTCACGCGCGTCTCGCGGGCGGCCGACCGGCAAAAAAAAAGTGTCGCGAAGGCTCTAGAGAGCGGTAGAGATTGATTAGCTCCGACAACTCTGCTGTACCTAAGCTTCGATCTGCGGGTGTGATCTGGCTCGCGGCGTCACCGGCGGACGAGGCGAGCAAAGGTTTAAACATCCGCCTTTCGACGCGACGAGACGTCGCGAAAAAAAAATCCCGCGAAACGATGATGACCGTCCGACGACCGTTCGGCTCGAAGTATCGGGAATAGATAACGTGAAGTTGTCGATCACTCCGGGGACAAACCCAGTCGTGAGGTGTCCTAAGATATGGTGTTGGTCGTCATGTACTCCGCGTGCGTCGTCGGTCATCGTCACGCGCGGTCATCGTCGTTCGGGCCGAGCGCGGGCGGCGAAAGGGAAAACGCGTTTTTTTGTTTTTCCGTCGCGATCGAAGCCGACGGATCTACGCACCGCGCGGGAACCTGTGTGATGAGAAGACACGCACGCGCGAACGGGAATCCGAGATGACGTGAGGAAAAACGCGTCAGTGAAAGACTTTTCGCGACAGCGCGCGAAAACAAAAAACGCGTTTCGTGTTCCGTCTCTCGTCGGCATCAGGCTCTGGTCGGTTTCACGACTCCGCCAACTAATTACCATCGGCGAATGGTCAACTGAACTATGCCTTAGTTGTGTTCGAGACATCACCGCCGACGCGAGACGGAGAAGAGAGAAGAGATACTCACGGCGAAGAAATCGTGACCGAAACGCGAAAGTTAAAGTTCCGTCGAACACGAACACCTCAGGTTAACGAGATTCAAAGTTCCGTCGTCAAGTTCCCTTTTCAGGAAAGCCTTCAGATGGTACGGACAATGATTTCCTCATCATCGGCGTTCGGGTCGGCGCGCGCGTCGCGCGCGTTCACAAAACCAATACAAAGTACGGGCACATTTGGGTTGGTGTTCGATTTGAGCTCCGGCGACTCGGGACTGGCCCGAGCGCGCTGCGGGCCGTTCACCGGTTCGTGTGGGCGGACTCGAGCGCTGCGCGCGACATGGCGTGAAAGCGTCGCGAGAGTGACTCTAAGATGGTCCGCCGAGCCGAGCTTCCCGAAAAACCGTCTCGAGGGGCGCGTCGCGCGCGCGAGCGCGCGCGCGACGAGACGCGGTCGCGAGCCCCGGGTCGAACGAAAAGCAGAAACCCACTCAATGCACGGAGAGGTCTTACGCACCGTCACGCGAAGACATCTCGCGTTCGCGGCGCGAGTCGCGGTCGCGTGCTCTGGACGGGGGTAGCCTTCAGAGACGCGATCGAGCGTGCGCGACCAGGGTACCGCCGCCGCGGCCCGCGACCGGGTCCGCGCGCGCGCGCCGCGGATCGTCGAGCCGCGCGGTGCGAGTCTCGGCTCGTCACGCACCGGCGACACGGCTCACCGGTCGTCGCGTCGACCCCGACGCGACGACCGGCGGACCGCGCGACGACACGGCCGCGTCTCGCGCAGTGCCGGGCGCCCGCCCAATCAACAACGAGACAGCGTCGGCGGGCACTTTTGCAAGTCCGGCGGCGGCGGCAATACGTACGCTGTTGCTTTTACGAACTTTCATGACTGCGTGTATGTTTAGCGGGACGCGTTTTTCAGCCGCCGCCCGGTTCCGCCGAGGAAAACACGACGCCGCCGCTTCGACGGGGCACTTCACGCCGCGCGACTCGCATCGAGTCCGTCGCGCCTCGCCGCATCCCGGAGCGCGTGCTTCGTGTGCGTTCAGCATCCACGCGCTCGGACCTCTCGCGTGCGACCTCTCCTTCGCGTGAAGAGCGGACGCGGCGCGCGATCGGCTCCCCAGCGCGATGGCGACCGACGACGGGCGCGTGCGCGTCGCGTCCGCGCTGGAGGCGACCGGCGCGTGGGAAGGCCCCCTGGACGTGGACCTCGGCAACTTGCTGGTGAGCGACGCCGCTCCCCTGGACCCCGCGACTTTCGCCGCGGACGCCGGCGGCCCGAAGTCCACGGCAGCCTCGCTCGAGCGCGGCCGCGACGTCCTGCAGCGGCTCGTCGCGGATCTCTTCTCGTTGCCGTCCGAGTCCGACGTCAACGGGCGGTTCGTGCAGCTGCCGCGAGGCACCACCGGCTTCCCGCGCACGAAGCCGCTGCCTCCGCAGGAGAAGCCCATGACGAAGTGGGAGAAGTTCGCCAAGGAGAAGGGCATCAAGAAGCGCAAGAGGAGCAAGAACGTGTTTGACGAGCAGACGGATGAGTGGCGGCGGCGCCACGGCAAAGATCGCGCCGGCGACGCGAACAAGATCATCATCATGGACGGGAAGCTCTCGGAAAAAGGCGGGAACCTCGGTGGTTCGTCCGAGGACCCGTTCACCAGGGAGGAGCGCGAGAAGCGCGAGCGCGTCGAGAAGAACGCAGGGCGGCAGCAGAAGAACCTGCAGCAAGCCGTGGCGACGCACGGCGCCAAGATTTTGCCGCCGACGCTGCAGATGTCGGCGGCGCCGCGAAAGGGCGCCAAAGCGCTGCCGTTGGGGAAGATGGGCAAGAAACAGATCGGGGACTTGACTGCGCACGTCGCGAAGAGCACCGCATCGATCGGGAAGTTCAACGCGCCCATCCCGGGCGACGAGCGGATCAAGACTCGGGGCAAGCGCCGGCAGTTCGACCCCGTCACCGACGCCGCCGCCGAGCGCGCGCGAGCCGCGGGCTTCGTCGACAAGCTCGTGCGCCGCGAGAAGGACTTCGAGGTGGACGTGAACCTGGCGGCGCGGAAGATCCAGCGCGCCAAGGAGGCGGAGAGCCGCGACGCGAAGAAGGCGAAGCTCGCGGCGAAGGCGGAGGGCGCGGACAAGAAAAGCCAGGGCAAGAAGGGAAAGGGCATGGCGGGCATGAAGGCCAAGTCCGGGA
>Ga0206682_10004862_pt1 | contig 10752 bp, 8 predicted proteins | sample M240m12015metaG_FD_155444 | JGI IMG/M metagenome (GOLD analysis project Ga0206682, IMG submission 155444) | Ammonia-oxidizing marine archaeal communities from Monterey Bay, California, United States - M2 40m 12015 | ecosystem: Environmental > Aquatic > Marine > Intertidal zone | place: USA... | reverse complement strand
CACCTGTGGCTGCATTTACTGTTGTTGCATCTGTTCCTAGCTGATCTGCGGTTGTACTAGCGTCATATGTCTCTGCGCCAGGATTAACTACACTATCAACTGTAGATGCATCACCTGTAGTTGCTACTGCAACAGTAGGACTATCACCTAATAAATAGTTAGGGTTAGTAGGGTCTAGCAATGTTCCTGCAGTCTCAGGATCAAGATTAGGTACTTTTTCTAAAAGCGAAGCACCGTTAGCCTTTAGCCACCCCGCAGGATCATCTAGGATGGCTTGTATTTGTTCGTTGCTGGTAGCCATACCAGCTTCTTCAGCCATCTTAATGATGGTTTCTGCCCCTGACGTTGTAGAGTTACTACCATCGTCCTCAGTAGCGTTGTCGGCGGCTTCTTGGAGAATAGCGTCTGCCTGATCATCGTCGCCGTTATCACGGGCGTCTTGGGCCATTTTCTCATAACCAGAGGATGATTGGTCATATCCTTCGTCGCCAGGGTATTTACCAGATGCGTCTTTGCGTAAGAAGTCTTGTACCTGACCTGTGGTTTCGTTCACTTCTACCTGGTAAGGAAGCCCTAGAAAATTATAGGAGTACTGCATACCTGTTTCTTTATTTTCATATACCTGCTTACCGCCGTACACGCCTTTTTCTTGGGTTTCTGGGTCAAGGCCATTAGCCCACCCCGCTATAGCCCCAATAACACCAACAGGAGAAGCGAAGCCTAGAACCTTGTTAATACCAGATGGTGCTGCACCTGTTACCGTTTCAGGTTCAGCATTCGGGTTATTAAACGCAGGGCTGTAATCAGAATTATTCGTGCTGGTACTATTACCTGATCCTGAATATGTACCGCCTTCGCCTATGTCAGAGGACGGCACAACAACATTATTTGATGGGTCATTATCATCATCATCGTAAACTAATGTTCCACCCACATAGGATGCGCCATCATTAGGAGTAAATGTATTTGCTACGCTTTCCGTAAAGCTGTTACCGCCGCCGAATGTGTCTGCCCAAAAGCCCATTAGATATTATCCTTCTCTTTTTCACATGCACGGATTCGGTCACGCAGCTTTGCGTAATCAGCGATTACCATCGGTATAGTTGTATGATCCCCGTCTAGGGCGTCCAACTCATCCGCTAATTCTTGATTAAATTCTGAAGAATACTGCTCTATAGGCGGGCAATATACTTCCAGATCGGTTCTATAAACCGTTGCCCCGCAGCCGCTCAGTAAGAGACTTGCGGTCAGTAAGACTGTCAGCTTCATGTTCTGCCATTTTCTTATAAAAATTGGTCGTTTTCTTTTGCGCCTGAAGATCGTCTTGCAGGACTTTATTCTTTTCTTTGGCCCGACCCTTAACCTGACCCATCACATAAATAATGGGTAAGGCTAAAGCCAAAGTGGCAATGATATAGGTCTTTATCTTGCCGAATATGAACATCAATGGATGCCCTCTTTATTATCTTTAAACCGTGCATATGCAGCCAAACCAATGCCGCCGATTGCACAGATCAAAAAGATTGTTTTAAGCATTGGGGCGTAGGCAACTAGCCCTTGGATCTGCCCTGCTACCTCATTCATTGCAGTAGCTGCGCCAGCGATCCCTGCACCTGCCATTGTCTTGGACTTAGCAAGAGATTTAGGAGCCTCTGCGGTAGGCTTCTGTGGCATTGCTGGGCCACCTTCATCAGAAGGTAACTGTGCGTCACGGGCAAAGATAGCAGCCTCTGCGGAACGTCTACGGGTTAGCCCACGAAGCGGTGTTAGCTTGCCATCTACACGGGCTTTATTCCAGCGCATGATTTGTTCAGGAACTTCATCATACAACCCCTTGTTAAGCTTTTTAAGCAGTGTTGAACTACGAAAATTACCGCCACCTAAGTTAAATACAAATGAAGTCAGGGCATCATACTGCGACTGCGTTAAAGGTACGTTAACGTATTTCTTAACTATACTGCCGTGTTCTTCTAAATCATCTAAAAGAAACTGCTCAGATTGAGCCATAGTAACCTTCATACCTGATCTTACGCCCTTACAGTGACCCCATGATATCGTCCACTTTCCTGCGGGGCAGCGATATGCGTGTACCATTCCATCGTCTTTTACTTTGTGCAGACCTTCAAACTTTTTAACAAGTTCTACGCAGTCTTTGGATACTGTTACTGGATGCATTAATTAAAGTCCTTAATCTTACGCATTAGGGTTTGGTGCAAACTGTGATTGAATCATTGACAGGTCAGATTTATTGTCTCTGCCCAGCGCCATATTCGTATTGCCTGTCGTTGCAAACGGTGAAGCAAAGCCAGAACTAGGAACAGCCGAAGACATTGGTGGGCTAAGATTGCCCATAGATGCATTACCGCCCTGCATATTCTGTACGTTGCTTAAATCGTTTAGGGAGCGATTGATGTTGATTACTTTGTTACCAATCTGCTTACCCGTTACGTCGAAGGAACGGAGTAAAAGATTGCCTTGATTATCCATCGCACGGGATATTGTATTACCCTGCTCATCGATGCTGTTTTTAATAAGTTCGCCGTTGTCTGAGAAAGCTGAACCAAGCTGGTTAAAGTCTTGGCGCATGTTCATATCTAGATCAGTCTGGGCCGCAGCAATCTTAGCTAGATCACGGGCTTGTGATATTTGGCCCCCGTCTAACTTATCAAATCCACCTGTCATAGCCTGTTGGATGTCCGTAACAGCATTGTTGGTGGTTGATTGGTTTTGACCTACTTGCTGAGTTAAATCGGCCTGACCAGACATAAGCCCATCACCTACACCCTGTATCTGGCCTGTTAGATCCCGCTGATAATTCTCAGCCTGTGTCAGCATTTCGTTGACGTTCATATTTACTTGATCAACTTGATTGCCTGACTGATCAAAACGGGTAGCAATGATATTGCCCTGATCATCCATTTGGCGGCTAATCGTATCGCCGTTGTCCGTAATAGAGTTTTGTATTAGCTGACCGTTTTCATCAAAACTAGAAGACAAGGCTTCATATTGTTGCTGAGTATTTGCATCAATATTAGCACCTGTAGTAGTCATAATATCGCCAAGATTACCAAGTCGTGTAGTAAGGTTTTCTTGTGAAGCCAGTGCATCAGTACCAGCCTGACTAAAGCCGCCTTCAACCGCAGTGCCTAGGTTCTGGAACTCAGCACCAACGCCTGTGGCAACATCACCTAGTTGAGTACCCAAGTTAGCCTGACCCGTAGCAGTGGCCTGTGCATAAGCACCCATATCCTCACGCAAACGATCTGTTTGATTAGCCTGTGCAGTAGCCAGATCTGCCCGTGACTGTTGAGCCAGTTCTTGATCATCTGCATATCTATCGGTGTATGTATCAAAGCTAGTTTGAAATCCGTCAGCGGCAGTCTTTAATGCGCCTTGGTTTTCTAATGATTGGGCTGCATAAGTATCTTGGTTATTAGACATAGTATCTAAGTCACCACTTAAAGCACCTTGGCCCTCTAATATAGTAGCCTGAGTTTCTGTAAGTTCACCAGAAGCGTCTTCAAAACCCTTACCAACATCCTCAAATCCTTGAGCATTTGCTTCAAACCCAGCGGTGTTTGCGGTATTGCCAGCATCAACAGCGGTTTGTACGCCACCAACGCTAGTATCTAGAGTATCGAAGCGTTGGCCTTGATCTATAAATCCCTGATCAACAGCACCTTGTACATTTCCAACATTAGTATCAACGGTATCAAATCTACCACCCATAGTTTGACCAAGAGTATCTAAGTTGCCGCCAATTACATTCTGGGTTCCTAAAGCCTGTTGACCAATAGTTCTATTCAAATCCCCCTGACCCGCAATGACATTTCCAAACTGATCTGTCATGGCTTGGGTTTGGTCAGCAAACTCTTTGTAGAGGCCCGTATTTTGAGTGTTAGGATCAAGGCCAACGATGTTACTCATCATCCCTTGTCCATCCAACTGGTCTACTACACCATCGCCGTTAACATCATATTTTAAATCTTGGTCTTGAAGACCTACAGCCATTCCCAATGCATCAGTTGCATTCGTGAGAGTCACGCCGTCAGCAAAATTAGAAAAATCGTAATTATACCCCTTTGACCCAATAGCGTTAGAAATATCATTCTGACGATCTCTGGATTGGTCAAATCTGGTGTATATATTATCATACGCTGCATCAGCATCATCTTGTGCAGTAGTAATCTGCCCAGAAATACCTACTTGGTTATCTGCAAGGGTCTGATACTGATCATCGCCCAAACCTGTGTTTGTGATGGTGTCTCCACCGCCGCCGCCACCGCCCATATTAGAACTCCTTCGTATGAATTTTATCTGGCTGTTTAAACCGCCGCCAATTGGCAGGAACACGTTGGCCCAAGACGGATTGTGAATGTTTCATCATGCCACGCATGACCTTTGTGGAATGACCGTATGGGGATATGAAATCTATTCCCCAAAGTTGGTATTGGTCATCAATTATATCAGGACGTTTATGTACCTCTTCGCTGGGCATCCATCGTTCTGATATGAAATCCTGTGCCTCTTCCTCAGTAAGCCATGCCCAAGATACAAAACCTATTGGTTTATCTCCGTTATAAAACAGTCGGGCTTTTTGGTGGATTAGGGGGAAAAGGCAGTAGTGGTTGAATTCAACCAGGGTATACAGTCTGTGATCTGGAGATTGGTTGAACAGAAACAGACTGTCTAATACAGCTTTCTGTAATTGCATATAGTTCTATCTTTTTGGGATACCTAACTATAGCACTTAATAAAGCACCAATGCAAGTGCTTTATGCCGCTTCTTTTGTTTCTTCTAGTGAAGCAGTCAGCATATCTACGAATGCTTTTTTGCCTACGCCTAGTTGATCTAAGTTAAACTGAGTAGTGCCAATCTTGCGGTCAAGATCAGTAACATGATTTACCATAATCTTTTGCTGATCAGTAAGCTGATCCTCAGTGTATTCTTTGTCGTTTATGACAATGGTTTGCTTTTTTTCTGCCATTGCTTTTCTCCTTAGTTATGCCGCATCTTTAACCGCTTGCGGGGTAGCATCTACAGTAGCCTGTGCTTCTGCACGTTCTGCTACATCAGTCGTAATCACAGGGTTCTCAATGGTTTCCTCGACAGGCTCCGCATCCATGTCATCAGAGTACACCATGCGTGTGACTGTAGCCTCAACAGGTTCAATGGCTGTAACTGTGATAACCTCATGCATCACGTTTTCCAGTTCCATTGTTTCTTCGTTCCAGACCTGTTCACCAGTAGGCTGCATCTCTGTGACCTGATTGCGACCTTCTGCGACCACATACTGTGCTAGTCTTGCTGTGGCTGTCTTGTAGTCTGCAAGCTGTTGAGCAAACAGTTTAGCGTCTGCCGCTGCTTGTAGGTCTTCTGGAATATCACCGTCAAAGCAGTCTGTGCCTTGTTCAATGATTGCGTCTAGCACTTCCTGATAGTGGCGGTTTGCAGGGTCTAGCGGGATGAAGTGATTGTGGGGGGAGCGGAACAACGTCTGATTATTACTAAATTCGTCTGTGATTATACTATACATATTATAACTCCGCTTGTACATCTATGTGGCATCCAGATGGATTGGATGTAGTAGTAAAATATCCCCAAGTTGCATCCCCAGTAGAGCCTGATGCAGCAAAACCAGCTAGGTTAATTCTGCATGTGTCCTCTGAAATATGAGATGCTGTTACAGTTTCGCTGCCAGTAGCACTTCTATAACTTCCAGATGAAGTAAGAAGAGATATACCGTTTACCTGATTAGTAGACGTAGTGGGTGTAGGTAATGTGACTATCGTTGGAATTGATCTTTTAGTAGAATACTCTATAGTAAAAAGACCAGATGTCGTGCCGTATTGCAAACAAACTTTGGTATAACCGCCATTGAACTTTAGCCTCTGAAAATACCTACTGCACAAAGCCAGTTCTTCCCCATAGGATCGGTGTTCAAAAGGCGTGGCGACTTTGCCTACTTCTAGTTGGACACCTGTGATCTGCCAAGTCGCACCACTGGTTGCTACAACATTAGTAGCACCTGTTGGCCCACGTTTAAAAGTTGTACTCCAAGAATTGGGTGAACCTTGTTGACCACTACCAGCACCTAAAGTCCAGTAGACCCATAAACCAGAATTAGTAGTGCTTTCCCATGATCCGTCTGGTGATCCTGTGATCGTTATTGATTTATGTTCCCAAGTGTTTGCCGCATCTATCGTATAAGTCCAAGCATAAAATCTATTACCAGCGTTATTAGAATAAGCCCCTCCAAATGTACCAGTTAGAGAACTTTTTACCCAAAAAGAAAGTGTAAATTGCTTTGCATCAGATGAACCTTGTGCAAGTTGATTTGTATTATAGCCTTCTATTGGAGTATTTATCTGGTAGTAATCATTAGTACCAACAGTTGTAGCGGCTGCTGAAGTTACTTTTAAAGAATTAGAATATCCGGCAGGGCCATCTGCTACTCGTTGGACAGAGTATTTACTTGCAGCACTTAACCTAGCTGAAAATCTATCAAGAGTGTATGTTTGGTCAGCCGTTGGCGTAACCGCAGAACCACTATTGCGTTGGTCAAAATTCATAGCACCATTTATAATAATGTTACGCCGACCAACACCAATCAGAGCCTGTTGTTCCTGTGGTGTCTCTGCCCTCAACATAGCCTCGCCAGCTATACCTGTGGGTTTGTCTAGTTCTGCCAGCTTTTCACGGACGTTGATGCTAGGCTGTGTTACAGTTACCGTCATCTTACTGCTCCCCTACCAGATTGTTTGAGGCACTAATCGCTGCCGATACCGCCGTTGTTGTGTTGTCTACTCGTCGTAATCCTTGGAAGACTGAACGTCCTGCGCTTGTACCGACATGAAGCAACTCTGTGCTATCGTCGTATGCCAAAGCTGTTACCGCATCAGACGAGCCGTAGAGGGTTGCTTGGGCATTCTCTTGGAACAGCACCTTCTCGTCCTCGTAGATTTTAGCTATCTGTTCTGGAGATGCGGCGGTGGCTGAGATGCGGAGAAGGGCTAATGTGCCAGCACCGTAGTTATATACGCTACTTCCAGAAAGTCCTACGCCAACATATAAGTCTTTTATTGCTTCGTTTGAAAGATTTATGTCATTGGTATTTGCGACAGAACCTGCCAGCTTACCGTCACGATAAACTTCTAAGGTTCCGCTTTTTCGTACCACAGCCCAATTATGCAGACCCGTACCTTCAATTCCAGTGACGACAACATAACCCGCCCCCGCATTACCAACATAAAAATGAGCCTCATCGCCTGACCCCCCTGAGTTATACTGGAGAATGTTTAAACCGCTTTTTGCTGTATTGTATTTACCGTGGGTCAACCATAATCTATCAGTTCCACTTGATGGAGCCGAAGCCCAAAAAGAGTAAGTGAAATCTCCAGTGCCAAAGTTTAAATCGCTGTTATATGGTTGCTTGAGATAGTTACTGCTACTAAACCCACTATACGCCACCAGATCAGCACCAGTAGCTACAGCCGTTTTGGTCACAGTGCCGAACACTTGTAGGCCGTTGTTGTTCACACTGCGGTCCTCTTCGGCTAGGCGTAACGTCCAAGTATAGTTGATAGTACCGCCAGAATAGCCGCTGTAGAAATATATTCTGTTGGTAGACCCCGCTGTAAAGGTTATGCTTTGCGGGGTTGTCGTTCCTTGTAGCGCACCATCTATGACGTAGTTTGTGCTATCGTTTACAGATATAAAATTGAAGTAGTTTGTTGTTGGCGTATACGTTTGATTACCAACAATAGTAACCGTGTAGACTTTGCCAGAGGTAAGCCCACCCATAGTAAGACCAACATACCCATCAACGGTTGCCTCAGCATCATCAATGCCTACCGTAGACGAACCCGCAGTGTAGGTACGGGATGTAATCCTAGCAGTTGCATAAAGTGTTGCACTACCAACAAGATCACTGCCAGTAACATTGGTTGTTGAGGTGTCGGACAAGGTGGCGAGTTTAGTGTCGCCTACCATATGGCCTGTGGCATACGAGGATGTGGTGTAGGCGTACAAACTTGTTTGAGGTGCTGCGTAGTCTGGTAACACTGCTAACAGTCCATTTGATCCAGCACTGTAATAAGTATTGTCGAAAACTTGATGGTTTGCAGTATTAGTCAGAACCTTAAAGTCGTTTGTATTGGTGCTGTTAATCTCAACTTCTTTCCAAGCACTAGAGGTTGTATCGGTGGACAAAGTAGAAGGGCCGATGTTAATAAAAGAATTGCTGCTAACTGGGGTGTTAATCGCAAGTTTATCGCCAGAAAAGTTCACATTTTCTACTGGTTGAAACCCCGTAATATCAACAACAGTCCCATCATCCTTGATAACCGAAGTACCACCATCGGTAGCTACTGCCGTGGTTACAGCGGGAAGGCCCGTAGCAGCATCAATCGGGGCGTTGGGCAGAACGGTCATGGCTACATCGTTAGAACGGTTACTTACAATAATATTAGCATTTTGATCGTAGGAACCATTTGTGGTACTATAGTTGGAGATATTGTATTCATATTTACCAGAGTAAGATATACTGTAAGCGTTGCGATAAATATCATCTTGTATAAAACGAACCCTTGTTAGACCCGCAGAAGAGTTTCCTGCATCATTATTTACCAGAGATATTTCACCATTTAATGCGCTTACGGCTTTTGGAAAAGGGTATCCAGCACCAAAACCAAACCAGTAAGTATTGGCAGCGGATGTCATGATCATTTCTTTCCAAAGTGGTAAGTCAGGATCATCGCCATCGTAAATGGATAAAGCATAATTTTCCAACACAATAACAGCAACCGCTGGGAACTCCTTACGAGAGCCACGGGTGCTAGATGCAGCTTCATTGTACCAACTGGTATGCTGTGTGCGTTTGCGCCATGCACCGCCATCGCTGTCCTTTGAGGTGTCGTACACGAATACGTCTACGGCTGTGTCGGATATGGTGGAAGCGATTGGCGACAAGTCTACATTCGTAAAGTTATCGGCAGTAATAGTACCAGATACGTCTAGTGTAGTAGTAGGTGCTGAGTTAGCAATACCAATACGGTCATTTCCTGCATCAAGGAATAACATATGGTCATTGTTGTCACTCTCAACACGGAAGTCTGCGTCTGCACCGCTGTTATTAAAAATAACACTACCATCGCCGCTGAACCTATGATGCTCAGTAAGGCCGTTAATTATGCGTAGATGCCTAGCATTGTCTTTTAGATTATGATCAAGAAAAGTGCCGCCGCTGGATAATTCAAAGTCAGCACCCGTACCAAAGCTAATGGCACGACTATCTTCCATCGCAATACCATTAGGATAGATAACGGTATTTACATCAACCCCACCGCCGTTGACCGTTAGGTAGCCATTCATTGTAACGGCGGCTGTCGTTACCGTACCAGTAAAAGTAGGAGAAGCCAGTGGAGCAGCACCGACTACTTCAGCGACACTGATTTGTCCGTCAGCCAGTTCAGCATTGTCTGAAATCAGATTAGCGAGTATCCGTGCTTTAGTCATTAGCTAGTCCTCTAAATTAGGGTGTTTCTTGTGCAGCTACATGGGCCGCATATGCGTCTTTGACCGCTTGTGTGAATACTGATGCACAGATGTCTGCTACGTCTGCGTCTTCTTCATCTAGAACAGCATCAGGTGCTACGACATGGCGGTGAAATGAACGGCTGATCTCTTCGCCATCCCGCTTGATAATGTTAGCGGTGCGTACTTGCACGACAGGAAATGTGCCGTTGTTCACGACTTCGATTTTGTCGTTTAAGGTTTGTTCTGTTAGTGCCATCGTTTATCTCCTGTGATGGTTGGACTGTCCGACCCAAAGCTATGCAGTGGGTTATGTTATTCTAAGTACCCCTGTGCCTGAAAACTCAAGCTGCCTATTTCCTGTGTCACCATGCTCAAGTGAAGCATTTGCTCCATATAGTTGCAGTGCTGTTGAAGAATTTGCTTGCCACCTATGCCAAGTGTTTATTGGAGCATTGTTAATGTAGTGATAACCAACAGGCACAAATTGATATGCTGAATTTGCCAAGGCTGAAATGCTATAAGGAAATCCTTCTATCGACCAAGCAACCCCGTTGCTGGTAGCAGAGTTGCTGTTACCAAACCAATAGAACTGCACATGAAGCATATCCCCAACTCTTGTGTAATAAGCATACCTTGCGACAGGGTTTAAAGTGGTATTGCCTTTTTTCAAAACAACAGTCCAACTGCCTTGCTCGTAGTCTGAAAAAAGTTCAGAATTTGTAGAAGATGAACCAGAACTGTTAGCAGTAGCAGAGAAGTCGATGCCCTTGCCAGCCGTGCCGATTACTAGGTTGCCTGTAAGGACATTTACATTACCATCTACTCCGACAGTAAAATCTCTGGAATAACCACCACCATAACTATCAACAGCTAACCCATATTGAGCGCCAGTTGAGTAAGTTGTTGCTCTTACTCCATAGCCACTAGTATTAGTGTTTGTAAAATCAGCGGCTAGTGCTGTGCTGGTTGATGTGGTTAAAAGCTGACCGCTGCTGTCAAGTGTCATCGACTGGGCGCCACCATTATACCATTTGTAAGTCTGGTTGTTGCTTGTATCTACAGTAATCTGATAGCCGTTTGATACGCCTGAGATTGCAGAAATAAGGCTATCGCCACCTGCACCTGATGCTAGTACACCTCTAATGTCGCCATCGTGTTGCAGTGTAATACTGCTTGCTGCTCCGTCTGTAGTTCCACCAACAATTAAATTGCCG
>Ga0206682_10004859_pt1 | contig 10755 bp, 8 predicted proteins | sample M240m12015metaG_FD_155444 | JGI IMG/M metagenome (GOLD analysis project Ga0206682, IMG submission 155444) | Ammonia-oxidizing marine archaeal communities from Monterey Bay, California, United States - M2 40m 12015 | ecosystem: Environmental > Aquatic > Marine > Intertidal zone | place: USA... | reverse complement strand
ATGTCATTTTTTGCCTACATGTCGTTTTGATATTTTAGGAGGGCATATATTTTTTTTTTTTTTTTTTATACGTCATTTTTTGCCTACACGTCGTTTCAATATTTTTGAAGGGCATATATTTTTAAAAAAAAATTCTATACGTCATTTTTTTTACAACCCAAGCCATTTGCGTTCCAGAATATCAACCGCGTGCTGTAATATACAAGATTGCTTGCCCTGTGCGCTCACTTCGCGTTCCGACCACGTCTCGACGTCTATCGCCTTCATGCTTATCTCTTTGGCACGCGGAACGGAGCGATATATTGAGGCAAACTCCTCCTGGCAAGACACCTGCTTTTCGCTTCTCACGTGCACGACTGCGTTAAGCCATGTGGAGCCGCCGCAAACATGAAAAACGTGATCTGTAAAGATATTTCCGTTTATTAAGAGATTGTGCGAATACACGATATCTGACCCGCGATTGCAAAACGCTTTCATTTCGAAGTGAAGTTTTTGCATTTTCTGTCTGTAGGAATCGTCTAGATGCAAAACTCGGTTTGCAGGCGCACCGTGGCGTACTGAGTGTCGGTACTCAATTCCAGAGCTTGTGTCCAACATCATCCACGCTAAGACGAGTGTGCTGAATATGAAAATTATTGCAAAATGAATCGGTTTGAGCTTGCGGATTTTTCTTTTGCCTAATATGTTTTGCATTTAATTTCTTGTGCGAGTATAAATAGTGTGCCGTCATAGTTAAATGACGCATAGTCTTAGCGCGGCGGATGTGGCTAGAGGAATGGAGCGGTATGATGTGCGGCGCGGAAACAATCCTCTCCCTCGGTACTTGGGAGCCGTTGGTGTAAATCCGGTTATGTGCTTTGATAAAGGTCATTTTAGGCAGCTAAACCCTAATGATTTAAACCCTGCTGGAAATTTTGCTATTATTGAGGGTAGGAGAATTGAGTTAAACCGTGCCGTTAGTGCTGTTGCAGGTGTGCGTTTACCTGTGGGATTTGTTGCTGTGCCCGAGCAATATATTTTGGAGCATTTTACTACGCGTTACAGTCGCAACATTCGAAAAATGCAGACAGCAATTCTTAAGCATCTTCAAAATATGAACGTTTTTGGTTCTCAGATCGCATTGGGCAATAACATTGGACGCCCTCGTCGCCCGACTGTGCAATCTTTAAATTTGGATACACCGACAGAATTTGAGCGTTTTTTCCAACCTTTACAAAGCTTTCACCATTTGCGTTTGCGCATGTCTTTTAATCGTCTTGTTCGTGAGGCAGAAGACGGGAATAATCCTAATGTGGTGTATCAAAATTTAGATTTTTTGAATCTTCCAGATCTTGTAAATAATGTATCTGAAGATCAAGCTGCGCTCACACGCTGGAATGTAGGTGATCAACGGTACATAGCTGTGCGGATAGACAATTTCGATGTGTTTGAACCAGCTGGTGCTGCAGTTCGTCCCATTCCTGGACCACCTATTGCACCTGTTGTGCCTGCAATGCCTGGGAACAATATCCCTGTGCCTGTAGCAGCTGGTCAAGCAGGCGCGTCTGCTCGTGAAAGAGACGAGCAAATGTTAGAAAACTGTCGTATGGGTCGTAGCTCTAGGTGGAGAGGCCAATTTATTTATATGGAACCATGGAAAGATGCTTTTCGTGTTAAGAGCCCTTTCGAGTCTCGTGAGTACAAATTTGCGTATGCTTTTGCACAGAACGAATTTGTACGGCGTCACAATGCATTCAAGATAAGCATGGATGCAAAACGTAGAGCTCACGCTGAGCAGTGGCGACAATATTCTGCTTATCGTAATGAAATGCGTTCTGTTTTCATGCTTGATAATAAGCGCAGCCCTGTAAATGCAGACTACGCTGGAGTAGAGCGTCCTCCCGTCGAGCACTTTAGTGATGAGTGGCGAAAATTTGCTTTTGATTTAAGACAAGAAATGAAAAATTTTCGTTTTTTGCCTGTGACTCCAGCTGCTGGAGCCGTTGCTCCAAACGTGCCTGGGTTCAAGTTCACAGATCGCATAGTGCGTAATCCTTACGTGGATATTAGCAGGCAAGTTCTTCAGTCTGCACACAAAATGTTTTTAATCTAAGTATAAAAAGCATTTTCAAGTTTAAGAAATGAAAATGCTTTTAGCTTTTCTTGCTTCGGATAGCGAATTACTAGAAACTCATTTTCTAAATAAAGCGGCTGCTTGGGCTGCGGGTGGCAAAAACCCATACATTCATGTTGAAGTTGTATTTGTAGACAGAGAAGCGCGCGAAGGTATCATAGGTCGCTCATGTTCTATTCACTATGGTGGAAAAGTATTTCTGGAGCAGAAGCGTTTTTCGAGGAGTCAGTGGCGTTTCCGGAGTGTAAGCGCAAATCAGGAGCAGGTGCAGTCTGCGTTGAAATTCTGTGGTGACCATGTTGGGGAGGGATTCAATAAGACTGGGTATTTTTTACAGCCCTTTGCTGGTGCCCGCGTATCTTCAAATACGTGGTTCTGTAGCGAGATTGTTGCGGGGGCGTTGAATGCTGCTGGTATGCAAGTAGCGCCGTCGTTACACCCTAACGAGCTTTTTAAAGCGGTGGCAGATCTTACTGCGCCCGATTGTCCACGTGAAGTGGAAATGAAATTTTAAAGATCTAAAAATTTATGAAAAGATGCATAACTTAATAATGTGGAACTGCAAACACATAGCAAAAAAACGTAATTTAAATTATGCATGAAAAAGACAATTCTCAGACAAGTTACAAAGAATGTCATTACACCAGCTGTTGCGTAGTATTGTCTATCGTATACATCCCAGAAAAGGCACCAAACGACCCATTGCGTAATATAGAGTGGATTTATCGTATTTTGGACTAGTAAAATATCTACGAGACTCAACCACTTTATTTTCTTTCCTCTAAATTTTGTTTTGCGTTTTGCGATTAATCTTGACAAAAAAAGTAAAAAAATATAAATTGTGACTAACATGCGTCTTTTCTTAATTTTGATTTAATTTATATGGTGTACTTCAATGAGACCAATTTTTATAAAAAAAAAATGAGTTTCGATGACAAGTTCAACGAGGCTGTTGGGTCTGCCGAGCATGGGTTTCAAATTTTCAGACGCGACGCAAAAAAACGTAAGTTAGATGCAAAAATGTATCCTGAAGTTATGGAAATGAGTGGCGAGTTTGATAAAGAAATTCCAGAAACAGTAGTGCAAGAACATTTTTTCAAGCGCGAAAACGAGGGAGCTTCGTATCGTTACGTTTCGCCGTGGGATCACTCATATGTGACTTCGCTAATGCAGCGTGATCCTATTCAAACTTACAACGTGAACGACAATAACCGTGTCGATAAGTTACGTGAATCAATTGAAGGCGTGACCCGTGATTTCGAGGAATCTTTTCTTATTGAACCAAGTGGCGATCAGCGCCCTTGTTGCATGGGAGAAGAGTGTGAAGGCAAGTTTATCAGTCAAACTCCAAATGGGTTTGTTCTTCGTGAGTTCCTGCTTCCTTCGCAGCTGAAATTGTATAACGAAACGAAGCGCTATCCTATTCAGCGAGCGCCATGCATTTTGTGCAAACGTTTGCAGATTGCGCGGCTTGTTGTGAGCGTGCGCGCCGCAGGAAGGGGCGTGCGCGAGGACTGTCTTGTTCAGGATTATTACAACTTTGTAAACATTCCTGGAGAGTATCGTCTCGAAGATTGCCTTCTCTCGAAAAAAACTGTTTGGGAGGGCATTGTGTCTCCTGTTGTCCTGCATGTGCGCAATGCGTACAAATTCGTCATGAAGGGTAGCAAGCGAGGCTACACACAGTGGAAAATGCCTTTTTTAACGCTTCTGCCCGAGTCCAGCTCGGGCACTTCCCATTCTTCGAGCTCAGCGAATTAAAAACGTTCTTTCTTGGTCACGAGCACGCGCACATTTTCACGCGCAAGTTTTCAGAAGTTGTTTATATGATCCCGATGCAGTCTTCAAAGTTGTGGAATCCCTCTTCTGGGGGCAGGATTTACAATGCAGTTGGACACGTTCTTGACGCACTACAGTCTATCTACACACAAACTAGTGGGGAAATCCAATACAAGATCGGTGTCATGCAAGATAGCTACATTCCTCTCATGATTCACATGGAAACATTTAACACGTCCGACGAGTATCTCTGCGAAGATACTGGGTCGGGAGCGCCAATCGAGGCTCTCATTCCGCGGGTGTTTTTTCATGAGGGATTGCTTCCGGATCATGTGTGTGATCTTATGAAATGCTCTTTCTGGTCCGACACTGGTAAAATGGAACCTATTGTGCATTTGCTAAGCAAAAGCACGCCGCAGCGGTGCCAAATCCGGTCACTGACGCTTATCATGCTCAACTACTGCAAAATTCATGAAGACGTATATGATTTTGTTTTCAAAGCACTGAAGTGCTCTTTGCTTGGTCTTTACAGAGGTTGTGAGCGTCCTTCAATAATTATTCGCAAAGAAATCGTGAAAAAATTCGACTCAATGTCGAGAAACACGTTTTTAATGTTTATGCAAAGCAAACACCAGCAGCTACTTTTCTTCACAATCAAAGAATATCTCATTTTTGCAACGAAAAACATTCCTGCCTTGTACAAAGAGCTGCTGATACGTTACAAATGGACGTCTTTTGAAAGCAGAGTGACAAACACTATGAATGTTGTGCGAAAAATGCTCACAGTAGAAACACTTCTGGACTTTGAAGGAGTAGAGAAATATCTCACAACAGTCACGCGTCTTCAACCACACTTGTACCGACCCAGAAAGCATCCGTTTTGCAGGGTTGTTATGCACGAGTGTGAACATCACGACGATGTGCAGGCTCTGGCTTCTGGTAGGTACAAGTACTGGGATTTGATGTACAGCATGCTTATACGCATACCTCTCGAGCCTTTGCCTGTGGAGTGGCTTGAAATATTTGGAGTCAGCGCCTCTAGTGTAAAAAAACTTCAGGATCTTCGCAAGGCTTACAACAGCTCTGGAGTCAAGGGGAACATGAGGGCTTTCATTAAATCTCTCCCAAGATGCGAGTTTGAAGCTGTCAGAGCACTCGCGAGAGCATACGATCGCAAAATAAATGTGCGAATGTTTACTTTGCCTATGCACATTACTATCCGACAGATCAGAGCGCTGCGGCACATGCACAATGTGAAAAACGGCGAAGAGATGCACGAAACTATTGGCAAAACGCTAGTTTGTCTGGAGTGCCAGCAATTCAAAGGTTTTGTAGCTCACAGAACTGCAAAAAAAATTCACAATATTCATGCTTATGGTCAAACGCGCGTTATAGTAGATGATGACACAGGTGCCCTTTTTTGTGGAAAACGAGTTGATAAAATCGAAAAAAAACGCAACCTACTCACGTATAGCTGGGATAGTATTGACGAAAGTGGTTTGAAAGAGTTTCGGAAAGATGCAAAAGCTAAACGAAAAGAGGAGAAAACTAGGCTATGTACTCAAAACGAACTTCAGCGCATCAATTTAGTTGGGAGCATGCTTCAATTTTATGGTGTCCTGTACACTATCTGCCCACTTTGTGGTAATTTCATGAAGTACGACCCGTCGAATATGTACAATGGTTTTTATTGCGGGTGCTGCATGGAATATGGTCACCTTTTTCGGAACATTAGGTGTGAATGGTGCAAATCAAGGACGCATCTCGAAAATGTTCAAGTCAGTGGTGAAAAAGAATCGATTCATCTCTGTAAATCGTGCTTGAAACCATGGATTCGCAACGCTAACAGCATTTTAAGTCTAGCTACTATTAGACAAGGGTTGCGCCAAAAATGGAAACGTCTTCAAACTGTCTAAGCAATATAACAAAAATCCCAGAAGAGGTTTAAAAACATACAAAAATATATCAAACTTAAGATTTTAATTTTAGCAAAATTAGACTAAAAATTACAATTCCTGTCACAATATCTCCCCACGGGATGTAATTTTCTATAATTTCTTCGTCCATGCGCACGTGGCTCATTTTTTTATTTTTATTGCATTTAAATAATATTACGTATTTAAAGATAAAAAACTTACAAAAACATGTCAGCTCGCGGCACAGTTCCAGCAACAAACCCCATTCTTAACGCCCTGGGTATTAGAATGCCAGCGCCTCCGAGGCGCGCAACTCCTTCTGCTAATGATTTAGACCGTAGAAGTAGCAATCAAATATTGGCAGAACAGCGTAGAACAGAAGAACGACTTCGGGTTGAAGAAGTAAGGCGAAATGAAAACCAACGCGCCAGGGAGCGACAGATAAATGCACAAAACATACGCAGCAGGGACGCTGCGATATTAGAAGCACAAAGACGCGCCAATGACGCGGAACAGGCTTGGCGGGAACGTGACCAGGCTCGGCAAGAAGTCGAACAAAACAAAGACATAGCGCACAGGATAATTCAAGCCAGAGACAGTCAAATCAATCAACACCGAAATGAAATTGACGATCTGAATAAGAAACATGAACAGGCTAATCTGGACAAAGCAGAAGCTCTAGGGCGGGCACGTCGAGCCTTGGAAAGACAACGAGAACGTCTAAACGATCAGCACCAGAACAATATGAGAGACCTGGTTGCTGATGCAGAGGCTAAATTGAAGGCATGCAAGGATCGCATTAAAGAAGTCACAGATTATGCAAATACACTAAAAAATACATCAAGAACACTTATTGGTGAAGAAAGGCAAAAATCTGAGATTGCGGTTAAAAAAGCAGAAGAAGCAAACACTAGAGCTGCTGATGCAATGAGACGCTTGGTTGCTGAACGAAACAAAAGTACAGTTGAAAAAAGTGAAGCAAATAACAAATGCGAACAAAAAATAAAGCAACTAAATCAAGAACTTCTTACTTTCAGCAATTCGCTGCGTGACGCCAGAAGAGAAATGGATGAACGAAAAAATGATTGTGATGTTGAAAAAAAAGACCTTCGATTAAAAATAAATACTCTTACACTATATTTGAAAAGAGAGGAACAGAAGACCAAAGAAGCACTGCAAGAGCGTGATCAAGCAAGAGAAGAGTCTTCGGAGCAGATGGAAGCGCATAACTCTTACCAATTAATAGAAAAAAAACAGATACAAGATCTGAAGACTGAAAAAACTAGGCTTTTAAAAGAAGCAGAACAGCTCAGTAATGATTTGGAATCTGAGAGATCGAGCAATTTGCAATTAACACAACAAGTACGGGATTTAGGTCAGCAAATTAAGGATAAAGAAGATCAATGTCAAAGAAAATTGGAAGCACTTCGACGAAAGTTCGAAACTCAGAGACTAAACGGACGCAGAAATTCTCAAAGTGAATATTTACGAGATGAACGTGAGACACAAATTCGTATGCTTCAAGATCAGATAAGAGATATTCTTGCAGAAAAAGATAGTTTAGGGGTACAGCTTGATGACGCCAACGAAGCAAATACACTTATGAGGAGTGAAGTCGAATCAATGAGTAGGAGATTGCAAAAAATGGAAAAAGAGCGTAATGACGCAAAAGCTAGTGCCGCTCGTGCCGCTCGTGCCGCTCGTGTCGCTCCTGCTCCTGTTGCTCCTGCTGCTCCTTCCGCTGCTGCTGCTCCTGCTGCTGCTCCTTCCGCTGCTGCTGAGGAAGTTAATTGGGCGGAGTTTTTCCCATGGTGGGTCTTTGAGGCTGCAAATGAATATACTGCAGAAGCCACTCCAGGACAACTTCAGGAAATTAACAAAGAATGCACACGGTTGGCACTCAAACTTGCAGAAATGATGCCTGATGATACGAAAATTCAAAGAACTGATAAACAGGAATTCAAAGACTCGTACAAACCAATTAGCGCGAGTGAGTTGGATGGTCAGAGGCTTTATTTAAGAGTGAAAAGGTACCTTGAGGAGGCAATTAAGCGGCTCACCAGTGCATTTGGTAAAAGGATCCCAGGTAATAAGAGAAGGGAAGGTTCAAAAGCGTTAGTGCGTTATCTTCTTAATGAACTGGATAAGAAGCGTACTGGAACTGTTCTAGTTGATGCATTTGATAATATTCATGGATTACAATTTCAAAGTCCATTTTCATTTGGTTTGCAACCAGTATTGTCTTTAAGGTTTTAAAAAAAAAAAATAGTTTTCTCTATATATTCTGTAATTTAGTATTTAAATGCCAGCTCGCAAGCTTGAAATATTTGGCGCTAGTGGTGATAGGCCTATCATATCTGGCGACCGTAAGCATCATCTTAATGAAAGAAGTTACTACCTTCAGCGTCGTGACGTTACCCTTAATAACGAAAGCCAACGAATGCAACGGAGACTAAAAAACCAGAGCGAAAAAATTAAAAAACTACAGAGTGAATTGAAGAGAGCGCGCAGAGATAATAATCCCCGAGCATTATCTAGGTTACAGAAAGAGCTGAACGACTGTCAAAAGTCACGCAGTGGTCACGAACAGGCACTATCCCAGCTGAGACAAGACATTGCAAATTGTGAAAAGGAGAAAAGAGACTTAGAAATCAAGCTGCGAGGAGAACAGAAAGAGCATCGTTTTGAAAAAACTAATAGTATTTCAATAGTGAAAGAGCTTCAAATTGCAAACACACAGTTGCAACAGGCTTTAAGCAAGTGCCAGGAGGAAAAAAAACAGATTCAAACACTTAAAGAAGAGAATTTGGATTTAAAAAAACGTTTGGACCAAGTTTCTACAGCGCCGTCTCAGGGGCAATCTCAGCTTCTGCTTGGAATAGTTCGGCAAAATCTCGAGCAATCAAAAAGTCAAATTTCTAGTTTAGAACAAGCTCTAGAACGAGAAAAAATTCATGTGGATGCTCTGCGCCAAGAAAACGAAACATTAAAGACATCTGGTGGAAGTCTTGCCGCCTGCCAAATAGAATTTGCTGCATTGGAAGCTGAACTTAATAAGGTTGGGGATGAAAACGAAAGGTTGAGAGCTAGCAATAAAGCTGACACGAATGCCTTACAACAAGTTCAAAAAAAATTGATACAACGAAATAAAAAACTTGAGGAACAGAACAAAGCCCAAACGAAAACACTGTCTTTTTTGCGAATGAATCAAGCTAATGACAATAACAGACATCAAGCTACAGTTGAAAAATTGTTACAAGCACAAATTGGAAGTTCAGGTGGTGAATCTAAGATGGAAAATGCTGAAGTAAGTGCTTTGAAACAACAATTGAGAGTGTCTGAGCAGCAGCTGAACAAAATTTTGCAGTCCATTGAACAAAAAGTTATAAATAATAATTTAACAGAAAACAAATTAGAACGAACCCAGCAGGAGTTGAATAAAGCGCAACAAGCTTTAGCTGCATGTAACCCAGAGGAAATGAATGAGCTGAAAGCAGAACTGAAAGATACGAAAACTTTTTTATCAAATTTTCAAACATTGGCTACTCACATTAAAGAAACCAACCAGCCTTCTGGAGGTGAATCGAAAGAAGATCCAACAATAACTAAACTAAATCAGTATCTTGCGGCGTACGATGATCTTGCTGGTGGGTACAAAATACTTTCTGAAAAGATTATTGAAGAAAAAGAGACAGCTATGAGAGACATGAATCAGGCTATAAGTGACAAAGAGGTTGTGCAATCAGCGATAGATGTGGAAAAAAAATATTCTGACGAAGTGTATTCTATGCAGAAGAAAAAGCTTATGCAGGAGTGTGAGCAGAAGGTTAACAATCAGATAGACTTTAGTAAGAAATTGCGTCAAAACTATGATTCCGCTAAAGAAACGTACGAGAAGCTTGTTAAAACATTAAAGGAAGAAATTGAAAAGTCTAAGCAAGCACTCGCAGAATGTGAGGAAAGCAAAGACGGCAACGAAGAAAAGATTGAAACATTGGAAAACGAAATGTTACAATTGGAAGCAAAGCTAGATGAATACAGGCGAAATTTTCAACGCAGTGCACCTGTGTACCCGTATGCTCCAGCGCCTGTGCCAGCGCCTGTGCCAGCGACGCCCGTAGTGGTAGTGAACCCCTCACTTACCCCTGACCAACAGGAGGCAATAATAGGTAATATTCGACAAGTTTTAAGATGGTATGCGCTTGAAAATTTAAACCCTAAAGATCCTCAGTTAAGGTTCCGGGTGCGTGAAGAAATAAACTGGATAAAACTACGAAGTAATGCAGGAGTCGAAGATGGGGCCTTTCAAATATTAGATGACTTGATTGGTGTGGATTCTTACAGAGACGCTCTAGCTGCGTATCTAAAAGCCATGTGGAAAAGATTGACAGGGGTTGCATACGGAAACGACTCTCTCCTGGGCGCTACATGGTATGCAATGGGGGGGTTAGTAAGGAAATCTGTTACTGATATCGAAAATATACTCAGAGATATTGATAAAAGGTTTAATCAGAAATTGTTACAAACGCTCCGGGCTCAGGACAGGAATGACGACATTCCGAGGTTGCAATTTCAATCGCCCGAGCCCGATCCATACGGTGGTGGCGGTGCCTCCAAAAATAACGGAGGTGGTGGTGGTGGCGGTGGTGGCAGTAGAAAACGCCGAGCTCCTGTGCCTGCTGTTGTCGTTCCCATTGGTGGAAGCGGTGGTGGCGGAGGTGGCAGTGGTGGCGGAGGTGGCGGTGGTGGCGGCGGCGGTGGTGGTGGCGGTGACGGCAAAGGTGGGCGTGGGCGTGGCGGCGGCGGCCGCGAGATGCACGGGGTGAGCATTCCGGAGGCTCTGCGGGAGGAGGTGCGCCTTTTGCCACGCACCGCCGCCCCACGCCGCAACTTCGCACCCCGCGCCGCACCCCGCGCCGCACCCCGCGCCCTCGCGCCCCGCGCGCA
>Ga0206682_10004850_pt1 | contig 10767 bp, 6 predicted proteins | sample M240m12015metaG_FD_155444 | JGI IMG/M metagenome (GOLD analysis project Ga0206682, IMG submission 155444) | Ammonia-oxidizing marine archaeal communities from Monterey Bay, California, United States - M2 40m 12015 | ecosystem: Environmental > Aquatic > Marine > Intertidal zone | place: USA... | reverse complement strand
TCTTTCACTTGTACTTGTTCAATGAGCTTGCGTAATTCGCCCAGTTGTTTTTTCTGGACATCTCTCTGTGTGCCGTTGCCTTGCAGTTTCGCCATTTCCTGATTAAATGTTCTGTTCATGCTATCACCCTCCAGGCGCTCCCATTGCTGTTCTGACACATTTTCCAGACGCGCAGCATCCCGCTTACGTCCACCGTTCGTGTAAGCTTGTATTACGAATCCGGAATAGTTCGAGGAACTCCTTGCAAGTTTTACCGCGACGTCGATGTTTTCCGTAAAGGCGGTGTAAATGGCTTCGATGTCCTGTGTGGACGCTTCCAGACTGGTGTTGAACGCTGCCAGTACATCCACAACATCCTGGTCGTCTCCAGTGAACATACCAGCCAAGCTCTTCAGTTGGTCTTTGGATAGTAGAGACAAGGCAAGTGCAAGCGTTTGTGCCAGCGATCCCATGGTGGTCTCGGTTTTCCGTATCTTTAAAATGGTTTCCTCTTCGATTGCCTTGAGCACGCCAAGCTGTGTAGCTTTATGGATCTCAGGCACGAGTCCTTCAACGAGTGGGCGATCATCGCATCCTGGCATTGTGGTCTGCAGGGGCATGACGTTCGCCCTCAGGTATGCTCCGTCGTTCGCACCGAGGGCAAACCTGGCTTCTTCGACTCTATTCACCGAGACATTCTTCTGTGCCAATTGTGTGAGTCGATCCGACGAGGGCTTGTCGTCGACCACCTTCGCCATCATTCCGATCAACTCGTGCAAAAAACCGGTTCTGTCTAGGGCATCGCTTTGAGATTGTGAGGAGGTCATCGTTTGGGACAAGCCACCGCTTTCACATTATCCAAGACTAAACAGAGACTTATGACACTGCCTGCTTATGAGTATCATGCTGCCTGGGCGGTGGGTGGTGCAAAATGCGCGTCAATCGCGTCTAGCTCGGAATCAAATGGAATCGGTTCATGCGGGCTCGGCGGGCGCGGCGGGCCCGGCTCGCCCGGCTGACCCGGCTCTATATCCGACTCATTTTGATCCGCAACGGGCTCCCGCACTCCATCCAGGCATGCTATGCAGCACTCTGCGAGAGAGACCACTTTGCATCCACTGGTCATCGCGAGGGAGGTTCTCTGCACTAAGTCGTTGAGCATACCTTTTGCGGTTTCCGGTTTAGGAACCACCAAGCGCATCTTAGTAATCACAGTTCCAGTCTCCACGGTTAGCATTGCGTGAGCGATTGCAAGAGCAACCGCGTCCTTCTCGTCATGCAAAACAAACTCTATGGGTGTGTTCGTGTCTGCAAGTTGTATTGCCAACGCTGACGCATGGAGCAGTCGCTCGGCGTTGAAGGCCAGTGTGCGGAGCGCGCGCACCGAACTTTGGACTGTAGAGACCCCCCTCGTGTTTTCCAATGCATCGATCGCGTTTAGAATGGTCTTAAGGTCGTCTTCCGGCATGTTTGTCACCTTTATGAGCTCGTGCTTGGACATTGGGACGATGAGCTTCTTCTTTCTGACTGTAAGGGCAAGAGGATGTCGACCGTTTCCAGAGACACTTGATTGTTTGTACTTGAAGGCATTGATTGTTTCGGCCTCGACGGCCAAGTTCTCCGTGCGTTTAGTGACATCGACTACCTGATCAACAATGTTGATGGCTGTGTTTCGCATCACTTCGAGCCACACCAGTCGTTGCTCTATAGATTCAAGATCAAAGACGCGTTTTCCAGGCAGAGAGGCAAGCCGGCTTCCAAATGGACACATGTAATAGCGACTTTCGTCGTCGTTCTCTACTTGGTTCAGTGCGGCTAGGTCGTTGATAACCTTGTCCAATCCAGATTGCACCTTGACTTGCCGTGATTTGCTTGGATTTAGACGTCTGCTTGCCCATGCTGCCTTGTAATTGTCTTCTGAAGTGTGGTTGCGAGGAACCTTAAACTCCCGTTGATCAGCGAGTTCTGAAAACTCGGCGGTGTTGGCTTCGAGGCATGCGCGCACCGATGCCTTCACCTCATCGCTCTCTTGAAGGAACCATAAATTGTGTGCAGTGGAAGAAGCCACCACTAAACCAGCCAAGTTTCGATTTTGGGAAAGGGATCTCACGCGAGTGTAAGCCCGAACTGCCTCAGAGCACAAGTCGGCGCTCAGCGGCGCTCTAGTAAGCCCAGGCCTCTCGAGTTCAAGGTTGGTCTTGGCTTGGTCGAGCAATGCCGTGGCAAAGGACTCTATTAGAGCTCTATGAGGGCGGTTCCAGAATTCGGCTCTGTCTTGTACTGCCGACTTAAGGATGGTGCAGTCGTCTTCTTCAGCAAGCCGTCGTCGCTCACTCGCCTCGAAGACATCAAAATGGCGAAGAGCAAGTCTCGCTACCACTGATCCACGGAAGCATGTCCATATTGGGTCGTCGCCGTCCACCAAAGTGACCCCCGCGCTGACGCCATACGCCGTTACAATGATGTCACTCGCTGACTGAACAAGGTCCATTGCAATCTGCCCGTCAGTGCGAACGAGGTGTTCGCCCCTCAAGTTCTCGCGCCGGTGGCGACTCACAACTTGCAGGATTTCCCGGAACGCCTCTCTGGATGCGAGCTCAGAAGGGAGAGTCGGGGTATTGGGACCACTTCCAGTCATGAACTGAATAGTGCGCTTGATGGGAATGTCGCGAAGCACTTGCGTCTCGTAAATCTTATCGGACACGTCCGACGGGGGCATGAGCTGTAGTGGTGTGCCATGCGGAAGCGCATTCCAATCGTCTCCCATGTGAACGACGTCTGTGTTGTCCAGATCAGACGCGTCATCTATCACTCTTAGTTCATGAAAGACGTTCCGTTTCGCAGTCTCCACGTTGAAGACCACGGTCACGGCAGACTGTTTCGTGATGCCCAAGCTTTCCAATGCTCTGAGTCGCTCCTCGCGAGCCCATTTCGCAGTTGCAATCGCATTTTGAAGGGCCTGGATAACAGGTACACCTCTCGCCGCTTTTCCTGCGGCTTCTATGCCTCTCCTGCGCTCTGCGTTGAAAAGGTATTGTATTTGAAGGCCAGATACCGCCGCTGCAGCAAGGCTGTAAGCAATCGATGACTGTGATAGCTGTGCTTGACTGATTCTGTTCTGCGTCGTCAAATTCTTGTCTCCAAAGAGTGCGGTGTATGCGGATTGTACCGCTTGAACTCCAATGAGTGGAAGCAAGGCCCCTGAGGCGGCTCCATTACTTACCCACAATGCGATTTTAAACGTAGCTGCCAGAGAGAATGCCCTCTTAGCCAATCCGGGAATGCTCTTCGCGATTTCGGTCAGTCGCGTTCGAAGCCAGTTGACATCCGGTATGGGCCCAGCCTCGGAATTTTGTGGTAGTCGGTAGTTGGTAGGTGGGTCTGGGTCTTCGGGAACGTCAAATTGGAACAGCGTGACGCCGTTCAGAACGAGCACTTGAGGGAGCTCCCTCGTGGCGACAGGGATGTCGGGTTGAAAATAGAATCTATCGCTGGTGCCACTGCCGAGGAGCTCCTCGGCGAGAGCTATGATTTCATCAACAAGCCCTTTCACTTTGTCTTGGTCTGAAGAAGATAGGCTTGGACCAGGTTGTACACTTGCAACCGCCTGGTCTACTCGAACCACACTCTTTAATGCATTCCATTTTTGCTCTAGTTGTCTAAACGTCGTGCTTACGGGCGCGGCTCCATTGACCAGTATGTTTTCGTAGCTGTCTAGAAGCGTGAACCTCCGCCGCTGCTCTAAGCTGTATTGGAGCAACTCGATCTGAGACTTTTCGTCTTCTGCCAGCTTTTCGTTTTCTTTGAGCAACTGGTCGAAGTACGCTTTCAGTTTGTTCGCTTCAAGATCTCCCTCTTGTTGGAGGGTTCTGATAGGTGCTGGTTGAGCGCTCGAACCACCTCCATCTGCAGCTGCGCTCCCGTCGCCCCCGTCGCCGCCGTCGGACCCTCTGTCAAAAGGCGTGTTTGCTGTCCTTGTAATGGTCTTGAGGTAATTGTTTGCGCGGTCTTTCGTGTCGGGGGGCCATTTAGGAAGACCAGACCTCAGCATGAGCTTCAAATAGGCGACGACCGACTCCAGTTTTTCCAAGTCCAATTTGAATGGAGGGTCTTTTATTTGCTCCGGCCCCATCAGCTTGTACATAGACACCACCGAACCGATGAAGTTGACTATTTCTTGAGTTCGAGCGTCAAGGGGTATAGAAGCTTGCTGTAGTACCGAAGCTTTTTTGTACGCATCGTACGCTGCGTCTGCAATAGATCTCGCCGTCGAGACAACAGCGTTTGCAGCTATCCCCGCGGGTGTCTTAGGGTAATACTCGAACAGGCAGTCCACAAACTCGTTTGCGTTGGACTCGAATTCCAAGATGTCCTTGTAGTGGCCAGACAGAATGGCATGTGCTGCGTAGCCGTTAACTTCGTCAGCTGAAAGTTCAAACACTTGAGTTCCATAGTGTAGGTCTTTGACTTCTATGCGAATAATCAACTCAACGTTGGTCATTTTCATTCTTTCGGACCGAACACGGTCGAAAAAGAACTGGTACGCAGCATCGCCCTCGAGTAGTATGTTGGCTGACTGCCGCGCAAGAGTATCCTGGGAAACGTTCGGCTTGTTGCTGCCGCCTCCGCTGGCGGGGGCGGCGGCGGGCGCGGCGGCGGGCGCAGCGGCGGGCGCAGCGGTCTGGTTGGTGACATTAGCATATCGAGGGAGCAGATCCGCCAGCGTCATGGTGTCCGTCGGATCTAGATTACCGACACGATCTTCTGCAGGGGTTCGTTTGAGTTCTTGCAACAGTTGCTCGACGTAGTCTGGCACGGACGAACCAAAAAGAGCGTCGAAAAAGGCCCCATTTGCACCTTGGCCCTCAAAATAGACGCGCTGTCTGACCATGAGCAGTCGATGACGCAGGGATTTGTAGTCATCTAGGTTTGGGAGCTCTTTACCAAAGGCCTGGAGAAATGTTCCGAACTTGGATCGGTCCACCTCTGTAAGCGCTTCTTTCACCTTGGGGTATGCAATCATGCCATTCTTACAATGTGTGGTCAGCTGTTTGAAGATCTGCGAAAGTTCCTTTGCCACTGAGTTTTGTCCCCCAATCACAAAGTGGCCAATTGAACCCTCTCGAACCGCCTCCAAGTCTCGGTCTTTTGGAGGGTTTGGAATACTCGGAAGTGGGACAGGAGTATTGGCGGCGGACAGGTATCCAGAAGCCATGCTCGTTGCTCTTCCTGTCGCACCTCCTACAATGGAAGCTGCGGCGTTCGCGCCTGCGACGATCACCTTCAAAGATTCGTACTGGTTGTACCGGTCCAGATTGGAATTGAAAACACTCAACTCGCGATGGTACCTCTTCTTGTTCCACGCGTTGCCAGCAAGGTTCATCAACTGTCTTTCTCTCCAGCGATCGCCGTCTTGCAAGCTCACCACTCCCAATGAAGTCTGATTGGGAGTTCTGTAAGGGTATTCGAGGTGCACAACCTCTGACCGTGGGTGTTGTACGCGGTAAGGTTTTAGTTCAACATGACTTGTTTCTTTTGATCGGTGGTCTCGAGGATCCATGGAATCCATTTCGTCAGAGTGCAAGACTTGTATAACTTTGAGAGACGCTTCAATCGGGGCGACCGCCTCGTTCTCAAGACGTATTCCAACGACCAGTGGTCTTACCACGGTGTCCACTGATAGCTTCTTCAGAGTGGTGATCCCGCTTGGAAGCGTGTATTTTTTGGGAGCGTGGTCTATTTCGTAGAGTTCGCTCAGTGCAGCTCTCGGGTTAATAGCATCGTCTGTGATTTGTCGAACGCTTTCAATATTGGGCGACTCCGTAGAAAGGTACTCAAACGAGAGAGGCAGCGGGCTGCAAACGCGTTTTATGTAGTGCACCAGCTCTTCTCGCCGCATCTTCTTCTTCTCGTCTACATCTTGCTTCGCGTCGCACCTCAGGCCATCGATGACCAAACTCCATTGGTCGTCCAATGGTCCGTCCGCGCCTCTCACGAGTTCAATCGTGATGGGGTCCTGAGCATGTTCGGGTTCTGGCCACGGGCCCCCTTCCACGTGCCACACTGGGCTCGACGAGGCGTCCTCAAGAGTCAAGGCTCGTTTGTTCTGCACGGGCTGTCCTTCGCCTTCGGGAAGCCTCCATGAGCTGAGCGGAGCCTCGTCGAAGAAGCGTGGCGAGGCGAGGATATTCGGTAGTTTCTCAGATGGCTGGTCTGTCATCGAAGCTATCTGTGGTTGAGATAACACGCGTTATCTACTATTCAGAACATGCGTTAGCGAATACATGACTCGTCTAGAGGATGTGCTGCGAGCCGGCATCGAGCGGGCCCAAGCCGCCGAGACCACCGACGCCAGAGTCAAGGCACTAGAAAACAAATTGAAGAAATCAACCAAACCGCAATCAGAGATCAAAAAGCGCGAACCTGCTTTTAAGCCATCTGCAGACAACCTAGAGTCACTTCGATACATGCAGATTACTAGTACGGACACGCTCGATCGCGCGACCAGCGTGGCATTGGAGTTCGCGTACAGTTTTTTGCCAGCTCCGAGCTCAAAGACTGCGTGGATCCTGCTCCAGTGGATTTTCATCAATCGGTTTTTGGAAGAGAGCAAAGCGGTACCAACAGGCACTTTCAGTAACTTCTATGTCGCTGCAGAGCAGATGATGTGCTACCTCCAGTTCTCAGAGGACACTGAGCAAGTGAACTGGGAAGAGTTTGTGGACCTTGTGGACGGCGGATCTCCTCTAGAAGGGGGCTTAAACACGGGCGTGCGGGCACCGCTGCGCCAACCTCTCACTTTCAGTGAGAGTGAGGTCGTTCGAGAGAAACGGGAATCGTTCAGGCGTTTCGTCGACAGGACTAAGGAGTTGTCAGCAAGATTCATTGCGTATTTTACTGGAGCGCAACGACTCGGAAACGGGGCTCAGCGCAATGCAAACAATCTTCCCGATGGTCTGCAAGATCCCGAGGACATTGTAAACTTTATGCAAGGGAATGCGGCGTCCTTGATGACGAAAGCGATCGACATGCTCCTCGTTTTTGTACCACCGTTGCTCTTCCAGTATCATGAAAACACCTACTTGAATCTACTCGCAGACCCTGTCATTCAGCGTGACATCAACTTTCGAGCATGGATTAATACGATTCATGGATTGATTCCATGGGGAATGGCTCCCGCCCCACTTGATCCAGCTGCTCCAAATGCGCTTGGAGTTGAACTTGGACTTGTGGCCTCATTGTTTACTAACGAAGAAGGCTTTGCTGCTGCTTTTTTCAGCCTGGACTGGGATTATTATGAAAGAGTACGGCATATTAACATCAGAGATCAGTTTCAAAAAGCCAAACAACTGATTGGGGCGGTTGCCAGTGGAACTGCAGAAGCCCGACAATTCATGTTCATCGCAACTGGCTTCGCTTCGCTTTTAAGGTGGTTCTTCCTGGAAAATCGCAAGCGTATCGATCGATTTGCAGCGGCAAATGGAGAAGCCTTGCGTGTTCTTACGCATACAATCGTCCGAAAGTACGTGCGCGGGCGCGAGGTGTTCGTCGAATATGGTAATGGGCAACCTGGTTTTCCGAAGGACCCTCGCCGCAACATCCAGGCGTGGAACGGTAGGCTTCGAGAAAACATTCGCACTGAAAAAAACTTTCTCAAAGGCATCAAACGGAGGCATCAGGCAGCTCAACGGAAGTGGCAAGACGCCAACGGTGAAATGGGCAACGCGGCCAAGTCGTATGCTGGAATCTTATCGGGTCAAAGCGGCGCCACTGCTCTTACAACAGTGGAAAGTGTCGCTGCGATTGCCCGAGTGATGGCCTGGGTTCCTGTCGCCAGTGATATAGTCACTGCAACGGGAAAGGTTGTCGGAATTGTCTCTTATGCGGTATGGAGAGCCAAGGCAAAGCAAGCCGTTCAGAAACTGAACAACGCACTCGCCGATGTGAATGCAATCAAACCCCTTCTCACACAGGACAGCACAGGTAGCGTCGTCACTGGCCTTGCTTTCAGGAGAACGGGTGGGGCGTGGTCTCTCGACGCTGCGTGGAACAAAAGACCCAGAGTGATGACGAGAGGAGCAGGCGGACTGTCTACGTTCACAGTCGTCGATGGATCGGAAGGGTTCGAGGACAACGACGATCTACTCAAACTCAACACTGTGGTCATACCCTACAATTTTGCCGCAGGACTCAACACCAATGCCTCGTAAACGGCTCAAACCATCATGTCCAAACGAGCGGCCACTCTCGACCCGGACGCCGAGCGCGCCTCAATCAAACAAAAGACAGAAGACCCAAAATGCCATACCGAGTTCGACGCCGCGTTCATGACTGCGTGGCTAGATGAATGGATGAAAACACACGTTTACTCGCAAACACCCACCGATTTCGCAAATCTGCTCTCAGTCGAAACACAACTCGAACTTCTAGACAACTTCGGCACCTTTACAGAAGACTTGAAGGAAGACCACAAGATCACATTCGGCGACGAAGATGCTCTGAAGAAGAAGCTCTTTGAAGTCGAAGTGGACTACCTTCACGCCTCCACCCTCAACGATTTCCTGACGACTCAGTTTAAGTTAAACTTTAAGAACCGTGTGCGCGTCGACGAATTTCACGAACGCCTCGAGGAGTCGGGAACGGTTGACCAACTCCAATTCGATGTGCTCTACGACTTTGCGACCTACATTGGTAGCAACGGACATGAAGACACTAATGAGTCTGATTCGGACGAAGAGCCCGTGGAAGAGGAGGAGTCGGAGGAGTCGGGAGAATCGGAGGAGTCGGAGGAGTCGGGGGAGTCGGGAGAGGAGTCGGGGTCGGAGTCGGAGGAGTCGGGAGAGTGACACACTCTCGGTCATCGAGTGGTTTTTAAAGAACAGACTAGTGGACTACACTTAAATCCAGAAGGTACACCTCACAGCTCACAGCCACCACCCACACGCAGCGCGAACACGGGCAGTCGGTTGCTCACCAGAGAGGCTGGTGCACTGGTGACGGCCGGTTCACTGCCAACACCCGAGAACTCCAACCTGTTGGTCCACAAATGCGAGTACTTTGCCGTCTCTCTGAACACGAAGTAGTAGGCCGCGCCTCCTAATGCGAGCAGAATGAGCAGGACGACGACGATCACTATAACGGAGGCTGCCGCCATGGTCTCGACAACCGACGTTGACACAATGTCTTGGTCAGAGGGTTATCGGAAACCTGTGCGTGTTTAGCAGTCTTGGCCATTTTCACACCGACCTCACCACTTGCACTGATGTTGCGTGTGTGTGTATCACAAGCGGCGGCGGCAATGCCAAAACCTGTTTCAGTCAATCGAATGATCGACTGTTTCAAGTTTCGAAGGTCTCTCCCAGGCCACTCGTCGTCCTTCGCCGCCTCGGCGTGGCTCCTCGACACCGTTGCGCGCATGGTTCAGTCTCAAACAACCCGCCCTCTGGGCGCCAAAATGCATAGCGTTTGATGCGCTGATGCACTCTGTAGGATCGGCACAACAAAGCGCGCCTCAATTGCATGAATCTGGTGCGTTACTCCGATTTGTGGAGTTCGGACAGCGACGCGTCGAGCCCACCACCTCTTTACGACGTGTTTACATCAAAAAACAAGCTTTTCGGGTTTTGTATGCAAGTCGAGAGTGGAGAGTTCCACTATGTTCAGCCAGACCGGTTACGCGGGCTTCCCGTAAAAGCACCGATGCGGATTGGGACACATCTGAACCCTTTAACAGTAGCTCTGACTCTAACGAGTACTGTGTGTATAGAACTAAATAGGTAATGTCTGTTGCTCTGCATCCGTACCACTGGTTTCGTCGCGTAGGATAGTCCACCTCAACAAGGCGGTCGCCAGCTGCTGCTGCGTCAGGCGGCGCATGGAGTCGTCTCCCTTGTTCAGTGCACTCGACGCGCGTAGCGTCAGCGCGCGCACAACCTCGTTGCAGCCTGAGTCGCCGATGCTCGCAATCGTCTCTCGAGACATCACGCCTCGCAAGAGCTGCTCAAGGTCCTCCTCGACTTCAGAGGTCACACCACTCCAGTCCTCTGTGTCGACTGCATAGGACTTGAGAGATGCGGCGTGAACAAGCTCCCTGTAGAGAGTGGATGGACCATAAGAGGCACTAGGACGAACTGACATGTGCAAATTTGAATTGCGGAGGACTCGTGCTGTCAGCGAAGCACAATGAGCAGGAGACCTCCGGTCGTCCGAAACGAGCTTGGACGTCCATCGAAAAGGGGCGAGCGCGGTCAAATATCGCGCAATACTGTACTCGACTCCAATTTCTCGATCACACTCCGCACGCAAGAGATCAGCAGCACCGTGTTTGAAAATCGGAACGGCTCGCCATCGGCCTATATTTTCAATTAAATAGTAATTGAACCCGTCGGCCTTGTCCTGCCATGCGCTCTTTTGACCAATGTAAGTCGCGAAAGAGTTTTTGCAACCTTCAGCTGAACTGGCGGGGGGAACTAACAGCTCGCAATGCAACAGAGCAGGAGCTGGTTGAAACGCTTCGATCATGTATTCGAGGGTGTTTTCAAGCGAAGAGAATCGACGGCCTCGTCGCTCCTTCGGTTCTAAGAAGAGGACGAACGCAACGTGAATCCCCCCTTTTTCTTCATCACGTGATGCCCGAGGAGTTGACAGCGCTCTCCGAAGCTGTGCGCTGCTAAACATGTTCGAAAAAAACGCAGCCCATGTGACCCTCTTTTCTGACATTGTTGCAACCCTAACAACATATCAAAGCGGCTGCACGCCTGTCACGGTAATTCAACAGCACTCACCAAC
>Ga0206682_10004848_pt1 | contig 10768 bp, 4 predicted proteins | sample M240m12015metaG_FD_155444 | JGI IMG/M metagenome (GOLD analysis project Ga0206682, IMG submission 155444) | Ammonia-oxidizing marine archaeal communities from Monterey Bay, California, United States - M2 40m 12015 | ecosystem: Environmental > Aquatic > Marine > Intertidal zone | place: USA... | reverse complement strand
CGTTGTCCGAGTGGCCCCAGCGCATGGTGCTCCCACCGTCCCCGAGTACCCCGAACGCCATCATCCCGGCTCGCGCGGCGGTCGCCTCGGCGCAGCCTTTGCCGGCGAGGACGCACGCGCGCGTCAGCGCGCGCGCCGCGACGGCGACGACGAAGGCGTCTTTCGCGTCGTTGACCGAGCGTTGACCGAGCGTTTTAAAGGTACTACTTTCGCGCGCGACGTACGCCACGCTCGCGTCGACGTTCGCGCCCGACCGCCCCCCCTCGACCATCGCGAGCAAGCAGTACGCCGCGAGGCCCAGGCCGGCGCCGGCGCCGCCCGCCATCTCCGCGTGCAGCACCGGCGCCGGGTCCGCGAACGAGCCGTCGGCGTTTTGGTTCGACGCGACGAAGGCGGCGGCGGCGGCGACGACGGCGTCGTCGAACGACGCCGACGCGACGCCGAGCGCGGGGACGCGCTGCGCGTCCGCGAAGACGCGGAGCACGAACGCGGTGAGCCACAGCGAGCCGCTCGGGGAGGCGCTGGATGCCTCACCGAACGCGCTGAAAGAGCCGTCTCCGTGGCGGTAGGTGAGCTGCCGCTGGTACCCGGTGAGGACGTTATCGGCGGCGCGTTTTTTCAACTCGCTCGTCAGTCGCCCGACGGCGGCGAGGTACTTGATCGCCGCGACGTTGGGCGCGAGCGTGATCATGTTCTGCTCGCCGCACCCGAAAGGCACGCGCACGAGCCGCTCCAGACCGGCGATGCTGTTACCCATCGTGTCGCCGATCACAGTAACGCGCGCTTTGATCGAGTCGGGGACGATCAAAGACGCGTCGGGAAGGGAGACGGTCAACGCGTACGCGCTCGCGTCGGGGTCCGCGCTCTCGCTCGCGACGCGACGCGCCACCGCGTTGACCGTCTTCGTGACCGCGAACCCCTCCGGCACGACCAGGATGGTCTTCTGAACGGCATCTACAACACCGACTCTGTCGGTGGTGGCGAGGAACGTCACCGGAACCTCACCCAGCGACGTCGGCGTGAACGCCGCGAACGTGGCGCTCGCGAAGGACCCGGCGCGAACTGTGATTATCACCGGCGACCCGACGGGCGTCGACTCCGCCGCGTCGCAGTCAAGGGAGACGGTCCTCATCTGGATCGTCGCGGTCACGTCTTGACTCAGCGCGTTGTACACGCCCACCTTGACCGCGAGGGACTCGCCGCGCTGGGCGCTGTACGGCAGGTTCGGCCGCACGAAGAACGGTTTCGCGACGACGAGCGTCGCGGCGTCCGCCTCGGCGGCGGCGGCGGCGACGCCTCTCTCCGGGTGCGTCGCGAACGCGCGGAAGCGCCAACTCGTGATCGTGTCCGGCGCCCGCAGGTCGTCAAGCGCGCCGACGCCCGTCGAGGGGTCGACGTCGAGGCTTTCCCAGACCCACGTCTCGGGGAAGAAGCGCCGCGTTTGTACCGCGGTGGTACCGCCGACGTCGGCGTCCGACGGTTCCGAAACCCCGTCGTCCGCCGTCGAGGACTCTTGGGCCGCCGCGTCGCCCCTGAGCGCGATCTCGGGCACGCCCGCGTCCGCCATCGCCGCGTCGTCGAACATCATCATCCGATCCGACGGGTCGCACGAGGAGACCTTCATGGCGGTGAGCAGAACCAGCTCGCTTGCGTCCACGTCCGCGGGGGGCCAGCACGAGGAAGCCGCCATGGTCGTCGAGTCGAACGGCGTGCCGGCGTCGGCGCCGGCGCCGCCGCCGGCGGACGCCGCCTCCAGGATCTTGCTCGCCGACATCGCGCTCTGCCTCCCGCCGGACTGGATGAGCACGGAGACGTCGTGCGCCAGCACGAAGACGCGCGATCCCGGCGCGGAGCTCGTCGCGGTGAGTCGCACGGCGTCGCCCGGCGCCACCTCCGACGCGTCGAGCGTCAAAGCGAGGGTCTCGGGAAGCCCGAACCCGGCTGCCGCGTCCGCCGCGAACGTGACACCGATCTTCTTCGCGCATGCGACGACGTTCGCCGCCTCGCCGCCGGACCCGTCGTGCGCGACGTAGGCCACGAGCGTGGCGTCGCGGCGCATCGCCTCCGTCGCGGCGAACGACAGCGTCCCGCCCCTGGCGACACTGCCCGAGTGCGTCACGCCGCGGCCGGGCGCCACCGCCGCCCAGTCGAAGGCGCCGCCGGGCGGGTCGAAACTCGACTCCACCGTCGCCGTCACCACCGTCCCGACGGCGACGCGGTCCAGAGGAACGCCGTGTATGCTCACGAACGCGTCCAGAACGCCGACGGGGGGCGCCATCTGCCCGTACCAGCTCGCGTACGGCGCGAAGTCGGGGACGTCCCCGGCGCCCGCGGCGACGCCGTTCACGACGGCCCGCAAGGAAGGCGCGTCGCGATCGAGCTCGACGCTGGCGCCGTTCAGGCAACACGACCCGCTTCGGTAGGAACTGAGATCAGTCACCCGGCAACACGCGGCGTCGTTCAAAGGCACGCGCACGTAAAAGCGCTTCACGCCCGCGTCCCGTTCGGTCAACTCGATCGCGCTAGCGATCGGTGAGCTCGAGCCGCCGTCGCTCTTGAAGAACGTCGTCGTCGCGGCGAAGGCGCCGACCGCGGGCGCGCCGTCGCGCGACTCCGCCCGCAAGATCAACTCGGCGTCTATCCCCGGCTTGAACAGCGAGGGGCCCGAGATGGAAACCTCGAGCGCCCTGTACCGGGGCGTCACCGACGCCGTGCCGGTTTGCGTCTCGCCCGTGGAGGCGTCGCGCGCGGTCGCCTCGACGAGAAGCGCGGGAGCGCCGCCGCCGCCCCACCCGCCCCAGCCGTAGTCCACCGCCGGGGACGCGTCCGAGAGGTCGAGCTCGAACGGTGTCTCGCCGTCTTCGGCGGAATCGTCCAGCGCCATCGAGGGGAAACGTTTCAGCAGACGGTACGTGTCGGATCCGGAACTGCCTCCGCGTTCCTCCGCGTTCGGAAGAGGCTCGTCCTCAATCATCATCATGTCCGCGAACATCGGCATCTCTCCGCCGCCGCCGCCGCCGGAACTCTTTTGCCACACCGCGACGTCCGCCGTCCCCGCGACGCGCGCGCCGTGCGTGTACGTCGCGGAGACCTTCCCTCTGACCGTGTCCAAGCCTCGGAACACCGATGGGGACTCGACCGCGACCGCCACTTCGAACGTCGGCAGGACGTACTTCTCCAGGACGAAAAGCGCCGCCCGCGCGTCGATCGACGTCGCGTCGTTTCCGGTCTCCGCGAACGACGCCTCCACCGCCCAGTCCCCCAAGGTGGGCTCGGCGGAGGTGGGCAGCGACGCGCTCGCGACACCAAACGCGTCCGCCTCAGCGGTAACCCGCATCGCGACGAACCCGTTCGGGTCGCGGAACGTGAACGTCGCCGCGCCCGCCACCGGGCGCAAAGAGAGCGCGTCGATAGCCAGCGCGCGCGCGCGCACGGTTTGACCGGGCTTGTACTGCGGCTTGTCCGTCTCCAGGATGAGCGCGCGTTTCGATCGTGTGTCCTGGCCGTCGTCGCCGCGAGTGGCGCCACTCAAGCTGGCTAAGCTCGCGAACACGCGGACGTCGTGCCTGGCGAGCGGCGTGGACGCGTCCGCCGCGGACGCCCGGAACAGGCGGAACTCGTAATCGTCCTTCGTCGCGTCCACGCTCGCGGGCACGTCCAAGACGAGCGTCTGCGCGTCCCCGTTCGCGGCCGCCGCGACCGCGGAGGCCACGGTCACCGGCGACGACGACACGGACGCATCCGCGAGGACCACGCGCAGGCCGCCCGCGGACGCGACGCCGTGCACGCGGACGCTCACCGACGTCGAGGCGGCGATCTCGGCGGGCGCCACCACCAGCGGCGATGATGCTGACGCGGCCGGCGCGGCGAGGCACAGGATGCTCGCCGCGAGCAGGAGCGCCGCGCCGGCGCGACCGCACGCGGTGCCACGCGGCGAGCGAAGCCGTGGCATCGTCCCCCGGCGGGGCGTGCCCGGGACGCGAGCGCGGCGCCAAATGACGAGCGAGCGCCTCGAGCTCGAGGCGTGTGTCACGGTGAAGCCTCGAACGTATCGAAAAAACGCTCGTGGTACCTGGTACGGTGGCGATAGGTTGTACTAACATACCCTCATCATCCCAACGCTTGCTCGCGTCCGCGTCGCGTGCGTCGTCTGGTCACGTGCTCTTCCCCTTGATTTCGCCGCAGTCCGTGATGATGACGTTCTGTAGGGGCTGGCCGGTGTACGTCCCGCAGCGCATCTCGATCCAGCGCAGGTGCTCCATGCCCTTCGTGACCTGCCCGAACACCACATGGCGCCCGTCCAGCCACTTCGCCTTGGCGAAGGTGAGGAAGAACTGCGAGCCGTTCGTGCCCGGGCCCGAGTTGGCCATGGACAGCAGCCCGCCCTTCTGGTGCTTGACGTGCCCCCCGTCCGGCCACTCGTCCGCGAAGCAGCGCCCGTAGATGCTCTCGCCACCGCTGCCGTCGCCCTGGATGTGGTCGCCGCCCTGGAGCATGAACCCCGGGATGATCCGGTGGCACTTCACGCCCTTGTAGTGCATCCGCTTGCCTTTCACGCCGCCCTCGCCTTTTTCCCCCGTGCAAAACGCGCGAAAGTTCTCCGTCGTGACCGGGAGTTTGTTCGTGAACAGCTCTAGCTCGACGCGACCGATGATGTCATCCTTGAACCGGTCCGAGATGCCAAACTCCAGGAACACCTTGACGTTGTTTTCGTGACCGGCGACGTCCTTCAGAGGGATCTCCTTCGTGCTCGCCATCGTCAGCTCGCTCACCTTTTTGTACAGGAAAGAAACCACGAACACGAAGCCGAGGACGCTGACCCAGATGATGAACGGGGACGCGCCGGTGGCTGCGGGGGAAGGAGAGGCGTTTTCGCGCGAGAGCGGTGAGGAACAGGAAGACGTGAGCGACGGAGCGCGCGTTCGAAGCCGAGTGGATGGCGTATCGAAAACCGGCTCTCGGAGACGCGTCCGGGGACCGGCTCTCGGGTCCCGAAAGGAAAACGCGCACGTGGGTTCGGCGATGGATGGGGTTTTCTCGTGTCCTTTCGCGATGTCTCGTACCTTGCTCGATGGACCTCGTGAAGTTCACGAAGATGTCGTGCGGCACATCGAGGAAGACGTGGATGAGCTTGCGGACGATGTCTTGCTTGCCTTGCTCGGCCATGGTCGCGGCGGGTGTGTGCTGCGCGGAAGGAAGTGCCGCAGCCTTCGCGCGAAAACCTGATGAAAAAGCGCAGAAAGCGCACACGTCGAAGACACGAAGCCACGCAGACACAGAGTGACAGAGTCACAGAGATTGCCAAACGATGATTGTCCAACGGTCGTTTCTGAAAACCAACATCGACGCGAGTCGTCCCCCCCGCGGCGGCAGTGCGAACCGCGCGCGTACGCGTGTTCGACGCACAGAGTCGTGCGCCGCCGTTGGGTACCGGGGTCGCCTCCGCGGGTGCGCACCTCGGTCGTCGCTTCCCCCGAGACCTCGACGAGGACCGCGGACCGCTTCGCACATTCGTCCATCCGCCCGAAAGGCTTCTTTTCGCGTCCCGAATCTCGAACGAGACGCGCGATGATGCGCCCGGGCGGCGAGAACGCGCTCGCCGTGCGCAACGCCAAGTCCGCCCGCGCGCACAAGACACACTCGCTCGACGCGAAGGAGCGCGAGGTGACTTTTCTGCGGCGCGAGGTGGAGCGCGTCACCGCCGAGCGCGACGCGCTGCAGCTGAGCAGTAACGGCGACAAGGCGTACATTCGACGGCTGGAGCATAAGATGACGTCGTCGGGGGAGACGAGCGCCGCCGAGCGGTGCGCGCAGTTACGCGCGCGCGTGGCGAAGCTCAAGGAAGAGCTGGCGAGCGCGACGAGTGACGCGCAGGAACACAAGAAGCAGCTCGACGCCTCGACGCGGGACAAAGCCAGCCTAGCGCACGCGCTCGAGCTGCGCGCGGCGGATTTGTCGTCAGAAGCCGGCGAGGACGTGCCCTCGCGGTTGCTCTACGCCGTCGCCAAGGGGCGCGAGGAGTCCGTGAGCCTCGCCGTGCAGCTCGCGGAGAAGTCGGACGCGCTCGAGCGTTCCATGCGCGCGCTCGAGCAAATGCGCGAGCGCGTGGAGCGCGCGGAGCGGGGCGAGAAAGATGCCGTCCAGGACGCGGCGGCGGCGGCGGCAAACGCCGCAGACGCCGACGCGCGCGCGGCGGCGGCGCGCGCCGACGCCGAGCGCGTGGTGGCGGGGGCGCACGCCGAGTCGGCGCGCGCCGCCGCGTTGGCGGACGAGGCCATGGCGGACGCCGAGGCGGTCGGTGCCGAGCTCAGGCGCGAGCGCGAGCGCGGCGAGGCGCTCCGGCGCGCCGTTGACGAGGCTGAGGCGGCCACGACGCGCGACCTGGAGCGCATGCGCGAGGAGATGACGCTCGCCACCGAGGCTTCGGAGCGCGAGGCGCGCGAAGGCGCCGAGGACGCGACGCGATCGAAAGAGGCGGCTGAGGCGAAGTGTGTGGGTTTGGAGCAGGAGCTCGTGTTGGTGAAGCGCCGATTGGAAGAGGAAACCTCGACGCGCGCGGCGAACGACGGCGCGCACCGCGAGACGCTGCTGGACACGCAGCGGCACTTAGCGACGACGCGCGCGCACGCGGCGGCGCTGGAAGACGAGTGCGGCAATCTGACGGCGCAGATCGAGGCGTTTGCGGTTGTCAACGCGCGTCTGCAGGAAGCCGCGAGCAGCGCGCAGAGTCGCGCGGACGCGCAGGCGGCGAAAACATCCAACCTCCAGGCGCAGATTTTAACGCTAGAGTCCTCCACGCGCGTCGGGCGCGAGGCGCGCGCCGCCGGCGAGACCGAGCTCAAGGCGCGCCTGCGGAACGCGTTGGAGGAGTTGGCGAGCGTCATCGCCGAGCGCGACGAGACGCGGCTGGCGCTGCGCGAGACGCTCGCCAAGTGCGCGTCGGCGATGGCGCGGAGCGAGCGCGCGGAGACCGCGGAGCGCGCCGCACGCGCCGCGGTGGAGTCGCTGGAGCGGGGCAAACGGCTGCTGCAGGAGACGATGGCGGGGCAGCTCGAGGCGGTGCGGGCGCAGCTCGGCAGGCAGCGCGAGCAGAACGGCGCGCTCGAGGCGGCGGTGCGGCGGCGAGACGCCGACGCCGAGCGGCTGCGCGAGATGGTACAGACGGAGGGCATCGGAAAACCCCCCCCGGGAAAGGGTTCGGAGTAGGTATATATTGCTATTACGAAAGTAGAATCGGATAGATATGTTTCTTCGTGTGGACCACCCAAACACGCTCCTTAGCTGGCGGCGGCGTTTTACGAGTTTACGCGAACTCGTAAAACGCCTCCGCGCTCGCGCGGGATTCTCCGTACTCGAGGGCGTCGTCGTAATCGAAAGCCTCCCAGACGTAAGGGTCCCTGGCGGTTCCTCCCGCGGCGTCCATACTGCGCTCGGGAAGCACGTACGCGTCGTCCCCCGCGCATCCCCCCACGTGTGTGTTCCGTGAAACAGAAGCGCACCGCGTCCCGGTGACCGCCTCTCGCCCGTCGAAGTGGCACCCGTCGAAAAGTACGCTCGGCGAAAACGAGACGCGATTCGCCGCGCGCGTCGACGCGAACAAAGGGCGGTCGCCGCCGCACGCGACGGTCGCCGTTTTTTTTTTTTTTTTCGCCAAACCGTTTCTCTCCTTCTTCGCGAGAAGAAGGAAATCCGGAAAGCCTTCTTTTTGTGTCTCAAAAACGTTCCCGAGAGTCCCGAGAGGCGCGAGCGCACGGAGGCTCGCGTCATCCCCGACGACACGCACGTCCACGACTTGGTCGTGCGCCACCGCCAGCTCGACGTTTCCCTCGCCGCCGTACGCGCCAGGCGCGAGCCGCGTCGCGTCTCGGTTCACCCATCGCGACCGCTCGTCTCGCCGCGCGCCCGCGAGGGACGCCGCGAACGCGCTCTGCAGGTTCGGGAACGGGCGAGAGGGCGTCCCGTACGCGAGTTCTGAACGGACGTGCTCGCCGAGCGGCGCGACGTGCGTGTCGCAGTACAGAAACGCCGCCGACGCGTCGGAAAACGTCACGCCGTCGTTACTCAGCGCGACGCTCGCGAAGAAACACGGAGACCCGAAATCGTGCGTCGCGATCGGCGGGTAGTCGGCGGAGCTCGAGGAGCTCGCGTTCGTCTCGTTCGTCTCGTTCGTCTCGCGAGAGACCACCGCGACGTCGTGAACGACGTCGGTCGCGTCGTTCACGATTCCCACCGGTCGCGGCGGTGAGACACAAGACGCGCTTTTCCCATCCGGCGCGACCGTCGCGCGCGTCTCCACGGCGCGCGGCCCTAGAGGCGCGTCCGACCCGAACGCGAAGCGACACGTCGCCTCCGGCGCGTTCGGCGCGAAGGTACCCGCTCGCGCGCCGATCGCGTCGTCGTCGCCGCTGATGAGCGTCACCTCCGTGTTTCCAGACAAAGGTCCGCGCGCGGTGACACCCAGCGCCAACAACGCGCGGTTCGAGTGGCGCGTCGTCGCCGCGCGCCGCAGCAGCGCCGCGCCGGTTTCGTGAAACGTTTCGTGAAACGTTTCGTGAAACGTTTCGTCGTCTTCCTCCGTTCCGGCGCCGCGCAGGGACGGCGGCGCGGCGACGTACCGGAACGTCGCGCGCGCGGCGTTCGCGAACGACCCGTCGTCGAACGTCACGCCGTGGTCGTTGGAGAGCGCGACGCGGCACACGCGCGACACAGTCGCGGTCGCGTTCGCGGGGAGCGCCGCGAGAACCGCCGCCGGCGCCGCGGCGGGAAACGGCGGCGCGACGCACGCGACGCTCGCGAAATCCAAAAACGTCGCTCCGTTTCCGTTTCCGTTCGCTCGCGCGCGCGCGTCGACCGACAGCTCTCCAGTTATTGAATACGAACCGCCGTCCCCGAGCGTCACGAAAACAGGGCACTCGAACCGGCACCGCAGCCCGGGACCGGGGAAAAACGTGCCCCGCGGCCTGGCGCCGAACGTCGCCGCCGTCGGAGAGACGCCGCCGCGCGTCGCGCCGCCGCGCCCGCGCGACCCCGGGCCGCCCGAGGGCGCGCCGCCGAGAAGCGCGGCGAATCCGGGAGGCGACGCGTTGACGTCGTCGACGTCGCGTACGTCAAACGCGAGCGTCGCGTTGTGTGGGTCGTTGATATCGTTCACGGCGTACCCGACCGCGCGAATCGTGATCAGCGAGCCCCCTTTGTCCGCGCCTCGTTCGGGAACGGCGACCCACCGCTCGCGCGCGCGGCGCGCCGGCGCGAGATTCGATTGGAACCCGCCGGCGCCGCAGCCGGGGCACCCGGGGGTCACCTCTTCGTACTCCAGAATCAACGCGCTGTTTGCGGTGTTCGTTGCGCCCGAGCGGACGTGCACGAGCGGCGGCGCGGACCACACGCCGTCGCCGTTGCTCACGGAGACGTGCGCGGAGACGGGGTCTCCGAGCGCGATCCGCGGCGCGACGCATTCGATCTTCGTCCTCGAGACGAACCGCGCGCGCGTCTCGTGCAGCAGCGGGCCTCCGTCCGGCGCGCCGCGCGACGCCGCGAACCGAACCGCCAGACCCGCGGTGTCTTCGAACCCCACGCCCGTGATCGTGAGCACGGCGCCGCCGCTGACGTGCGCGGAGGGGGGGGACAAGGACGTCAGCCGGGGCGCGATGGGCGCGCGGCGGTGCCTGTGCGTCTCCCGCGCGCGCGCTCTGCCCTGCGCGGCCGCGTCAAAGCCGGCCGCGCCCACGCCGCACGGCGCCAGGCACGCCGCCATGACCGCGAGCGCGAGCGCGGCGGCCGCGCGGGAGGCGCGGAGACCGCGCATCGCGGTCTGAGGAGAGGCGCGCCCGAGGCAACAACGACCGCAGTCTCCGCTAAAAAAATTCGGCCAAGCTCATCAGAATCGAGTCCTTCGGCGAGGAGCCGAAAGTTGTCGCCCACGACGACAACTGGCGCGATATGAAAGAGATCCGCGAACCGAATCTTCCCATTCCTCTCTCCACCGAGCAGCATGGGCCGCATCAAGGACTACTTCGTCGAGCGGGGCCTCACCCCCGCGGACTTCCCCGTGGCGTTCGTGTTCCACGAGGTGATTTCCGTCGGGTGGGCGGGCGCGGTTTGGGGCGCGTGTTACGGCATCCAGCCCTCGGTGACGGTGTGCCGGCCGCTCGCGAAGCTGCCGATGGCGTCCCGAGTCTCCGGCGCGTTCGACAAGGCGCTGACGTTCTCGGACGCCAAGCTGGAGAAGATGACGTGGCTGAAGAAGATGCCGGCGGTGAAGCACGCGCACCCGCGTCGGCTCACCGTGAGTCTCGCGGAGTCCCTCGTGTTCCGAGGCGCGGTCAAGCCCGTGTCTTTCGGCGCGAAGCTCTATTTCTCCTACCAGTTCGTGCTGTGGACGAAAAAAGCGCGCGCGTCTTTCGCCGCCGCGCGCGAGCGGAAAAAGGCGGAGCAGGCGAGCGGCTCGAGGCCGACGATGGTGCGGAAAAACGGGCGGTGGATGCGCGAGACGCCCGCGGCGCTCACGCTGGCGCTGCCGCCGCCGTGGGACGGGAAGATGTAGCGAAGAGGTACTCCTAAGAGCGTCGCGTCGACGGATGGTGATGAAACAAAAGTCGGCACGGCATTTGGTGTCGACGCACGACGCGGCTGTATCTCATCGAGAGCACGCGCGTCCGTTCGAAATCGCTTTCGGCAGGTCCCGGAATAGATCACAGATCATCGTCCATCGTCTCCGCAGACCGCGCGGCGCGGTGCGTCGGCCTCGCTCCCCGAAGTCGACGCGCGG